>Ga0310121_10002477_pt1 | contig 17430 bp, 15 predicted proteins | sample CB27_Tmax_986_MG_FD_203504 | JGI IMG/M metagenome (GOLD analysis project Ga0310121, IMG submission 203504) | Marine microbial communities from Western Arctic Ocean, Canada - CB27_Tmax_986 | ecosystem: Environmental > Aquatic > Marine > Oceanic | place: Canada: Western Arctic Ocean | collected...
GACAAGCCGCTCCGCCTCGTGAACACGAAAATCATCGGTTGCGGAATCGAGGCCCCAAGCGTTAAGATTATCCACGGCGGCGTCCTTGCCATGCGAGTTCGTTTTGATCCAAAAACATTTTCGCAAAAGACGTCGCTTTTTAAGATATCAATTTGGCTCACCGCCAAATCAGAATATTTCCTCCTCAAAATACCCCGTAATTACCGCCTCAAGGAGATTGCACCCTGTACAACTATTGGATTGTGATCCTCTTGATGATGGCGGGGTTCTACGTCGTCATTTCGCGAAGCAACTTGGTGAAAAAGGTTATCGGCCTAAACATCTTTCAGATTTCGGTCTTCCTGCTTTACATCACGATGGGCAAGGTCCGGGGTGGGACTGCTCCGATCCTTCCCGAAGACGTCAAGTACTATCAGAATGGTCAGCCAATACCGCCCGAGGGCTTTGATGGCTGGTCGAATCCGCTGCCGAGTGTTTTGATCCTGACCGCCATTGTTGTCGGCGTGGCGACCACGGCCCTTGCGCTGGCGCTGATCATACGCATCCGCGAAGCCTACGGGACAATCGAAGAGGACGAGATACTAGAGCGGGATCTGGAGACGTGATGGAACAACATCTACCGGTCCTCCAAATCATCGTGCCGCTGATCGCCGCGCCCCTGTGCTTGCTAATCCGACAGCGGACCCTGGTTTTTACCCTCGCCTTGAGCGTTTGCTGGGCCACGTTCGCCATGGCGGTGATGCTGCTAATACGAGTCGTGTTTTCGGACACGGGCGCCCCAGGTTCTCCCGTGGGCACGGTGATTATCTACCAGCTTGGCGGCTGGGTCGCCCCCTGGGGGATCGAATACCGGATCGACGCGCTGAGCGTTTTTTTGCTAGTCATCGTGTCGGGTATTGGCGCCGCCGTATTGTCGTACGCACCGCTGAGTATTTCGCACGAAATCGAACGGGACCAACATTACTTGTTCTACACGGCCTATTTGCTTTGCCTGACGGGCCAGCTGGGGGTTGTGATCACCGGCGATTTGTTCAATCTGTTCGTCTTTCTCGAGATCTCCGCGCTATCATCGTACGCCCTGATCGCGCTTGGCGCCAAACAGTCACGAAAAGCGTTGACCGCTGCCTTTCAGTATCTGGTGATGGGCACCATCGGGGCCACGTTTATCCTGATCGCCATTGGGCTCATGTACCAGATGACCGGAACATTGAATATGGCCGATATGGCCTCGCGTCTGAACACTTTCAGCGGGCCGCGGACAGTGCTGGTGGCTTTTGCATTCCTGACGGTGGGCACGAGCTTAAAGATGGCACTGTTTCCGCTGCACGCGTGGCTGCCGGGCGCCTACACCTTCGCTCCGTCGGTAGTGACGTCCTTCCTGGCAGCCACGGCGACCAAGGTCTCCGTCTACATCCTGCTGCGAATGATTTTCACCATTTTCAAGCCTGCGTTCGCTTTCGAGTTCTTGCCGTTGGACGTCGGACTCATGGTGCTAGCGCTCGTCGGCATTTTCGTCGCCTCGACGGTGGCCATCTTCCAGACGAATATCAAACGGATGCTGGCCTACTCAAGCGTTGCCCAGATCGGCTATATGGTTTTGGGGATCAGCTTTGCGTCGGTCACTGGGTTGACCGCCGGAATCGTTCACCTGATGAACCACGCGCTGATTAAAGGCGGCCTGTTTATGGCCATGGGTTGCATCGCGCTGCGCGTCGGATCAGTGGACATTGACGCCATGCGAGGCATCGGGCGACGGATGCCGGTGACGACGTTCGCTTGGGTGCTGGGGGGCCTAGGTCTGATTGGGGTACCGCTTTCGGCCGGGTTCATCAGCAAGTGGTATTTGTTGAATGCGGCATTGGAGAAAGGCTGGTGGCCCGTGGCCGCGTTGGTGCTGGCTAGCTCGTTGTTGGCCTTGGTCTACGTCTGGCGGGTCGTCGAGGTGGCCTACTTCCAGAGCCCGCTTGAACAGCACTCGGAGGTCACCGAAGCGCCATTGGTCATGCTTATTCCGACCTACATGATCATCGGTGCGACCTTGTATTTCGGGCTGTGGACCTCATTCTCCGTTGGCGTGGCGCGCCAGGCAGCCGAGGTGCTTCTGGGAGTGACGCCATGACTGACGGGACAACTATCACGGTGGCACTGGCCCTTCCGCTGATCGCCACGGTGCTTACGGTGCTGCTGGGAAAGCGACCGAACGTGCGTGAGATATGCACCTTGCTATGCGCGGGAGCACTGTTCCTGGTGATCGCGTCGCTGGCGCCGGGTGTGTCCGCTGGTGGCCGGCCCGCCGTTACGCTCGTCGAGGTGATTCCGAGCACGGAGCAAATGCCGGGCCTGGCGATGGCGTTCGAGGTCGAGCCGTTAGGCATGCTGTTCGCCTTGGTCGCCTCCGGTTTATGGATTGTCACCACATGCTACTCCATCGGGTACATGCGTGCCCACAACGAGGATCACCAGACTCGCTTCCATGCCTGTTTCGCGTTGGCCATCTTCGCCGCCATCGGCGCGGCCCTGGCCAAAAACATGTTCGCGCTGTTCATCTTTTACGAGGTGCTGACGCTTTCGACCTATCCGCTGGTAACCCACCATGGCACGGAGACTGCTCGCAGGGGAGGTCGAACCTATCTGGGAATTTTGTTGTTTACCTCGGTTGCTTTTTTGTTGCCCGCCATCGTGTGGACCTGGAACATCGCCGGCACACTCGACTTTAAAGCGGACGGTATCCTCAAAGAACCATTCCTTTCGGGCAAGGTCAGCAAGCCAGAGCTGTATATGCTGCTGGCACTCTTCGCCTTCGGAACAGGGAAGGCCGCGCTGATGCCCTTCCATCGCTGGTTGCCCGCCGCCATGGTTGCACCCACACCGGTCAGCGCGCTTTTGCACGCGGTTGCGGTCGTCAAGGTCGGCGTCTTTACGGTGATGAAGGTCGCCGTGTACATCTTCGGCATCGACCTGCTGACGGAGACGGGGATCAGTATCCCCTTGATGTACGTAGCGGGAACGACGGTCCTGATTGCGTCGTTGGTCGCGCTGACGAAGGATAATCTCAAGGCGCGGCTGGCCTATTCGACGATCAGCCAACTGTCCTACGTCGTGCTGGGGGCAGCACTGGCCACCAGTTGGGGCGTGATCGGAGGCAGCATGCACATCGCCATGCACGCCTTTGGTAAGATCACGTTGTTCTTCTGCGCCGGCGCGATCTATGTGACGACGCACAAGACGGAGATCAGTGACATGCGCGGCATCGGCAGGACAATGCCGGTCACGATGTTTGCCTTCCTGCTGGGATCTCTAAGCGTGATCGGATTACCACCGTTTGGCGGTTCCTGGAGTAAGTGGTACCTTGCGCTCGGCGCGGCGGATGCTTATCGATGGCCGTTCGTCGCGGTGCTCATGATCAGTTCTCTTTTGAACATCGCTTACCTGATGCCGATCGTAGTGCGTGGTTTCTTCTTCGCCCCCGTTGATGGTCCTGAACGGCCGAGGATCCAAGAAGCACCGATGTTTTGCGTCATCCCGTTGTGCGTTACGGCCACGGCAGGTCTCGCTCTGTTTTTCTTCGCGGATCGGATTTACCAGTTGCTGACACCTATCGCCCCCCCTGGCGGGTAATTGATGGATCGCATCATGAATTCAGAAAACAAATACTGGCTCGACGATCCTCGCAACGTCAACAAGATTGTCTACGCGCTGTACGCCATCTGTGCGCTGCTCGTGGGTGCCGACCTCGTTTATCACAAGCACATCCACTTCACTTACGAAAACGAAGCCTACAACTTCGAGGACTGGTTCGGCTTTTTCGGTTTCTTTGGCTTCGTCGCGTGCGTGGGCTTAGTGCTAGCCGCCAGATTATTACGCATCGTTCTGAAGCGCGAGGAAGACTACTATGATCAATAGTCTGCCTCCCGGCATGATCCTGATTGTCGGCGCGCTGATTGTTCCATTGTTGCGCGGTCGGTCGCAACAAGCGGCGTTACTGCTGCTGCCAACACTCAGCGCCCTGCACCTCGTCTTGTTCCTGCCCGAGGGGACGTCGATTGGGCTCGAGTTATTTAGTTACGAGCTGACCCCGATCCACATCGATCGACTCAGCTTGGTCTGGGGCTACATCTTTCACATTGCGGCGTTTGTCAGCGCGCTCTACGCACTGCACGTGAAAGACTCGGTTCAGCATGTTTCGGCGTTGGTCTACGCCGGGGCGGCGATCGGAGCGGTTTTCGCCGGCGACCTGATCACGCTATTCGTCTATTGGGAGTTGACTGCTGTCTCGTCGGTGTTCCTGATCTGGGCCACCCGCAGTGAGCGGTCTTATCGCGCGGGAATGCGATACTTGATTATCCAGGTCGGATCAGGGGTGATTCTGCTGTCTGGGATCTTGTTTCACCTCTCGGATCCGGAATCCCTGCGACAAGTGAGCACGTCCACGGGAAAGCCACTCATATCACTGGCGTTTGATCGGCCCTTTCACGAATTCCTGGGGGCAACTTCCGCAGGATCTTTCTTGGGACTGAATTCACTGGGGACCGTTCTGATCTTTATCGCATTCGGCATCAAGGCCGCGTTTCCTTTGCTGCATAACTGGCTATCCGACGCTTATCCCGAGGCCACTCCCACTGGCACGGTCTTCCTTAGCGCTTTCACAACCAAGCTGGCGATCTATGCTTTGGCGAGGGGCTTTCCCGGCACGGAGATCCTGATTTACATCGGCGCTGCGATGACGGCCTTCCCTATATTTTATGCCGTGATCGAAAATGATCTGCGTCGCGTGCTGGCTTACAGTCTGAACAACCAGCTTGGTTTCATGGTTGTGGGGGTCGGCATCGGAACGTCGCTGTCGATCAATGGCACCGCGTCGCATGCCTTTGCCCACATCCTTTACAAGGCCTTGCTGTTCATGTCCATGGGCGCGGTATTGTACCGGACGGGAACGATCAAGGGCTCGGAGCTCGGTGGGCTTTACAAATCGATGCCCTGGACCGCCGGCTTTTGCATCGTCGGCGCGGCGTCCATCTCCGCGTTCCCACTGTTCAGCGGATTCGTCACTAAGTCTTTGATCCTGACCGCGGCAGCTCAAGAGCACCATATTGTGGTTTGGCTAGTCTTACTCTTCGCCTCAGCCGGCGTCTTTCACCATTCAGGTATCAAGATTCCGTACTTCGCCTTTTTCGCCCACGATTCAGGCAAACGAGTGAAGGAAGCACCGCTGAACATGCTCATCGCCATGGCGATTGCCGCCGCGCTCTGCATCTTAATCGGCATCCTGCCAGGCCCGCTCTATTCCATCCTGCCGTATCAAGACGTTGTTGTGGAACATGTAACGATCAAAATCTTGGACCACAGCGTCTATACGACGACGCATGTGATCACACAACTGCAGCTCCTGCTGTGGTCCGCGTTGGCGTTTACGGTGTTGAATCGCTGGAAGATTGGAGGGGCGGCCATCTATCCGCCCGAGTTGCCGTCGATCAACCTGGACACTGACTGGGTCTACCGGAAGCCACTCCCGGCGACCGTCGCCTGGCTGTACCGAACGGGTGTCCAGATTCGCGCCGCGGTGGTTCGGGTTATGATGGCCCAGCTGAACCAAGAATTGTCCTGGGTTCAAAAACAGTGTGGTCCGTCTGGGCCCCTAGGCGGTAGCTGGACGACCGGCGGGATGGTGATCTGGGTCGCGATATTGCTGGTAGCCTACCTGTTTCTCTACTACCTGTAGAGGACAAAAGAAAAGAGCTTTTCGAGGGCCGCCGCTGGGAAGCCGACAATGCCGAAGAATGGATGGCTTTGGCCTAGCAGAAGGTCAGCCTGCTTTACCAAACATGCTGGACAAATCCCGAGCCGATAATCTATTCACGCTATCAGAAAACATGGCCGGACGCCGCGGCTTGACGCGAACTAGGAGGAGTGGTAATTTAGCCTGCTGGAAAACCAACTCTATCTTTTTGCCCACAATCTGACACGAGAGCGAACGATGGCCACTTTTAAACCCCGTCGAGCGGCGGCCGCCAAACGCGCAACGCTATGGATGTTCGAAAAGCTCAACACGATCCGTGCATCTATCCATTTATGGCGTGCGTAGTCTTTCGCAGTGGCGTAAAGCTTGGTTGGCAGGTGCTTCTTACGCTGCTGGGTCTTGCGTTGGGGATCGCCTTCGGGGTCCTTCACACAGTTCACAAGAGGGTGAGTATCCAAGCGACGAGAACGGTAGGGTCAACATCAAAAGCAAATTCAATGCGATGAAGTTGTTTAAATAAGATGGGTGAGTTATGCATAACATGTTGTGTATTCTAACTCAATGTGTGTGAAACGTATTATTGGCATTTAATTCAAAATAGGGAGAAACGACAAGTGGACACGTTGATCAAGCGCGGAGTGATGTATTGTACAGCGATAACTTGTGCATTGACGATTTTCGCCGCGCCGGCAATGGCGCAAACGCCTGTTGCTGGTGCCGGTGGCTTCAGCATGAACCTCGGTACTGCCATAGGTGCTGGCCTCGTGCTTGTCGGCGCAGGGTTGGGAATCGGCCGGATTGGTAGTTCGGCCGTCGAGAGCATTGCACGGCAGCCAGAAGCCGCGGCGAATATTCAGACTGCGATGATCATTTCCGCGGCATTGATCGAAGGGGCAACGTTTTTTGCTTTGATCGTCTGTATGTTGTTCAATAATTAAACGAATACTCGTCGGATTGGGTGACCAAGTTCATACAGCAGCTGCCACATGGCATGCTGTTGAGGTTGCACGGTGTAACGGTGACGGGTCTTGCGATTCTTGACGTTACTCGGTTGAGGCGTGTCGGACCCCATCCGATTGGGGGTGGCGAATCAGCTCCGCGTTTTTTCAGATAACAACCGATCAATCACTACGTCCGCATTACCCTGGCCGCCGATGACGACAGCATCGCCGCTAGGGATCCGGCGACTTTGCACATTCATCGATGCCAATACGCGTTAGCCTCCGCGCGTGTTTAACCACCCAACCGTTTGATACACCACTGGGTTTTTAGATCCCGAAAAATGGAGCCGGTGATGGGTGATATTCGTGCCGCGGTGATGGATCGCATCGATGGGTGTGGATCACACGATTAGCGCTGCGTCACCAGAAGAGAGAATCCATGCGGTACGCGAGCTGACTCACGGTCGGGGTGCCGATGTCACGATCGAAGCGTCCGGCAACCCGCGTGCGGTCTCCGAGGGGCTTGATATCACGCGGGAGCCGGTACCTATGTGATTGTCGGCCAATACGCCGGGGACGTGGCGATCAACCCGCACTGGCAAATCAACAAAAAGCATGTCGACATTCGGGGCACCTGGGGCGTCGATTATAGCCACTTTTACCGCACCGTCCAACTAATGAGCAAACATCAAGACCGATTTATGTGGAGAGACTTGATTACGCAAGTCCACGACCTCAATACGGTTCAACAGGCGCTTGAGGATGTCGAGGCGCTTCGGGTCTTCAAGGCGGTCATTGCGCCGAACTAGCCCGTATCCCGATATCCCGTAAAAAAAGGTGAGAAAATGGGTTGCTGCGAGGTCCTCAATGTTTAGTATGAAGGGTGCGAAATGGCTATTGGAATCGGGCCTCCGAGATTGTCGTACGCAATGAGAAAGTGCGAAGTCGAAAATCGCGGCGCCGTCCACGGTGGTTCATCACGGATAGTCGATTCGTTGGTCACACCTTGCTGCCAATTCTACATCGGAGAAAGAGCCATGAACCTGTATCATCACTGGCGATTAACGTCATCATCAGTTGAAGACCGTTCGGCCGTGTTGCTGTTGGCTTTGGCGATGGCCCTGCTGGTGCCAGGTTTCTCCCTGGCTCAGACCCCCATCGTTTGTGATGGCATGCAAGTCGGCACGCTAGCTTTACGACGGGGGCGAACGGCGCGATCACGGGCATGTTTCAGTCGATGACGAATGACGCCACTGGAGTGCCGTCGTTGGCGGCGGCGGCTAAGTGCGGTGAGCATCACTTCAACTGGTATCAAGTCGTCACTATGGACAGTGATCCGCTAAATGATGCGGCCGGCAACCCGATCCCCAACCCGCCCCCACCCTATGTGGATTTGCCGGCTGGCGGTTACGGTCCGCCAAATACATTGCAGGCAGATGACTTGCCGTATTACTACGACGAAACTCCTCGCAAGCCGCAACCTCCGCCAAGCATGAACAATGTCAACGATCCATTGGTGTCCCGTGATACGAATGCCGATGGCGTCCCGGATCGACTCACATTTTTTGACCAACCCAATGGCGCCAATGGCCAGGTTACCGAAGTCACTTTTAAAATTTGGTTGCCAGCGTCAACGCGGATGGTTCGCATCACAGCTTCCACGACGGTGGCATCGAGTGGAAATTCACCGAGACGATCAGCGGCGCTCGCACGGCGGAACATACGTTGTCACTCCTCGGTGGACCATCCATCGATGAATTCGCACTCGCCGGTGGCGGCCCATTCGCCAGTTTCATGCCCGCCACGGTGTGGGATACGGTTTTTAACAATACGAATGAACCGGTCGATTGGAGTCCAGGCATTTGGACGCGCGATGAGCGAGAGATAGGCAGGACGTTTCCCGACGGAATTATCCAGTTCGGCGAGAATCCGCCAGAAATGGATTGGGATCACATCGATCTACCAGAAACCCCCAATGACTTTCATTTCGACGCGTTCTTACCGTTCGAAGAGTCAGTCGTTTCGGTGTGGGCTTTCTGGGACACCACGAAAGACGCCGATTTCGGATTCGGATTCGATATGTTCACGGTACCTGGGGTCCAGCATCTCGACGTTGCGTATGAGCTGGCTCAAGGCTTTATCTTCGTTCAGGATGTTACGAATCCAAGTAATCCAAATCCGCTGTTTCAAGGTTCGCTTGAGGAGTTCGATCCGGCATTGATTGACATTGGCCTTGGACCTGGTCAGTTCAGGGGGCAACAGCGTCTCGCGGAAGCACACGTCGGAATGTTTCCTGAATTCGAACTACCCGGAGATTTTGACGGCGACGGAATTGTCGGCGCCGATGACCTCAATCTCGTCTTGTTCAATTGGAACTCTCCAAGCACGTTGCTCCCACCTGAGTGGCTCAATCAGCGACCGCCTACCGTGCAGGGTGGAGCGCACAGCGACGCGCTCGTGGCAAATGTTGGCGCCGACCAGCTCAATTTAATCCTGTTCAATTGGAACAGCTCTATTGACATCGGTTTCGAGCAGCCGATTCCGGAACCAACAAGTTCTGTTCTGTTCATCATGGCAATCATCAGCTTCGTCGCCACGCGACAACGGCGGGTTTGACGCGGATCGAGATTCGTCGATCAATTACCCGAACGCATCTCTTCGCGCAAACCCGAGCTCAAGTAAAAAAGTAGATCGAGAATCTCCTCCTTGCTTAGCGAATTCACCAAACCACTCGGCATGGGTGACAGTTGCGAAACCGTGGAGGATTCGATAGCCGCGCGCTCGACTTTTGCCGTTGTGGCCGCGACTGGGTCGGTTTCGATGACTAACTCACTGCCATCGACGTGGACCACACGCCCGGTAACCATTCTGCCATCGTCCATGGCGTAGGTTCGATTACGATATTTTGGATCCACGGTCTGGGAGGGCTCCACGATGGACTCCCAGATCTTTCGTGCATCGTAGTGTCCGCCTACGTGGGTCAAGTCGGGTCCAACGTTCGCGCCGTCGGTGCCGACTCGATGGCAATTCAAACAGAGAGCCACGACAAGCGCCCGCTTTCCATCCGCCGTTGTGCGCTGCGTCAGGTTGAGGGTTTCCAAATCAGGCAGAATGTCCTCCAGCTGCCAGTCGCGCAAAAAAGGACGCTGGGACGTAGCCACGACCGCGGGCTGAGACTCGTTGGATTCATCGATGAGCGTGGCCAGCTCACGTTTTCGTTGGTCGTCGATTGACTCCAAGAAGTCGGCCCGGATATTGCTCACCGCGGTCTGCATGAACTGCCCGCCCCGATACCCGCGCGCCCGGCGAAGCCACTGGAGCATCCGACGCTGGCTCTCCAAGGACCAGTTTTCCGGGAGGTGCACGATCGCGCGGGCGTGGTGAATCTGTTCTTCCTGACTCGGCGTGACCTCGATTCGGTCCAGGGCCATCTCATGAATCCCAGGAGCTTTAAGGTAAACGAGCAATTCACCCAGCTCCTGGTTTACTCGCACATCCTGGTGGGGAAAAAGCGGCTGGAGTCGAGAGACCAGTTTGTCACGGCTCGGCTCGTCCGGTGGCCCTTGCCGAGAAAAGGAGAGGGCATAGGTGCGTAAGGGAGTCAGCAGACTGTACGCGTTAAGTTCGTTGAGCTCAATCGAGTCCAACGCGGATAGCAGTTCCGCTTGGTCCCGCTGGGTACCCACCCGTGCCAGCGCCAACAACGCGTGCAGCGCCCGATCTGTCCGCGGTTCACTCAACGCTCGCTGGCGCCAGTCGGCCAAGTCCTGGCGCTCCAGCGCAACGCGCGCCGCGAAGCGGATCCAGCGATCGTCGTCTGCCAAGTACGGCCACAAGAAATCTACGGCATGCGGTTCCGCCTCTCCATGGAAGGCTTCCAATCTTCGGCGCAGATCACGTGCATCACGTGCATCACGTGCATCACGTGCATCACGTGCATCACGTGCATCACGTGCATCACGTGCATCACGTGCATCACGTGCATCACGTGCATCACGTGCATCACGTGCATCACGTGGCGAGCGACCGTTCGCAGCTTCGATCGGCTCCGAACTCACCTCCTCCGTGGACGGTTCTCCGACATAGGTTACGCGATACAATCCCGACTGCGATCCACGTCCACCGGTGATGAAATAGAGTGACCCATCTTCGCCAAAGACCATGTCGCAGACATTGAGCGGTCCCCCTTCGATGAACAGTTCGTATTCTCCGCGGTAGGTGGCACCCCGCGGTGTCAGCTGCACGAACAGAATACGACCATTCTGCCAATCGGCCATAAAGAGCCCATGCCGGAACCGGGCTGGAAAATGGCTGCCCGTGCCGAAGACAATCCCCGTCGGGGATCCCAGCCCCGTGTCCAACGTCGTGGGCAAGCTGTCCGGGAAGTACACCGGCCATTTCCCCGAGCCCCAACGCCAACCGTACTCACCACCGGACACGATGTGATTGAGCCTGGTGGGGCGATACCAGGGCAGGCCAACGTCGTACTCCATGTCGGCATCATAGGTAAACATCTCGCCGTCGATGTTGAAGGCGATGTCGACCTGGTTACGAAGCCCGCCAGCGATGACGCGCCATTGGTGGCCGTCCTGATCCACCTGAAGAATCTGACCCACACGTTCGTCGTAACCCAGGTCATGGGAATTGGTCAGTAGCCAGTCGTTCTTGGCCTCCCGATAAGGAGAGTCCTTCGCGTATCCTTCGGGATACGAAACATCGTTACCGCAGGCGAGATACAACATCCCATCGGGTCCCAACGTGATTTGATTCGTGCCATGGCCATACCGCGACTGGTAGTCCATGGCCTTGAGCAATTCGACTTGATCAAAATGATCGTCACCGTTTGTGTCGCGCAATCGATAGAAGCCTTTGCTATCCGTCGCCGATACGTAGAGACTGTCGTAGGCATACAAAACACCTCGACAGTGTTGCAAAGTCGTCTCAATACGTTCGAAGGTCGTTGGCTGGCCCTTTTCAAACGCGACTCGAGCGATACCAACATCGTCCAATCCCAGGATCAACCGGCCTCGATCGTCGAATGTCATGCTAATCCACGAGCTCTCACTTTCGTCCGCCGATTTGAGCAATTCAACCTGAAACCCCTCAAGGACGACGATCGACGCGGACGGGGTGGCCTGCCCAGCCCACAGTCGATGGGTGGCTAGGCATACGAAAAGCAAGACGTTCCAATTCATTTTTGATACCATGGAAGACATCATATCGATTCCGCAATCGAGAGCTACCATCTATAACGAAAACGAACTCAAATTGGCCTTACCCTTTCAATTCCGACTGCCGACTCTTGTCACGTTCGCCTGCAACGTCTGCCTGTTGGCCGTGCCAGCGCAATCCCAGATTAAGGTCGAGTCCCTATTTGAGCGCATGGCCGCGCAAAACGTCACTGGGGCCACCATCATCACACATGGGTTTTCCCCGTTAGACGGTGGTGGCGGATCCCTTTTGCCCTTGGCCCAAGCCATCCAAAGCCGGCTGGCCGCGGCACCCGGTCAATCCGCCTGGTTGCTCGATTACGACGTGAACGACGATGGAGCGACAGGAGAATTCAACGGCACGAGCAGTATCCTGCCCGTCCCCGGCTCGGCAGGACTCGAAGGCCACGCGGTCCTGCTCTTTGATTGGGCCGCGGAGTCGAACGAGACCAGCCGCTGGTGGGCGGACGCGGCCGGGGACGCCCTGTTCACGTTGGGTACCGGTCTGGGGCTGTTTGAACCGAGCAGCGGTGAATCGGTTCCGATCCAATTCATCGGACATAGTTTCGGCACAGTCGTCACGTCCGAGGCGGTGGAGCGACTCGCTGGTTATGGCGTGCCGGTGGATCAGGTCACGCTAATCGATCCACACGACTTTGATCAGGCGGACGTGCCGACTTTTGACGAAGCGCAAGCGATGCAAGATCTGGGGAGTCCCGATGGATACGGTGCCACGGTGTGGAACAATGTCGAGACGGCGGATGTTTATTATCAAACACGTGGAAACCAGGGGGGGGCTCGCCGCGCTGTTTACCGCCGATCCGGAAGGGCGGCCCATTGCCGGTGCTTATAACGTGCATCTGGACGGCAGCGAGGAGTTGCCAGCGGGAAACCCGTACGGTTTTTCCACGGCCAGTGATCACACCTATACTTTGAACACGTTTTACACCGCCACGGTGACCGGAACCGTACCCGACGGAGCCCTACCGCCAGCGGATCCCAACCTGGATTATTCGCAGACTGGTTGGGGGCATAGTATCCACAATCCCAACCGCGTCGACGTCCCGGCTCCAAACTTTTACGGCAGCGGCCAAGATCACGAACGCAGCGACTCGATTTTGGTCCACCCCGATGGAACTCCCAATCTAGACGGATTGGCTCAGGCCAATCTGACGGCAGAGCAAGTCACTCAAGGGCGTTGGGCGCCGCGGTTTCACCCCGGTGACATCGCCAACGGGGATTTTGAAGCGGGCTGGCGCAGCGATGTGGGATTAGATATGGTATCGGGTTGGTCCCAGCATGGCGGTGGCGGCGATAGTGAGATTCTCAGCGAGACGAGTGCCGATGGCGAGAATTTCTATATGGCGCTGGATGACGACGATCCGAGCGGTGACGACCGACTGGAGGCATCTATAGGCGACACTTTCTTAGGCGAAATCGACTTGAATTCGACCTCCGATTGGCTGGAGCAGACGCTTGACATTCCGATCGCTCTTCGCGACCAAGTGGAGACGATCACACTTCAATTGAGTTTCGGTTCCGACACGGCTGTCTCACCGGTCGTCTCGATCGACAATGTCCACTTCGAACTATGGCAACTTCCTGGCGATTACAACCAAGATTTTTTTGCGGACGAACTGGACTATGTCGTCTGGCGAAACGCAGTGGGCCAAACCGGCATGAATCTTTCGGCCGATGGCAGCCGGAACGGAGTGGTTGATCAAGCTGATTTTGAGATATGGCGATCGCACTACGGAGCGGCCGCCACAACCAACCCTGCCAACGCGCCCGAGCCGACCGCGTGGCGGCTGGTCCTCTTGGCCATCGGATTCGCAAGGCTCAGACAACGACGGATCGGAGATCCACGATGCCCAACTTCGCCGTGCACCAATCCGTAAACTGGCGATTGGCGACACTACTCGTGCTCGCGGCGTCGGTGTCGGTCTCGCGCTGCCACGGGCAGGAGACGGCGGACCAGCGATTTCAGAAATTGGCCGACGAAACTTGGGCTTTCACCATGCAGGAAGACCCGTTGTGGGCGACTAGTACCGGAGAGCACAAATACAACGATCGGCTTCCTCAGCTGACAATCGCCGACGAAAAACGACGTGCCGCTCGGAAGCAAAACTTTCTTGACCGCGCGCATGCCATCGCAACCGACCAGCTGTCAGCCAAGGCGCGGACGGATCTTCGTATCTACGTGCGGCTTCTTGAGAACGAGTTGGCCGAGTTCCGATTTCACTCCTACCTCATTCCGATTTCTAATCGCGACGGATTTCACATTAACTTTCCTGAAGTCCATCGGCAAATGCCATTTGACACCGTCGAACAGTTCGAGCACTATATCGCGCGTCTTGGTCAGTTCAGTCGCTATGCCTCGCAGCACATCGAGATGATGCGGGAAGGAATCAAGACAGGTTCCGTTCTTCCGTCGATTGTGCTCGAGCGCTATCGCGAACCGATTGAAGTCCACATCGTCGAGGACGCGACAACCAGTCTGATGTATGCACCGCTTCGCGAAATCCCTGACTCCATTTCCCCGGACGACCAGCGTCGACTCGGAAAAGCTGCTAAGAAGGCGATTCTCGAGAGCGTAGTTCCTGGATACAGAGACTTCCTGCGGTTCATGGAGAATGAATATGTCCCCGTGGCCCGCGGCTCGATCGCCGCTTCGGCCCTACCGGAAGGCCGGGAGTTTTATCGACACCGCGTTCGCAAGTTCACAACGTTGGAGATTACCCCCGAAGAGGTGCATGCCCTAGGCCACCGTGAAGTTCAGCGGATTCGGCGGGAGATGCAGGAGATTATCGATCGCATTGAGTTCGCGGGTGACTTCCCTGCGTTCCTAAATTACCTCCGCACGGACGCACGGTTCTATGCGAAGACTCCCGACGATCTCTTGAAAGAAGTCGCTTTAGTACTGAAACGGATCGACGGCCAACTGCCGAAACTGTTCGGGCGCTTGCCTCGCGCCCCGTACGGTATTCGCAAGATTCCAGAATACATCGCCCCGACGACGACCACGGCGTATTACATGCCGGCCAGCGGTGACGGGCGAGAGGCCGGATTCTATTACGTCAACACCTACAACCTGAAGAGTCGTCCGCTATATGAGGTAGAAGCTCTCTCCTTTCATGAAGCGGTTCCCGGCCATCATTTGCAGATCTCGCTCCAGCAGGAGCATGAGGACTTGCCACTTTTTCGTCGCCACAATGGATTCACTGCCTTTGTGGAAGGATGGGCACTCTATGCCGAGCGTTTGGGACTGGAGGCCGGATTCTACGAGGATCCCTACAGCGATTTCGGTCGGCTCACTTACGAAATATGGCGAGCTTGTCGGTTAGTCGTCGACACGGGCATCCACTACCTGGGTTGGACTCGGCGGCAAGCGATCGAATTCATGAAATCCCATTCCGCGTTGGCCGAACACAATATTCGCTCGGAAGTGGACCGCTATATCGCCTGGCCAGGCCAGGCGCTCGCTTACAAAATGGGGGAACTCAAGATTCGTGAATTGCGGACGTTCGCCGAGCAGGAATTGGGCAATCAATTCGACGTCCGCGCTTTTCACGACGCGGTTTTGGCTGGAGGCTCAGTCCCTCTGGATGTATTGGAAGATCAGATTCGGGAATTTATCAGCCAGGCGAAACAGGATTCGACACCATGACGCAACCTTTCCATCGACGACAATTCCTCACCGGGACCGCCGCGGTGGCGGGGGCATGGGCATTGAACGGCGCCCAGGCTCGTGATTTGCCAGCCGCCGAACGAGAATCCACGGGGTCACTCCGATTCTGTTTGAACACCAGCACGATTCGCGGCCAAGGGTTGAGTTTGAATGAGGAAATCGAGCTGGTCGCCGAGGCTGGTTATGACGGTATTGAGCCTTGGATCCGTGAGATACAAGAACATCGGGAGTCCGGAGGTTCGCTCCGGGACGTTGCCAAAAAGTGTGCTGACCATGGGTTGGTGATCCCCAGCGCGATCGGGTTTGCAACCTGGATCGTGAACGATCCAGCCGAACGAGCACGGGGTTTGGAGCAGGCCAAGCGAGACATGGACTTGGTCCAACAGATAGGTGGCCTGCGGATCGCCGCCCCGCCAGCTGGCGCCACCCAAGACGAGCAGGTCATCGATCTCTTCGCGGCGGCCGAGCGATACGCGGCGCTTCTGGAGATTGGCGCCAACATGGGCGTGACGCCTCAAGTCGAGGTTTGGGGATTCTCGAAGAACCTCTCTCGTTTAGGGGAGACGGCGTTCGTGGCCATTGAATCCGGTCACCCGGACGCATGCATTCTTCCAGACGTCTATCACATTTATAAAGGGGGCTCGGATCTCGCCGGGATCAAGCTATTGGGCCGCGAGGCGATCCATTGTTTTCACTTGAACGACTACCCGGCGTATCCACCCCGCGCTGAGATCGGCGACGCGGATCGAGTTTATCCCGGGGATGGCGTGGCACCGCTGGAGCAGATTCTGGGCGATTTGGTTGCTAATCACTGTCAATGCATGTTGTCACTAGAGCTCTTCAACCAGGCATATTGGGAACAGGATGCCGCGACGGTCGTGCGCGATGGCTTGGCAAGCATGAAGAGATCTTTGGCCATGGTGGTGACGCAGCCGTAACGCCGATTGTCAAATCATGCCAATCTGCATAGGCTATGCGCGTCCGCGCTGCCAATTCTTCTGTTCCGAGGACGTGACCGATGACTGACATTGTCTTGATCAACCCTAAATTCGAAGCCTCCTATTGGGGTTTCGAATACGCTCAGAAGATCTTCGGGAAGCGGGCCAACATGCCAGTCGCCTGCTTGCCGCTCCTGGCGGCTCTAACGCCGGCGGAACACCAGATCACGTTGGTGGATGAAAACGTGGAGCCGCTGGACTGGAATCGGCTCGCGCGAGCGGACATCGTGGGTCTGACGGGCATGGGCGTTCAACGTTTCCGCATGATGGAAATACTTCGCGGTCTCAAGGAGAAGGGCGTCTTTACGGTCGTCGGCGGCCCTTGGGCCACGGTTCAGGAAAGCGATTTTGACGGACTCGGTGATGTCGTGTTTGTCGCCGAAGCCGAGGAAACATGGCCGCGTTTCCTCGAGGATTGGAAATCGGGGAAACACGCCAGTCGCTACGAAGCTCTGGACAAACCAGACATGACGAAAGTTCCGCCGCCTCGGCTCGACTTGCTAAAAAACGATCGATACATGTTCGGCAGCGTCCAGTTCTCCCGCGGCTGTCCATTTCAGTGCGAATTTTGCGACATTATTGTGACCTTTGGAAGAAAAGTTCGCATCAAGACAGCCGAGCAGGTCATCCAAGAGCTGGAAGTATTGCGGACGAACGGCATGCAGATCGCCTTTATCGTCGACGACAATCTGATCGGCAACAAGAAAGAGATTAAGCCGATCCTGGCCAAGATGGCAGCCTGGCAGGAACGAAATCGTTATCCATTGGCCTTTTCGTGTGAGGCGTCATTGGACCTGTGTGAAGATGAAGAGCTGATGGAGTTGATGGCCCGCAGCAACATTCAATCGGTCTTCAT
>Ga0310121_10002479_pt1 | contig 17423 bp, 8 predicted proteins | sample CB27_Tmax_986_MG_FD_203504 | JGI IMG/M metagenome (GOLD analysis project Ga0310121, IMG submission 203504) | Marine microbial communities from Western Arctic Ocean, Canada - CB27_Tmax_986 | ecosystem: Environmental > Aquatic > Marine > Oceanic | place: Canada: Western Arctic Ocean | collected...
GGAAATACCCCGCCAGCTCCAGGCCCCATAGGACAGCAAGAGCAGGATCCCGATATGACATGCCGTGATCAATCGCCAGGAAAGGGACGAGTCCTGGGTTCCAAGAGGATCCCCGGCAAAGCCAAGTAGGCCCGGTTTATACCGAATATCGGGGATCAACTGGGTCCCTTCCACCACGGCTACGGGGGCACAGAGCAGAACCAGAACCGCCACCAGGCAAAATCGTGCGCTAAGCTTACGTCCTGCATACATCAGCACCGCGGCCGCCACCAGAAAGAGGTCCGGGCCAAGACCGAATAGATGCGGGACGGACCGATGCCAGGGCGAACAGCCGGTCTGCACTTCCAGGATCTGAAGCCCGTAGCTGAGAAAGAGAACTCCCACAATCGCAAGGCTCGAGTAACGGCTGGTCAGGGCAGCCCCTATCGTAAGAACACCACCAATGACCACCACGAAGCCGGGCCAATCCACCCCGAACGGTCCCATCGACGTGTCCTGTACAACGGGCCCCAGGCCGGGCAGGAAAAGCCATAATAAGGAAACGGCTCCTATGGCGCAGCCCACGGGAAGCCATATGCTCCGCTCGGAGGCCGGCGATCCCTTCCTGGACAACTGGGCCACTGCAGCCTCAGGCCGAATCCGGCGGATCGCCGGTTTCGATCAGAAGCTGGATGCCCCGCGCGATCAATCGTTCGGCTTCCGTATAGGGATCGCTCTTACGAGAGCAGATCCGCGCCACGGCTTCATCAATGGCTCCCTCGGCCCGGAGCGCCTTCAGCACACCCCCCAGGAGTCGATCATCAAGAACCGTTCGTAAACGCATAGTCGTCTGGCTGATGAGCCGTGCACTATCGGACTCCCGGTCCGCGGAGTGATCTTCGATGGCCTGGCATAGTTCGTCCACCCCTTCGCCCTGAATCGCAACCGTTCGTACCACCGACCGGAAAGACCGGCCTGCGGAGTGATCGAATTCCTGCATGGACTGAATGTCCGCTTCCAATCGTTCGACGCCATCGCGATCGGCTTTGTTGATGCAGAAAACATCGGCAATTTCCAGGATCCCCGCTTTCAAAGCCTGAATTTCGTCGCCAAGGCCCGGCACCACCACCACGACTGTGGTATGCGCCATACGTACGACTTCTACCTCGTCCTGGCCGACGCCAACAGTCTCAACAATGATGATATCAAGACCCATGGCGTCCATGATGGTGACTGTATCCAGGGTGGATCCACTCAACCCCCCAAGATGGCCCCGGGTAGCCAGGGACCGAATGAACACCCCGTCATCGATGAAGTGGTCCTGCATGCGGATCCGATCCCCCAGGATAGCGCCGCCGGAAAACGGGCTTGACGGGTCCACCGCAGCGACCCCTACGGTCTTGCCGCTGGCGCGGAACTTTCCAATAAGAGCATTGACCAGGGTGCTCTTGCCGGAACCCGGATTACCGGTTATGCCGAGCACAAGAGCTTTCCCGGTATGAGGGTACAATTTTCGTAATAGATCGTTGGCCCGGGGATCGCGATCATCGACCCAGCGCATGGCCCGAGCCGCGGCCCGCGTGTTTTTCGCAAGGACCTTTTCGGCTACGCTATCTATATCGTGTAAACCCAAAAGACGTTCATCCTGTTTGATCAGGGCTACCCTGGCTCCTAAGACATCTCTGACGATCGGTCAACATCCGCGCACGTTGACGTGCGATCTCGAGAATCTGATGATAGAGGCGTAGAGGCAAGGATTATTGATGAAGACAACCATCCCAAGAAAGCGACCCGCGCCGCTCGCCGGTGTAGGTGGTGCTCTGAAAGCATTGACGGCTCGTGGCAGCGTCGGCCTGTCGGAGACAGAGCGTCAATTCGGAGAGCAATTCGCGGCCATGGTAGGAGCGCCCTTTGGCATGCCCGTGGCGGGAGCCCGGGTCGGGCTCTGGCATATGTTGGCCTGGTTGAAAGAACAGGGAAGGCTGGGCACCGTGCTCATGCCCGCCCTCACGGCCAGTATCGTGCCGAATGTCGTCCGCGCGGCCGGCTTTACGGTCGGCTTTGTCGATGTCCATCCCCAGACCTTCTGCAGCGGTCACGAAGAATTTCTTTCTGCCGTCGATTCCAATACCGTGGCCATCGTAGCCACCCACCTGGAAGGCTTCCCCATTCGCGTCGACATACTCGCGGAAGAGCTGCGCGACCGAGACATTTTTATTATCGAAGACGCCGCCCACGCGCCGGGAGCCGAAGTCGCTGGCCGGCCGGTCGGAGCCTTGGCGGATGCGGCCATCTTTAGTCTGGGCAAAGGCAAGCAGATCAACGCTATCGATGGCGGAGTTGTTACCACCACACGACCCGAATTATACCAGTATCTCCTGGCACAGACCGAGGCCGCCTCCGCACCGGGTCGCATGGCGGTACTCAAAAAGTTGAGCATGGTGCTCTCCATGCAACTGCTGACCCGGCCCTTTCTTTTCGACACGACCCTCTGGCCGGGAGTACGCCTTTTCGCTCGCTTTGGGAGCGACCCCCTCTACGATAAATTTGTAGATTCCACCAATCCCCTGGCAGACAGCGGCCCCCCGAATGTGGATCGACGTCTGGGGCCAGCCCAGGCGATCCTGGGTCAACAGGCCCTGACAGGGTTTCAGGAGCGAGCCCAGACACGTCGCGAGCTCTGGGACGAGTGGTATCCATTGGCCTGTGGGCCCTGCCATGTACAACACCCCACAGACGGCACTCGACCCGTTCCGCTGGAATTCGCCATCCGATGTTCTGATAGAATATCCGCACGGAAACGATTGCGGAGTCTTGGTATCGATTCACAACCCACATGGATGGTATCTCCCCATCAGCTATCCGCCTTTCAAACGGAGGCCGCTGGGCGTTATCCAGAGGCCGAATCCCTGGCCCATACATTGGTCTATCTTCCGTTTTATCCCGACCTCCGTACGTCCGAACGTGCTAGAATCAAGGCCATGTTGACCGATCCACCCGACGAGTTGAGGAAATGAGCGTACTATTCCTTAATCTGGAAGCGCCGGTGTTCGCGGATGTACCCCATCCCAAGCACAACCTTGCGCCCCTCGATCTTGGCACAGCCATGGCGTCGGTCTCCGAGCGGGGACATACGGTCGATTTCATCGAGACATCCACCGGTGAAATCAATCTGGAAACCCTCACCGGGCGGTTACGCTCGGATCCCGCAGAGCTGGTCGTGATCCGCCCCAGCTTCGAGGCGCTACCCCACGCACCGACTCTGGCTACGGCGGCCTGCGCGAACGAGCGCACCATATTATGGGTAGGCCCGCCGGCCAGCCACGCGGCCGATTGGTTGTTGAGCCGCTGTCCCTCCAGCCTGGTCTCCACAGGCGAGTCCGATCGCGTACCCCTTGCCGTACTTCAGGCCTTGCACGGCAAGAGACCAAGGAAGGACATTCTGGGGATTGCCTTTCGAGACGGAGAACAAATAGTGCGCACTCCGCCGCGGCCTTTAGAACAAAATATCGACCGGCTACCCATTCCACGACACGATCTTCTATTGCAGCCGAATTATCGTTTTCATTATCCCTTGAAGCCCAAAGGGCCGCTCAAGATGGGCTACCTCCTGGCCTCAAGGGGATGCCCCTATTCCTGTATATTCTGTTCGGAAGTCGAGCGCGCCAGCTTCGGAAAGCCCTATCGGCACCACGGGCCGGGACGGATCGCATCCGAAATGCGGCTCTTGTCGGAGTTGGGAGCCACGGGGGTCTATTTCGAAGATGATCTCTTCGCTCTGGATAAGCCCCGATTTCTCGCTCTGGCCGATGCCATCCGATGCAGTCGCGGTGACCTGTCCTGGTGTGCCCAGGTACGCGCCAGCGATATCGACGCCGAAATCGCCCAGGCCCTTAAGGGCGCCGGCTGCACCAGCGTCGCCTGCGGGATTGAAACCGGCAGCGACCGCCTGTTGAAGCTATTAAAGAAAGGGACCACCACGGCCGCCAATGAAAGTGGCGTGCGAGCCTTGAACGACGCCGGAATCCAGGTGGTTGCCTATCTCATCATCGGGATCCCGGAGGAAACCCCCGATGACCGCCGGGCCACCCTACGCCTGGCGGAAGAGCTGAAAGCCTCTATGGTCCAGCTCCATATCTTCGCCTCCTATCCGGGGACCCGGGCCATGGACGACTATCCCGAGCTCGGTGCCCAGGGTGGCAATAAGTTCATTCCAGCACCGACTCGCAGCGATCGGGACGATCTCCTGCAGCTCCAACGGGATTTCTACCGACGTTTCTATCTTCGCCCTGACCGCTTCGTGCAACATGTGTGGCGGCGTTGGCCCCAGCTCTGGGCCAACCCGGGCGGTGAAATCCGCAACGCCATGCATCTGGTCCGGCATGCCTTGAACCTGGGGTCCTGATATGGCGACCCGCGCCTCTTTCATCCTGGCTCAACAGACGCCAGGGCTACTCAGAGAGCTGCTGCGTGTAGGCCGGGGGCTTCGCCGACGGAAGACAGTGCTGCCGTGGAAGCTGGAGTTCTTCACCACCTATTCCTGCGGCAGTCGCTGCAAGACCTGCCTCATATGGACCCGCTACGAACGGGAGCCGGAAAAACAGGCCAATGAATTGTCGGCGGAAGATTTCGGTCGAGTCGCCGGCTCTGTGGGCAAACATCTCCGCTGGCTCTCCTTCACGGGCGGAGAGATCACCGATCGGGACGATGCCGAAGAGTTGGTACGCAACGTGGCGGACGCGAGCCCCAATGCCCGGGTTCTGTCTACATCCTCCCACGGCCTCGACCCGGTCAAAGTGGAGAATCTATTTGGCGCCATCGCCAAGGCTTATCCGAAACGAGCGATCATGGTGACCCTGTCCCTGGACGGGTTGGGCGACACCTATACCCACATCCGCGGAGTCGATGGTCATCTACAGGTGGAAGAGTCGATGGAACGGTTGCAGAAGCTGGCCAAGACCTATCCGAATCTGGCCCCGTCTTTTCAGGCCACCTTATCGCCCGCCAATTTTGATCAGGTCTCCGAGCTCCTCGCGCGAATGAACAAGCTTGCCAGTGGGAATGTGGTCACAATCGCCAACGATAGCCTCGTCCTGACCGAAGGGCGGATCAAGAATATCGACGCCCGCTCGGATGACCGCCTCAAGGATGTACTGAAGACGGTCGAAAAGTCCCTTCCGAGAGACGGGCTTTCCAATCTCTTTGCCCGCACCTATCTTCGCCTGTCCGCCAAATCCCTGCCCAGTCCAGACGCCCCCATTCCCTGTACGGCCGGCTTCTCGTCGCTGACCATCAGTCCCTATGGTGAGATCCTCCAATGTGACCGCCACGATCAGCCCCTGGCCGTTCTCCAGGCACCCGACTTCGATATCCCAACGGCTATCCAGAGCGCCGAGTTTAAATCAAAATTGGAGCCCTGGATCGGTTGCACCGAATGTTTTACCCCGTGCCAGGCCTACCCATCGATGATGCAGGCTCCCTTCCGGTCATTCTGGCGCTCTCTCGGTTGAAGAAGAGGGCGAGGGAGGGCCAGGCCAGGCCGCATTCAGAGCATCGACCACATCGAATGGATCCGGACGAGGCGAATGGCCCCCTGGCTTGGGCAGATGGTAGTGATCTACCACCAGAAAGGTCGGTATCTGACCATAGGGATTCTTGATCTCGTCCTGGGCCCAACAGCCCATCGCACGCGATAGAAAGAAGTCGTAGCTATTATTCACGAGGGAATTCTCCTCGCAGCCCCCCAGCTCACATAGACGATAGTGATTCAACAAAAAGAGCTCGTTCGCATGGGCCCCAGGGGTGCCTCGCCCGGACTCACAGGACAGATCAACCTCGTTGAAGCGGGTCTCCCAGCCATAGGCTTTCCAGTCGAGATACCAACCCCCGTCCGCACCACCTTCATCGGAGAGCATCACCAGACGTCGTCCGCTGGCGATGATCGCACCCAGGGTAGGCCAGGGCGTTCCCGGTGGTCCGTTATGGGAATAGAGCATTGCGTCATCATCCTCACCCGGCCCAAGCCCCGCACCCTGAAGGGCGGTCAATGTCTGCTCCTGGCTGATATAGGCCTCTAGAATCAGAGTAACCACCTCATCCGGATGGGCTTCAAGCCAGCTTCCGATCTCGGCAAAAACCTGGACCAATGGTCGGCTTCCCAGGGCGCAGACCTCATGGCAAGCCCGTAACTCCCCTTCAAACTCGAAGGTGTCGAGCATCAAGCATCGAACCCCGTCGTCGAGTTGCTGAACAATGGTATAGGCCTGGTTGGGCCGCGGCAGAAAGAATCCATCGGCCGTATTCGACATGGCGTTATGGCTGCAGATCTGGGCCAGCTGGTTATAGGGCCGTTGGCAATACTCGACCGAACCATTGCAGGACTGCTCTGGGGTATGATCCTCCGCCGGAGCGCAAGAGATGACCATCAGGCACAGCATCATGAGGCCCAGTTGATACAAGCCGGACATATGTCTTTGTACCGCTTTTGCCCCTTATTGCCCAATCCATTACGGTTGTAGGCTCCCGGGGCGAGGAGCCCCGATCCTAGCAGCGCGGTATCGATGAATCTGTTCCAACCGGAAACGCGGTCCGAGATAAAGAAGCTTCTGGCCATCGCCTGGCCTTTGGCTCTGGCGCAGTTGGGCTTTCTGGCGATGGGCTTCGTCGACACCTGGATGGTCGCGGATCTGGGTCCCGAAGCGATCGGTGGTGTCGCCATTGCCAACGCGATCTTTTTCGTCATCGCCCTTATGTTCTCCGCCGCGCTGCTTTCCCTCGACGCGATCATAGGCCAGCGGATTGGGTCCGGCAACGAAGATCAATGCGGCTCTCTTCTAATGCAGGCCTATTGGATCGGCCTTGTAGCGGGCGTTGTTATCACGGTGCCGGTCCTACTTCTCAGCTCCACCATTGGCACTACTCTGGCGAAAAACCCAATCGTAGGAGACGAATGCTCGGTCTATCTCTGGGCCCGGGCCTGGTCCTTTACACCCTTCCTGCTCTTCGCCGCCCAGCGGGGATTTCTGTCGGGGGTAGGAACCGTTCGGCCACTGGTGGTTATCGTCATCGTGGCCAATATACTCAACGCCCTGGCCGACTGGGTCTTCATCTATGGGCACTTCGGGATGCCGGCCATGGGAACCCGCGGAGCGGGCTATGCCAGCACGGTCTCGGCCTGTGTTCTTCTGCTCTGTCTATACATCACCATCCACCACACCGAGATCCGAGAGCGCTATCGTTTCCGCTTCGCCAGACCGCGGTTTGATGTGATCGGCGGGATCCTCCGCCTTGGGGGTCCCTTCGCCCTTCATATCCTGGTGGAGGTGGGGGCCTTCAGTACGATCACCATCCTGGCAGCCCAGACCGACAAAATCAGCCTGGCGGCCCATCATATCGCCTGGACCTATGCAGCGCTGACCTTCATGGTGCCCCTGGGAATTTCGGTCGCCGCCAGCGTGCGGGTCGCCCATTGTCTGGGGCAGGGCGATCGAAGCGCCGCCCAACGGGCCGGCAACCTGGCCATCTTCATCGGCATTGCCTACACCGTCGGAACGAGCCTGCTGCTCCTCGTCTTCCGCGAACCCCTGGTCCGTGTATTTCTGGATAACGCCGAGGTGGTCCGTACCGGTGGCGTGCTGTTAATGTTTGCAGCAGCCTTTCAGATCTCCGATGGAATGCAGGTTATTGGAGCCGGAGTCCTGCGGGGGACCGGCGACACTCGTAAACCCTTTATAGCCAATCTTATCGGCCATTGGGTCGTTGGGGTTCCCCTCGGGGCCTACCTGGCCTTTGGGGCCGATCTGGGTGTGCGAGGACTATGGGTCGGAACGACCCTGGCACTCACCACCGTAGCCATTGTGCTGGTCTTTCCCTTCCTGCGGGGCCAATGGCGCGAATACGCCGGGCTGGAAGTCGACGCCAGCGAACCCGCTACTCCGTAACTTCGTAATACCCACGAAGTCATATGCAATGCGGATGGCTATAACCCGCTCCGAAAGAAAACACTGACAACCGGGTAGCAATTGTATATCTCGGGTAATCGCCGAACCTATCCACCACGCCACTCACCTTTCGGAGCCCTATCATGTTGCCAACTCGCCGACCCGCCTTCCAGCTGATATTTTTCGCTGCCAGCCTTCTTCTTTTTGTGGCATGTGCCACCGATTCGGGCCCGAAAACCGACTGCGAAGAAGGAGAACAAAGGGAGACAGAAAGCGTCTGCGGTCTCAACGATGAGGGCGTTTTGGTAGAAGCATGCACGGACGCCGGTCTATTTGAGTTAACAGAAACCTGCACCGGCACCGACGTCTGCGTGAATGAAGAAGCCCAGGAAGGCGCAACAACCTGTGGCCTCAACGAAGAAGGCGTTTTCATGCAGGACTGTACGGAAGGGGCCTGGGTGGACAACGAAACCTGCACCGGGACCGACGTCTGCGTGAACGGCGAGAGACAGGACACCGAGACCATCTGCGGATTGAACGAAGAAGGCATCCTGACGCAGGACTGTGTGGAAGGCGCCTGGGTGGACGGAACCTGCACTGGCGACGACGCATGTCTAAACGGCGAAACCCAGGACGGGACCACCGCCTGTGGGCTGAACGACGAGGGTGTGCTGGGACAGGACTGTACCGACGGCCAATGGGCCGACAACGAGACCTGTACCGGTACCGACGTCTGCGTGAACGGTGAAACGCAGGACACCGAGACCGTCTGCGGATTGAACGAAGAAGGCGTCATAACACAGGATTGCACGGAAGGTGCCTGGGTTGATGGAGCCTGCACCGGCGCCGACGTCTGCGTGAATGAAGACGCCCAGGAAGGTACGACCGCCTGTGGCCTGAACAATGAGGGTGTGCTGGGGCAGGATTGTACTGACGGGCAGTGGGTCGACAACGAGACCTGCACGGGCACCGATGTGTGCGTAAATGGTGAAGGCCAGGACGGGAGCACTGTCTGTGGTCTGAATGAAGAAGGCGTCTACACGCAGGATTGCACAGGCGGCCAGTGGGTAGACAACGAGACCTGCACGGGCACCGATGTGTGCGTCAACGGTGAAACGCAAGACGGAACGACAGTATGCGGCTACAACGACGACGGCTTCGTTCTTGAAGAGTGTGTCGCTGGGGTCTGGGCAGATAAGGAAGACGATGCAGGCTGCAACGATGACACAACCTGGGTCGACTCCTACGGCGACGGATGCCTATGGTATATTGACTACCCCACCGATTGCGATATCGCAGACCAATGGGTCAACAGCGACGGTGTAGACGCCCAGGACGCATGCTGTATCTGCGACGGTGGCATCAATGAAACCAGCAATGCATGCAGCGCGGAAACGGATTGCATCAACGGAGACAGCCAAAAGGGCGATAGTCCATGCGGTCTCAACGGAGAGGGTGGATTGATGCAGGACTGTGTGCAAGGAGTCTGGGTCGACAACGAGACATGCGAGGACGCAAACGACGTTTGTGTCAATGGAACCAAAGAAGACACGGGCATTGCTTGTGGCATGAACCTCGAAGGCTTTGGGCAAAACCTGTGCGTTTCAGGCCAATGGATCCCCTACCTCAGTGGAATGGACGCATGTGTCGATGACGCCACCTTTTTCGACATAAACCTTCAGGGTTGCTGGACTTACAACTGGGGCTGCGAAACCGCTCTAGACAATGTGAACGCCAATGGTGTGGACGCCACAATGGCCTGCTGTGCATGCGGCGGTGGAACATCCGTGTGCACGGGTACCGATGAATGCTACAACGGCGATACCAGGGAAGACGTCGAAGGCGACACATGCGGACTGAACAATGAAGGCTATTTCCAACAGGAGTGTATAGACGGCCTCTGGGAGAACACCACAACTTGCAGCGGAACCCACGAGTGCATCAATGGAACCAGTCAGCCAAGCCCCGACGCAACCTGCACCACGGGGGAAGCCCAGCGTCAAGATTGCATTTATGGCAGTTGGCAAGATCAAAACCTGACCATCGCGGAAACCTGCACGGATGACGCCACCTTCGTAGACAGTGAGGGGGGCACCTGTGAGGCATACACCAACGACAGTGCGCTTTGCGACGAAGCCGAAGATTTCACCAACGCGGATGGTCTTGAGGCTAGTGAGACCTGCTGTGAATGCGGTGGTGGCTCCACAACAGGGGGCGGTATCGGTCCGGCCTGCTTTGAACCCCTCTTGCTCAAAGGCGTTATGGACTTTGACCTCCCAGGCTCCAGCGGTAAAGCGATCCACCTGGTGATCCACGAAGACATTCCAGACTTGAGCATCTATTCGATCGGAGTCGCCAACAACGGCGGCGGCACAGACGGGGCCGAATTCCAATTGCCGGCGATGTCAGTTGGGACCAACCAACAGATCCTGGTTGCACGCGATGAAGCCGCTTTGGAGACGTACTTCGGAAGCTGCTTTGCGGTCTTCGATATCGTAATAACCGCCGACTTTAACATTAGCCAAAATGGGGATGACGCCATCGAGCTATTTGAAGCTAGCCCAGGGACCTGTGCCGACGATGAAGTTTGGGTCGATTCCTATGGAGATGCTTGCAATAGTTCGTGGTACGCAGATCCAGGCAGCTGCGCCACGGCTTCTATGTACACAAATTTGGATGGAGTCGACGCGTCCATGGCTTGCTGTATCTGTGGAGGGGGGACGACTGTAGTTAACCAGACCGTAATTCAGACCTACGGAGATCCATCCTTCCAGCCGCCCGCCGGTCATTATGCAAATTATGCCGACGCATGGGCATACCGGTACTGGGGTAACAACTGGAACGACGCAACAGCCAATTGCACCGACGGGGCTTCCGACATCTTCGATTCAACATGCCTGTACCCCGCCTGTGAGCCCTTCGTAGAAGACGAATAGAACGATTCTTGAAGAAATCCCGGCGCGGACCTGACAAACGCGTACCTGACAGGCGCGTACCTGACCGGTGTAATTTGGTTCGCCACAATCTGCCCGGCTGATACAAACTCCGATGCCAACGGCGGCACCTGCTGCGGTCATCTCAATGATGCTGTTCCAGCCGCGGGTTGTGACTAAGATACCTCTTGCCAGACATCGGCCCTGGTAGAACCCATCCAGGCTATAAAATATTACTCCAAAAATAGACCTGGTCGGGCGCCATAGCCCCACCGAAGTCGAGAAAGAAGCGAACCACCAAATCCTCACCTGGAGGGATGCAGCCAGAGATGTCGTTGAAAAAGAACGCCAGGTCGAGGCCGATCCCCGGCCCCTCACAGGGCTCCGTATCGCTGACTGGATAGCCTACAGCAGATAGCACCAAGCCATCCGTGAAGGCCTCGAGGCATACCCCGCCTGGGATCTCAATCTCCACATAGATCTCTCCGAACGGGGTGGTAACAACCGGCAAGAAGGTCTCGGACATACCAGGAGGCATGCTGTCCGCGGCATGGCAATCAGTATCGCATCCAGCTTCTTCCGTGCATTCCCCTACGTTGTCCCAATCACCCCACGCGGCCCATTCGCACGCAGCCGTACAGCTCCGGCTACGAGTCTGCGCCTGCGTGCCACAGATTCCGCAGGCGATGTCCTGATCTTGTGATTCGGCCTGATCGACGGCGCATACACCTTGGTTCGTGCATGCCCCGACATTGCCCCAGTCACCCCACGCGGGCCATTCGCATGCAGCCGTACAGCTCCGGCTACGAGTCTGCGCCTGCGTACCACAGTTTCCGCAGACGATGTTCTGATCTTGTGATTCGGCCTGATCGGCGGCACAATCCCCTTCGTCTGTGCATTCGCCGACATTGCCCCAGTCGCCCCACGCGGGCCATTCGCATGCAGCCGTACAGCTCCGGCTACGCGTCTGGGCCTGCAGGCCACAGTCTCCACAGGCGATGTCCTGATCTTGTGATTCGGCCTGGTCGATGGTGCAAACGCCTTGGCCACTGCAGTCGCCCCATTCACCCCAGTCGCTCCATTCGCAGATTGGCGTGCAGGTGCGGCTTCGATCATGCGACCCACAATTGCCGCAGGAATCGCTCTCGACTTCGGAGGTTTCCGGTATGCACACTCCCTCGCCACTACATTCGCCCCATTCTCCCCAACCACATTCGGCGTTACAGACTCGGATCTGGGTTCCGCAATTGCCACAGGCCTGGTCTTGTTCCGCGTCTGGCGCACAGATCCCTCCATCGCTGCATTCGCCCACATCGCTCCAATCGCCCCAATCGCCCCAATCGCAGGTCTCGGTGCAGGTGCGACTGCGGGTCTGGGTCTGGGAACCACAGTTTCCGCATGGCATGATCTGCGACTGTGCCTCCACCTGGTCGGGACTACAGATCGCATCTGTGCTGCATTCCCCTACATTGCTCCAGTCGCCCCACTCTGACCATCCGCAGGCGGCCGTACAGCTTCGGCTCCGTGTCTGCGCCTGAGAACCGCAGTCTCCGCAGAGGATGTCCTGATTTTGTGATTCGACCTGATCGACGGCGCAAACGCCTTGGCCACCGCAGTCGCCCCATTCACCCCAGTCGCTCCATTCGCAGATTGGCGTGCAGGTGCGGCTTCGATCATACGACCCACAATTGCCGCAGGAATCGCTCTCGACTTCGGAGGTTTCCGGTATGCACACTCCTTCGCCGCTACAGATACCAGCTAAGCAACTGTCATTGCAGGTGCCCTGGTCGTCGTCGTTGCACGGTGCCCCATCGGCGAGCGGGATAATGCACTCACCCGTCCATGGGTTGCACACATCGTCTGTGCAGCTGTTACCGTCGGGTTCACATATGGTCGACGCACCCGCCGTACATACGATTCCAACGCATGTATCGCCGGTTGAACAAAGATCACCATCCTCGCATGAAGTACCGGGTGCTTCAGCGACATAGCAGGGCTGCTCGTAACCACATTCATCCTGCGTACATGGATTCCCATCGGGTGGGCAAAGCGTCCAGGCCGGGGCGTTGCAGCCCCAACACGCATCACCTATACCATCCCCATCCTCATCCGATTGATCCGGGTTCGCGACTCCCGGGCAATTATCGCATACATCGCCTACGCCATCGCCATCGGTGTCTTGCTGATCCGGGTTCGCGGCAGAGGGGCAGTTGTCGCATTCATTTGGGCGACCGTCCCCGTCTGAATCGGGTTGATCCGGAATGGGTGGCTGCTTACATACACCGCACGCGTCGAGCACAGCGGTACCACCACAAACACCGGCACAGTCAACGATATTGCCGTCGCAGTCGCAGTCTCCCTCTGGAATGCCTGGACCAGCGCATACTCCGCATACGTCCACTACGGCGGTACCATTGCAGGTACCGGCACAATCCACCACGGCGGTACCATTGCAGGTGCCGGCACAGTCCACCACGGCACCACCACCGCACACGCCATTGCAGTCCACCACGGCACCACCGCCGCACACGCCATTGCAGTCCACCACGGCACCACCACCGCACACGCCATTGCAGTCCACCACGGCCGTACCACCGCACACGCCATTGCAGTCCACCACGGCCGTACCGCCGCAGACGCCATGGCAATCAAATACATTCTCACCACCGCAGATCCCGGCACAATCGTACAAGGTGCCGGCGCAGTCACATTCACCGGTGGGCATCGGGCTGCCGCTACAGATAGCAGCTAAGCAACTGTCATCGCAGGTGCCCTGGTCGTCGTCGTTGCACGGTGCGCCATCGGCGAGCGGGATATAGCACTCACCCGTCCATGGGTTGCACACATCGTCTGTGCAACTGTTATCATCGGTTGGACATGTGGTCTGCACACCCGCCGTACATACGATTCCAACGCATGTATCGCCGGTTGAACAAAGATCACCATCCTCGCATGAAGTACCGGGTGATTCAGGGATGTAGCATGGGTGTCCGTAACCACATGCATCCTTCGTACATGGATTTCCATCGGATGGGCAAAGAGACCAGACCTCGGCATTTATATCCCCGGTGCAAATACAGTCATCTTCTCCTTGACCCGGATTAGGGACACCTGGACAGTTGTCACATGCAGACCCTACACCATCGTTATCCGGATCGTCTTGGCTTGGGTTCGGAGTGTTGGGACAGTTGTCGCATTCATTTGGGCGACCGTCCCCGTCTGTATCGGGTTGTTCCGGGATGGGTGGCTGCTTGCATGCACCGCATGCGTCGAGCACAGCAGGCCCCCCGCATACTGCAGCACAATCATACACCTTTCCACACTCACATTCCTCCAAGGGAAGAGGGGACCCTTCACAAACACCGTCCGTACACTCGTCGTCACAGTTGCTCGGATCCCCATCGTCGCAGAGGTCCCCGTTCTTCGTTGGATCCGGATTGAATTTACAATAGTTTTTGGTCGGATCGGGGGGATCAGCGATTACGCACTCACCAGCCTCGCATGGGCCGGCAAAGGGGTCGCAATCCGGGTCGGTCATACAACCAGAATCTTCAGTGATTTCCGGGTCCCGGCACTCTGCTTCGAAGGTACCCACACATGTGTTGAGCTCTTTACCGCTGCGGACTAAGGTGTCGATCGTGACTAAAGGTCTGACTTCCCAACTCTTCTTGCTCCGCGGATCATTAAGAATGACTCTGATTTCCTTCTCGACAGACGCGCGAATACTAAAGCCATCCTGATAGGTTCGGGTAACCCCCAGGTGGCCAGGGCCCTTATGCTTACCGGGAATCTCCAACGCGACCTTGAAAGGAGGACGCGTAAGCTCTTTTTTTTCGGGAATTGTCCATTCCCATCCATTCTTGTTTTCAGGCCCAGGTTCAAAGTGCACATCGACGGCATCCAATCTATGTTCAGTAGTGCCGCAGTTATCTTGGTCAATCTCCCAATGGACGATCGCCTGTAATTTCGTTCCCGCCCCATTATGGGGGACCTGCTCTGAGGGCCCACCCACGCTAAACCAAAACGGATTGTAGACAATTCCGGTGACGCCCTGAGATACCCTGACGTTTTTCGTTTTCTCCCCCAAAACAAAATCAAGGTAATTTTCTGCTCGCCGCAGGGGGTGAATCCACTGCAATGCGACAGGCAACCGAGTCAGGGCATACCCTCTGTTATTTTGTTTCTCGAACCACTCGATCCATTCCACCGTGGTTGCCTTGCCCGCAGGAGTTATTGAGCCGGGTGGCGGATCGAAGTTGTTCCTTCGATTATAGTGGAAGGGATCGTCGTACATGCTGGCCGTAACATCATACTGAAAGGTGTGGCCGTCTTCCTTTCTCTCGCACAAGGGCCCGGGAAAACTCAACATCACAAAGTCGAGAGCTTTCCTGCTCCCGGTCCAGCCGATTTTCCAGCCGGATTCGGGCCACCGCCAAGACTTCACCGTCACTCCATTGATTCGGATCCTGTATTCGAGATAGACATGCTGAGTCGAAAGCCAGGGGTCTTCGTGCTGGTAAAGGAGTCTGAAGGAATCGACGACTAATTCACCAAGAGAGAGAGTGCATGACTTGCTCAGGTTCGCCTTGAACTCAACTTCGGCCTCGCTTTTCATGTCATCGTATAGCTTCCCGATTTTTTCAAATGCGGGTACTAATACGTCGTACGCCACCACCGCTGCTTTTCCGTAAGGTCCTCCGAACGTCGAGACTAGGAACTTGATGACTTCGACAACTGCCGGACCGCCACCACCGCGTCCACCGCCGCCACCGCTGCCACCACCGCTGTCTGTCCGAATGACAGCGAACTGCAGCACCTCAAAGTCGGTGCCAAGACAACCGGGCACCATGAACTCAACTAAAGCCGTGTTGCCACCCTCGAAGTCGACCTCGGCTCGGACGGGTTCGTCCAGCAGATGTTCGAAGGCATATTCACCGCCCCGAAGGATGGGGTCGGCAACGATCTCCATCGGCGCCTCCCAGGCCGGATCCACCAACTCCACCACGACCTCGGTCATCTGGTCGACGTTACAGGTCGCGGACAGCAGGCGGGCGTCGGCGAAGAACTCATCCTTATCCACCGTGGCGCTGATGATCGTCTGTTGGTGCTGCACGAGATTGGTGGCCTTGGTTCCGATCGCATAGCGAATGTCGGTGAAGGAGTCCGCGGACGCGGTCAGCTCGGGGGCGACGATGTTCGATGCCGCGTCCTCGGAGACGATGAAGCGCAGCGGCGGCGAAACACCGGTCATGCGAAAACTGTCGTCGTCCTCGGGGCCCAACTCGTCGGACTCGACCACGCCGGCGACGCCATTCAGGAATAGCTGCGCCTGGTAGCTCCCAGGCGGCAAGGGGTGGAGGGCGGCCTTGACCTTGCCGTCGACGATCTCGGCATTAAAGCTGCCGGCGATTGACTCGGAGCGGATATAGAGCTTGGCCACAAAATGATAGGTAGGCCACTGAGCGGCAAGTGCCGCCAGATCGGCCTCGAGGTTGAAGGGGAAGGCGTCAACGATGACGGCGTCCGCCGTGGTCCAGGCCACGGGCAGATTTACGGTCACCTGGCTGAGTCGACCCGGTAAGGCAGCGGCCTCGTCCTCTTCAGCGTCGGGATCGACCACATCTTCCGGTCGAACCACCATGCCCGCAAGATCGACGGTGGAATCGGACGCCAGCGCCGGGCCCAGGGTGGTGAGAGCTTCGTGGAAGGAGTTCAAGAACATCCAGTTGCCGAGGCCATGCGCTTGCAGGAGGGCTTCTATTTCAAATGCGGGGCCATGTTCGGCACTCTCGACCCACTCAAGGGTGCGGCGGCGCGCCAGAGCACTACCCGTCGCTGCGCCGAGGAAGGAGTTGATAAAGGGGGTGGCCGCCTCAAGCTGGGCCAGATCAAATGTATCCGCTGGTTGTACCGATAAAGTAGCACCATCCATCCGTGCTGCCAGATCCTCTTTGAGGTTTTCGTAAAAGGAGGCCGCCGCGGTCGCAGGATCCGACGAAAGATCCAGGCCTGTATCTAGTGATGGAATGTCGATGCGCCAGATATTCTGTGCAGGGTCGGTAAGCAGGGCACCTTCGGGGAGGACACCCTCGCCAAAGGTCTCGAAGGCGGCCACACCCACGGAAATAACATAAACACTGGATCTTGGGCCCGAATCCGAGGCTCGGGTAAGCTCGATACCGAGGTGATAAATTCCCGATGGTGTGCCATCCGGTGCATAAATCTCAAAGTTCAGGTCGAGGGTCTCCCCGGTGGGAACTTCATCGCGTGGGTAACCGACGCTGATAACCTCAACGTCATCGTCAATTACCGGGTAGGGTGTGAGCCGATCCTCCACGACATCCAGCCTCGACATATTTCGGACTACAAGGGGATCCGGGACTGATGAGGCTCTTACGCTCAGCTCATCGAGATCTGTCTCACCGATATTTTCCAGGGCGATTTAAATCTTACTCGAAGTACCGGCCATCACGACAACACCATAGCCGAGGATCTGCGCGGCATCGGCGTCGATGATCTCAAGACTGTTCCAGCCCTGGGTAATACTCGTAATTTGGAGCGCTTCGTCGGG
>Ga0310121_10002480_pt1 | contig 17413 bp, 18 predicted proteins | sample CB27_Tmax_986_MG_FD_203504 | JGI IMG/M metagenome (GOLD analysis project Ga0310121, IMG submission 203504) | Marine microbial communities from Western Arctic Ocean, Canada - CB27_Tmax_986 | ecosystem: Environmental > Aquatic > Marine > Oceanic | place: Canada: Western Arctic Ocean | collected...
GCTTCTACGACGAGATACACCCACCGAAGAATGAAACTCCAAGACTCCAAAAGTGTAACCTATGTGCCCGGGAGAAATTGTTGCCTATGAATCGGGAGCTACAACTTGATACTTGCAGCTCCAGACGTCAACACGACCTCTACCAGTGTTCTCTCAAGGTCCCGAGACTTGCTCTTGTATTCACAACTTGACCAGTCTGTGAACTTTTCATCGAGCTAGGAAACCTAGCTGGTGCCTACCGGACACTAGAATCAAGCTTACCCTAAAGTCCTCAAAGTCCTCTGATTGCAACCAATCAATCAGCTGATTGACTCGGTGACTTCACAACGTGGGGGTTTGCTGCTAGGATATGCGTTTGGTCGAGGATAGAAGCAATGGGTAGTGTACTCAAAAAGAAGAAGAAACGGCGCGGTAAGCTTCGTCGCAAACGTCGTCATCAGATTCGCAAGAACGCTCATTCCAAGTAACCGGCTCCGTTAGGGAATCGTGGATTTATGGGTGGTCTTTGCCTTTTCCAGGGTTCGGAAACCCTGCACTACGGGCTGTAATCCCGTCCAGCTTGACCTCCTTTTGGTAGATGCCTGGAGCCCCAGGCACGTCAAAGGCCCGCGAACGGTTCGGTTTTACCCAAGCCCGACCTTTTTCGAGTTGAAACACGTCCTCCCAATCCCTATAGTAAAGAAATTGTTTCCTACCAAGTACAGCTTGTGAAGGAGGAGCTATGGCGAAAGAAGAGATGGGAGAGCAAGCGGCTTCAGACCTCTCAAGACGTGACTTCTTGAGAGGTGGAGCGACGGGCGCCTTGACCACTGGTCTGATCGCTTCCGTGGGATCACCGGCAGAAGCCTCTTCCCATGGCAAGGTTCTGGGGCCCGGGGCCGTCTCGGCCAAATTGAGGATCAATGGGAAGGTTCGCGCGGTCGAAGTAGAGCCTCGGACCACGCTGCTGGACGCATTGCGTAACCGGCTGGATGTTACCGGAGCCAAGAGGGTCTGCGATCGGGGCACCTGTGGTGCCTGCACCGTGCTTCTCAATGGGAAGCCGGTCTACGCTTGCAGTGTGCTGGCGATCGAAGCTCAGGGCCAGGACATCGTCACGGTCGAAGGCCTGGGATCGCCAGGGGAGCTGCACCCTTTGCAGGCCGCTTTCATCGCGAACGATGCTCAGCAGTGCGGATTCTGCACGCCAGGTTTCGTTGTCGCCTGCAAGGCCTTCTTGGATGGAAACCCGGATCCGACACTAGGGGAAATTCAGAAGGGATTGGGAGGTAACCTTTGCCGCTGCGGCACCTACGCTGGGATTGGGCCAGCCGTCCTGGAAGCAGCAAAGGCTTTGAAGGGAGGCGCACGCAATGCCTGAATACAATTGGCCAGAGCCCAGCAAGAGAAGGCACATCGGCAAGCGTACTTCTCGGCTCGACGGCCCCGATAAGACCACGGGACACGCGACATACTCGTACGATGTCAACCGGCCAGGAATGCTCTTTGCGAAAATCCTGACCTGTCCCCATGCCCATGCCAAGATCACCAAACTGGACGTTTCAGCCGCCAAGAGTATGGCCGGCGTTAAATCTGTTCGAATCACCCAGGACGTTGGCACCGAGATTCAGTGGGAGCTGGACGAAATCGTGGCAGTAGCGGCGACCAGCGAGGAAGTGGCGGATGACGCCATCCGGGCGATCCAGATCGAATACGAGCTGCTTCCACACTTTGTCACCGAAGAACACAAGGACAAGGCTCCTAGCTCGGAAGTCGCCAAGGAGGAGTCCACCGGGGATCCGGATGCGGCGGCTGCTGCCGCTGAGGTCAAGATCAAAGGATTCTATGGAATTCCGGCCATCAGTCACTGCTGTATGGAGCCCCATGGGCAGGTGTGCGAATGGGAAGGTCAGGATCAGCTTACGGCTTGGTGCTCGACCCAGGCGGTTTCGGGTTTACCCGGGCAGTTCGCCGATAAGCTCGAGATTCCGACCTCCAACGTTCGTGTTATCACGCCGTATATGGGAGGAGGTTTCGGCAGCAAGTTCAGTGCTGACCGCTGGGGCATCGACTGCGCCGAAATGGCAAAAGAGGCGCAGGCTCCTGTAAAGCTCTTTCTGGAGCGCAACGCGGAACTCGCTGTGGCGGGCGACCGTCCCTCGGCATACGCCAAGATCGAAGTGGGTGCCAAGAAGGATGGAACGCTCACCTACTGGTCCTCCGAATCTTGGGGATCGGGAGGTATTGCCGGATCCCGTGGCAGCCCGCCGCTGCCCTACGTGGTAGAGGTCCCGAATCGGCGGCAGAAGCACATTTCGGTCGTGACCAACTCAGCGACTGCCCGGGCCTGGAGAGCTCCTAACCACCCCCAGGCCTGTTTTCTGACGATGTCGGCGCTGGAGGATCTGGCCGCGGCTCTCAAGATGGAGCCACTGGATTTCTTCCTGAAGAACGTCGGTCTGATGGGTGAGCGATCCGACATTTATGAGTCGGAGCTCCAGAAATGCGCTGACCTGATCGGATGGAAGCAGAGATGGCATCCTCGTGGAGAAGGGAAGGGCCCTATCAAGCAGGGCCTGGGGCTGGCACTCCACACCTGGGGCGGCCGCGCTCACAACAGCAACTGCGAGGTGACCGTCTATCCCGATGGGAACGTCGAAGCCAAGCTAGGAAGCCAGGACCTCGGGACCGGCACCAAGACCGTGATCGCGATGGTGCTGGCCGAGACCTTCGGCCTCGGTCTTGATGACGTCAAAGTGCATATTGGGGATAGTCGCTATCCCGCATCCGGCGGTTCAGGAGGCAGTACCACTGTCGGCGGAGTGAGTTCTTCGACGCGGCGAGCCGCGCTGAATGCCCTGGCCCAGGTTTTCGAGAAAGTCGCACCTGGACTGGACGCGGCGGCCGATCAGTTGGAGATAGAAAACGGGGCGATTCAAGTCAAGGGCACCCCGGATCGCAGTCTCTCCTGGCGCAAGGCAGCCGCCCGAATTGGTCCCACTCCGATTACCGCTTCAGGCAAGAATCCCGGACCGGGAAAACTCAACGACAGTGGCGTCGGTGGGGTCCAGATGGCCGATGTCTCGGTGGACGTCGAGACCGGTGTCGTCAAGATAAACCAACTCGTGGCAGTCCAGGATTGTGGTCTCATCATCGATCTGAAGACAGCAGAAAGTCAGGTCTATGGTGCCCTGATTATGGGTGCTTCCTACGCCTTGATGGAGGAGAAGATCCTGGATCCCGTCAGCGGACGAATGTTGAATGCCGACATGGAATTCTACAAATTGCCCGGTATTGGAGATGTAGGAAAGTTGGAGGTGCACATGATGACCGGAGAGCGTCACGACAAGCGCGGCGTAATCGGGCTGGGAGAACCTCCCGTCATCTCCACTGGGGCCGCAATTTCCAATGCGGTCGCCAATGCCATCGGTGTCCGTGTACCCTACCTGCCGCTGACGCCCGACCGGGTGTTGGACGCCTTGGCGAAAGGAGGAGCAGCCTGATGCGAGCATTCGAGTACGCTAGTCCCGAAAACAGGGAAGATGCCGTCAAACTTCTCAGCAGTAAGGCAGGCGAAACGGCGGTTTTAGCCGGAGGTACCGATCTGCTCAGCCTGATGAAGGATGAGGTCGTTACCCCGGCCCGTGTCGTCAACATCAAGTCTGTGGAGGGACTGGGCGGAATAAGCTATGATGCCGGAAGCGGTCTGAGAATCGGCCCTCTCCTGAAGCTGGATGACCTCGAGGCCGACAGCCGAGTCAGATCGGACTACCCCTCACTTCAACAAGCAGTCGATGGTGTCAGAAGTCCCCAGATCCGCACGATGGGCACGGTTGGAGGGGATCTCTGCCAGCGCCCTCGGTGCTGGTACTATCGCCACGGCTTCGGGCTTCTGGCCAAGTGGCAGGGCAAGGCAATGGTGCCCGACGGCGACAACCGTTACCATGCTATCCTGGGTGCGGGTCCCGCCTATTTCGTGAACCCTTCCAGTCTTGCCCCGGCTTTGATTGCGTTGGGGGCAAGGGTGAATATCCTCGGGCCCAAAGGCAGCCGGACCGTGGACTTGGCAAGCTTTTATCGGGCTCCTTCCAGGGAAGAAGAATCCGAGAATGTCTTGGCGGCAGATGAGATTGTTACCGATATCCTGGTCCCAACTGCCGCGGGTCGCAAGAGCGCGACCTACGAGGTCCGCGAGAAGGAAGCACTCGATTGGCCTCTGGCCGCGGCCGCCGTGTCACTTCAGATGAGTGGCAGCACGGTCAAGGAGGCAAGGGTCGTCCTGGGACACGTGGCACCAACTCCCTGGATATCCAAGAGTGCTGGCCAGGCATTGAAAGGCAAGACCGTCAGCCCAGAGACTGCAATGCAGGCAGGCGAGGCCGCCATAGCAGGTGCCACGCCACTCAGCCGTAACAGGTATAAGATCCAACTGGCTCGGGTCGCGGTAAAGCGCGCCGTTTTACGTGCGACTGGAATGGAGGAGGTGTGAGCCATGCAGGATATTGAGAAGATCAGATTTCAACTATGCCGCCGTCTCCGCTGGAAGGGCATGTTCGTGGAAGCCGCTCCAGACCTTACTGTCCCACCCAGCAATGATGCGTTCTTCTGGTGTACGCACAGCATGAACTGCATGGGGCCCGACGGTAAGGTTTGCAACGAAGAGGGCTGTCAGTCGGATCGGCAGTGCTACGAATCGCTTTGAGCCGAGTCTTCCGTGTTCGAAGTAGCTGAGAGACCGGGTACCTTTGTCCATCACAGGAATCTGGTAGACTAAATCCCAAGACTGAAGGTGAGCCCCGTCTGGGATGGGATGTGGCCACTTGGGTTTTGGGATTGACCTAAAAGGGGGTCAGTGTTATGAAAAAGGGAACCGTTCTACTGGGAATCTGTCTGCTTTGGACGCTGCCCTTGATGGCGCGTGACACGACGATCAGCGGCGATTATCTGGAGGTCCGAACGGGAGATGTCTACACCGGGCCATGTTTCGCAAATGCTGAGGTCAACCTGACCGGAAAGGAAGCCATGCTGGCATGGCGAGTTCGGGAAGGAAGCTGGCGTGGAGTGGCTCTTGACGGTTTGAGCGTCCTTGCCGTCGTCAAGTCCAAGGCCACCTTAGGAGATCCCTACGCGCTCGATCGAGCTACCAAGGCGATCATCGTAGTCGACGAAAGAGCCAGCGAAGAACAGCGCGATGCTCTAATCGATCTAGCCCGGGCTGAAGGCGGTGATCTTCTGCAAGATGTCGTCAGAGTAGAGGCTGTGCCAATCGAGATTCAGTTTGGGAGGGCTCAGACCTTCGCAAGCCTGAAGGCTGGAAATGTGGTCCAGCTCAAGACTCGCCCCTTGAATCATGGGGACCACATCTGTGGCAACGAAGAGGTGTACTATCCCCCTCTGACCGAGGTGACGCAGGCCAAGCCGGCTTTTACGCTAATGCATCAGTTCAAGGGTGAAGGCCTCAACGGTAGCTGGTCTAGCTTTGGAAGCCGAGGTGCTTTCGTCGGAACGTTTTCTCGCTAGCCGTGACCTCCCGGTTTCGTGCCCGGGGCGACGCAAGAGCATCGTCCGGGTCAGGTCAGAGAAGAAGGCTGCGATAGATGTTTAGGTTTATTGTCCCGGCGCAGTTCGTTCTGTCCCTGAGCTCGCTCCTCCGCTCGGCTTCTCAGAGATGAAGACAAGGATGGGGAAATTGTATTTTGCTGGTCGTTATCGATTCTTGGCTGGATTTGTAGGGCTAGGGCTTCTTTTCTGGAGCCTGGCTCCGGACATTATTTCCAGGCTGGAAGCAGCAGATTTGACGGTGGAGCAGTTCGAAGCCGCACCACCTGAGGGTGCCTCAGAGAGCGTTGTCGCCGCACTGGATAAGAATGGGTTTCGTGTACTCAAGGGCGGTGAGGTAATGGGAGAGTTCTGGCTCCGTCCTGAGCTGCCGTTGCAGGAGCCCGCATCGACTGAACTGGGCGTCGGCTTTGGACAACTGCAAGAGGGGACTCTGATAGGTCTGGTTCATTACCCTCTGGAATGGTCCGACTACAAAGATAATCGAGTTGCAGCCGGGGTCTACACGCTGCGCTATGGGATCCAACCGTCCGACGGGAATCACCTGGGAGTGAGCCTCTATCGAGACTTTCTGCTCTTGACGCCTGCTGGATCGGACACCGACCCCAACCAGACATACAGCCACGACGACCTGGCCGATCGTAGCAGTGAGGCCTCAGAGGGGCAGCATCCAGCCGCTCTCAGCCTTTTTCCCGTCTACGACGAGATTTCAGAACCCAAGCTCATGCGCAATGAGATGGATCAGTGGATGGTGGCGAAGAAGATAGGGACGCTGATACTGGGTTTGGTGATTTCCGGACACGGCGAAATCTAGTTGATCGAGGCTTGCGCCGGTCTGCGCGTGCTGCTGACACCCTTTCAATCTACTCGGGAAATCGGCAAGGTGGCGAACTCTTGGGGACTCACCCGAATGGCCATCCCCGCCAGTGGGTGTGGCGCTTGCACTTCCAGCGTTCCTCTAAACTCCGTGAAGTCAATCTCGGCAGCAACAAAGATTTCTGCTGGAAACCTGGCCAGCTTCCCTTTTCCCGGGAGGGGAATATGGGCGATAAAGCCGGATTCGTCACTCCCTGTGCTGCGCAAGCTCAGGGTCGCTATTGTTGGTCCTGGAGCTGGATTTTCCGGGGCGACGCCGGTACTGATTCCGAAAGTGCCATCCGATTCCACCGGAACCATAAACCTCGTGGAGAGAGGCATCGCACCCACCCCTGCCACGCCGAAATCTCCGGCGAAGAGGATTGTCCCTCCGATGAACTGATTTGATTCCACTTGTGCTGACCCATCCGCTGGACTCCGTTCATGCTGACAGAAAGGGGTTGACCCTGGGCATCGAACAGGTGAACTGTTCCTGACGCCGGAAGTCTTCCGGAAGGGTTCACTAGAATCAAGGTTGACGTGATTCCTTGTCCGTCTCCGAACTGGGGAAAGTGAAGCAGCTTGGAACCAAAACCCACCGGCGTTATTGGAAGGGTGGCGAACTGAGCCGGACTCACGCGGATAGCCATCCCAGCTACTGGGGCCTTGGATCCTACTAGCATGCTCCCCTGAAAAGAGCCGAATTCAATGCCGCTTTCGGCGTAGATTTCCTCTACGAAACGGGCCAGCTGTCCTCCTGATGGGAGTTTGATTACCGCCTCTCCGTTGTCTGGTGAGCTACCATCTGCTCGGCGCAGACAAACAGTGAGGTCCTGCCCATCCAATTGATGGTTGGCCAGGGCGATCCCGGTTCGGATACCAGCCTCAAAATCCGACTCGATCGAAATCAGAAACTTCAAGTTTGAAACCTTCACCGCTCCCACTCCCGCAACTCCGGTGGTATCTCCTGAGAATAAGATTGTGCCTTCGATCCGGGAATCGGCTTCCAGCAGGACGGAACCGGTCCGGACATCCTCCCCTCCACTGCTGGAAAAAAGGGCCAGATCCTGGGGTGGAAAGTTGAAGAGAAGCTCACCCTGCTGCGGCTCCCCGTCGAGCTCCACCGGGAGTGGATTCCCCAATGCATCGAAGAGTTTGAGTTCTGCGCTAGCCGACCGCAACGGTGAGGGGTTGATCAGGAGAACGCTGGACGAAATTCCCCCGCCGTCACCGAACTGCGAGAAGCTGCGGCGATAATCGTCCAACTCGGCAACCAGGATTCCGTCTCCATCGCTGGCAGCAAGGAGAAGCTGAGGCTGATCCGGAAGGATTTCCAGATCGAAGATTCCGCTGTGGTGGAGATTTCCAGACAGGCGCAGCTAGCTCGTACCATTGTCAGTGGATCGATAGATGCTAGCGTCCTGGCCTGTGCCTCGCACAAAGGTAGCACGGGCAGCGGCATAGAGAATCGTAGGGGAGTCGGGAGTCTCGGTAATCGCGGCGACGAAGGGATGATTCAGCACCGTCGAAAAACTGTTTCCGTCGAAGACGAGTAGTGAGCCTTTGTCCTGCGCCCATCCGCCCACAAAGAGTCGGCGGGGATTTCCGGAAAATCGGATCATGGCAACATCCTGATAGGGGTAGTTCTCAAGCCTGGACCAGGTGGATCCTCCATTGCTGCTGCGGTAGATCCCACCCTGGGAAGGGAAGGCATCGAAGTCGGTCCAAAGGCCCAGATAGACCGTATTGGCATTGTCTGGGTCGACCGTAATGCGGAAGACGATTTCGCGATCCTGGGAAGGAATAAGGGACTCGATCGTCAGATGTATGTCTATGAGGGCAGCGCCGAGTGCAGTACCAGCGGGAGAAAGCGAACGGCGGGGATCGAAACTGGTGGCAAGTTGGTTCTTCGGGGCTCGAACTGGATTAATCAAAGCATCTGGCGTGAAGATCTCCTGAGAAGCGCACAGCTCTATGCGCGAGTCGATCTCGGCAGGGACCGCCGGGCCGGTGTGATCGTGGCGAACCCCAAGGACGCTCAGCGAAAGCTGATGAACCAGCACTGCGCCGTCCTCAGGAATCCCAGGGACTCCCGGCGTCGACTCTCGCTGGCGATTTCAGTAAGTGAACTATGCGGTCCCAAGCAGTGCCCTCTATCATCTGGACCGGGTCGAGAAGTTTCAGGAGGGCCAGCCGACCGACCAGATCGCCATGGCGCAGCTGGTCAGGGCGGTGGCATTGGAGGAATTGGGCGATTTGAAAATGGCTACGCAGTACTACGAAATAGCCAAGAAGATCGACCCTGGAGTCGTTCACGCCACCACGCTTCGGACCTATGGTGTCAGCACCAAGCTCGCCCAACGTCTCTCGGACCAGCCCAAGAAAGCTCCTTCGCCCGAAACGATCGTTCGGCCGGACGTCTTGGCCCGCTTATCGGTAAATGCATCGCTGTCGCAGGCGACGGTAAAGGTGGGAAAACCCGTAACGATTACGGTGGAAGTGTTGGCCCCATCCAAAGAGCCTATCGTCGGAGCAACGGTGACGCTGAGCGCTGGCGGCGGACAATTCTGGAGAGCAGGGAAGACCAAGATTCAGGGCAAGACCGATCCTAAAGGCATGTTTGTAAGCTCCTGGTTTTGTAGGGCCTGTGCTTAGAGCTACGGTCTTCAAATAAAGGTTGCCTGTCCTGGTTATCAAGCTGTAGCCAGGCAGCTTGACATCTCGGTTCAGTAGTCCTGCCAAAGCGCCCGTCCCATGCACGATCCCGCAAGAAATGTAAAAGGATCCGGGAATCCCGCCGCTACCGACTCGCTGACCGGGAGGGTATCGAGCTATCGAGACGAGCTGCTCAAATGGACTGTCATCGCCCTGACCACGCTGCTTATCAACGCGGTGATGCAGGGTTTAGCTTCCCGCATTCTGACGCAGCCTTGGCGGGCGATCTGGATCCTGGCTCCGCTAGTCTCCCTCGTCTGGTTCCTTTGGCAGGGGATCCGAAAGAACACAGGATTCCGCCTGGACAGAAGACTGCAAATGTTTCTTGCCGCCTACACCTTGCTCTTCTCGCTTGCTGTGGGGACGAGCGTCTTGGACTTGAACCGCGATCTCCTGATGCTTGGACGACTGAAGTCCCCACGGAACTGGTTGACTCCTAACTGGGCCGGAGACTGGCGCTATTGGCTCGTTGACCGTCAGGCTCAACGTTTTCCGGAGCTGATCGTCGTCACGCTAGAGGAACCAAGGGGGAAAAGTCTGGAAGAAGCCCGGTTTGAACTGGAAAACGTCATAAACCTGGTGGTTCAAAGCGGCGCTGTGGGCATCGGGCTCGATTACCACTTCGAGGACGAATCAAAGATCGACTGGCTCCTCTGTCAGACGGTCCAGAATGCCAGGATACTCGTTGTTGCCGGCTACTCTTTCAGGCCAACTGCGGTCGGGCTTCGCCGAACCCAGACTCCGAGAACTCTCCAGACCTGCCTTCCCGACGCAAACCTGGGGCATTTGGCCGGCTACGTTGAGCTGGATGGCGCGGTGCGCTAATTGCCGTCCCATTTTCAGGAGAATCCCAACCTGCCTGCTTTCAGCCTCCGGGTGGCAATGGCTGTCACTAATGGCGGAAACCCAGGAGTGAAGCCGGATCCACAGCCGATGCTTCGCTTCGTAGAACCCAAAGGAGGTTTCCAGGTGCTCAGCTATCGACAGCTCCTGAAGGATCCTGACACTCGCTGGATTCTTCAGGACCGTCTCGTACTTGTGGGAGAGGAGTCGAAAAGAGAGCGTGTTAGTACCCCCTTTGGAGAAAGGCCAGGGATCCTGATCCACGCCTCTGCAATTCACTCCATTCGAAGTCAGCAATTGCTCCGCCATACTCCCTGGTGGTTGAGTTTTCTATTCATCCTTTCTTCCTGCTACGCTCTCGTGGTCATGGTGGCGCGCGGCGCGTCCGTGCTTAGTCTGACGCGCGCCAGCGTGCTGCTCATCTTGGCATTCTGTTGCTCTCTGCTCTCTGTGTGCGTTTAGGACAGGACTGGGTCGACATCGTCTATCCCTGACCGCAATCTGGGGGCTGTTTCTACCGCTGCTATGGACCCGGAAGCGGCTACGTTGAAACTTGAATAGTGAGCAGTACCGGAAGCAGCTGCAATCCAAAAGTTCTGCAAGGATAAACTGCCAGTACTACAAATCCAAGTCCGGCAGAGCCGCGAACGACTTTACGTGTCAGCAATGTGGATCCAAGTTCCGAGGAGAGAGCTGGAGAGCAACACAATCTCGCTTGACTCTACCATTGTTCCCTAAGGGCTCGCGCAGAAATAACTTGGTGGAATTGGTGCTCAGATTTGCGCCAGATTTGGCCACGAACGATTGAGCGAAACCGCAGGCGTAGCCCGGTCTACGTTGAGGATGTCGCGATTGAGGAGCGGCCGAAGATGGTGTGAAGATGAGATGCCAAAACAGCCAAGTTATTTCTGCGCGAGCCCTTAGAGGAGACCCCTCTTAGCTTGGTCGATCCGCGTGGCTTGTGATACAAGATAACACCTCAGCCAAAAACTCAAGAGGAGGAGTGAAGTGAATCGAAGAAAGTTCCTCAAGCGAGCCGGCTATGTGGGCGGCGGCCTCGCCGCCGCTGATCTGGATCGCTTGGCGACCGCTGCGTCCTCGCCCAAACCCGGTGCAAGCGTATCCGGGACCGTGGGCACCGAAGCGGAGAAGATCCGGGTGGGACTCATCACCGAACCGGGGGGGCAGCACTTGAGCGCCTTCACCAAGGCGCTGGGCATCCTGGATGGGGTCGAGATGGTGGCAGCTGCGGATCCTTCGGGAGACTTCCTGCCCAAGGGCCGGAATCTCCTGGGGGCAAGAGCGTCCAGTTATCGAACCTTTTCCGACTACAAGCAGATGTTGCAAGAGATCAAGCCCCAGCTTGCGCTTCTGGCTCTGGAGCCACACCACACCCCACCGGTCATGGAGGCGGTATTACAGGCTGGGGGACATATTCTTGCCGACAAGCCGGCCTGTGTCAGGTTGGCGGATTTCGAGAGGGTGGTCCGTCTGGCTCAATCAAAACGTCTTCAGGTCATGCTGGGCCTGACCAACCGCGTCAGTCGCCCAGCCAAAAGGGCACGTGAGTTGGTGGAAGCAGGCTTACTGGGCAAGCTTTACGGGACTTCAGTGCACCTGGTAGCCGATCAGACCAGATTGACGAAGCCGGCCTATTGGAAGACCTGGATGGCGTCTCAGGAGAGAGCCGGCGGCGGCAAGTTGATCTATCACGGCCTCCACTACCTGGATCTGGTTCACTACATTGCGGGGGAGCAAATCTCGGAGGTCACTGGGTTTACCAGGAACGTCGGGGGACAGCCGATTGAAGTCGAGGACTCGGCCGTATTGGCTTTTCGCCTCGGGGACGGTGCCGTTGGTACCCTGAATACGGGCTACTACCTGAACCGTGGCTACAGTACCCTGGTAGCAGTCTGGGGTGCCCAGGGCTGGCTCCGCTTCGATCTAGCGGCTGGGCCACCCATGACGTGGGCCTCGACCCATCCGGACGCTCCCAAGGGTGTCCAGTCGTACCACTACGAGGTCGAGCCGGACACTTATCATGTCATGATCGAAGAAGCCGTCAATGCAGCCCGGGGACTGGCAGCACCTCCCATTACCTCGGAGGAAAGCCTCTCCGTCTTGAAGGTCGTTTTCGCCGCCTACCAGGCAGCGTCCAAAGGGATGACTCAAGAAGTCTCATAGCAGAAATGATGTCTGAAAGACTCAAAGGACGTGTGGCGTTGGTCACGGGAAGCTCTCGCGGAATCGGACGGGCGACTGCGCTGAAACTAGCCGAAGAGGAAGCATCGGTTGCTGTCAACTACCAGCGGCAAGAATCGTCGGCTGCGAAAGTCGTAGAGCAGATTACCCGCGAAGGAGGACGTGCGATCGCGATCCGTGCCAATGTCGGAGACAAATCTGCTGTCGCAGAGATGGTAGGGCAGACGGTTGACCTTCTCGGGCCCATCAATATTCTTGTGAACAACGCCGGAATTGTCCGCTCCGGAGAACTCACGCGCTACCGCGAAGAAGACTTGGATTTAATGTGGAGAACCAACGTCAAGGGCGTGATTCAATGCACGGCTGCGGTCGCTCCCGCGATGATTGCATCAGGCTTTGGTCGAATCATCAACCTCTCCTCAATTGCTGGCCTGGGGACGTCCTTTGCGGGGACTACCTTTTATGGTTCGACCAAGGCTGCGGTCTTGAACCTCAGCAAGAGATTTGCCCTCGAACTGGGACCCCATGGCGTCTGTGTAAATGCTGTTTGTCCAGGATTGATCAACACGGATATGCCCTTTGAGGGAAGAACCCAAGAGCAGATCGATGAAATGATCCGCATCTTCTCCGACAGAAGCATGCTTCGACGAATCGGTGAACCCGAGGAGATCGCCGGCCTGATCTGTTTTCTTGCATCGGACGAAGCCAGTTTTATCACTGGGCAAACCTTGACGGTCGACGGAGGCCGTATGGATTACCTGGCACACTGATCGCTTGGCTATCTTGATCGGGCCAGGAGGGCCAGACGGCGTCGACTGTTATCCGAGCCTTGAGGTCTACCAGAGCACAGGATAGCAGCAAGGAACAGGACAGGAGGCAAGATGAGGCTCTCCCTCTCAGTACGCGTCGCCGAATCGTTTAGCTCCAAGGAAAAAGCAGACCTGAACCTGACCCAACTGGTCGAGCTGGCCCTGAAGCATGGCTACGAGGCTCTGTGTATGCGCGCCTCCCAGATAGGCATTCAGACGCCCTCACCGGAGGTGCAAGAGGCACAGAAGCTCATCGGACAGTCAGGGCTTGAAGTATCCATGACAACGGGTGACTTCCCCGTTCCCAGAAACGATGAACACGGTCCCGACGGACTGAGGAACATCACCCCCTATCTGGACCTGGCCGAGGTGCTCGAGTCTGATCTGATCCGCATCTGTATGAAGAAGGAAGAAGATGTCGTCTGGGCCCAACGGGCCTCGGACGAGGCGGCTGAGCGGGAAATCCGACTCGCCCACCAATCGCACTGTGCAAGTCTCTTTGAAACCCTCGATGGATCCCTGAGTGTTCTTGAAAGAGTAGGGCGGGAGAACTTTGGAATCATCTACGAGCCAGCCAATTGGATGCTCGCCGGAGAGGACTACGGAAGAGAAGCGATTCGACGCCTGGAACCCTTCCTCTTCAATGTCTATGTGCAGAATCACCGATTGGACCCCAAAGGGACGGTACTCGTGCGCACCTGGAAACAGGGAAAGGTCGCAGCAGAACATATCGGTCTCTGGGAGGAGGGCGGCGTCAATTTCGAAGAGGTCTTTTTGGGGCTCGACGAAATCACCTACGGCGGCTTCGTCACGGTTCATCAGGCATTTGCTGGTGTGATGCCAGTTGAAGAGGCGGTTTGTAAGAGCGCCGAATTCCTGAAGACCTTCGGATAACCCGAAATGGGGACGCCATTGAAGCTTGCGAACCAGTCGGACCGGAAGACGCTCTCGGGTCAGCTTCTAGAGGAGTGCAAACCCATCAGCTCCATCGGCATGGGGGTCGCTGGGATGCTCGTCAGTTGGAAACTCAACCCGTCTCCTGGGAGAATCTTCTGCCTCAGAACGGCTAGATAGAAGCCCCTACCTGATTGGACTTTCACCGATCCGGTGAAATTCGCTGGTATTCCAGCGAAGACTTTGTTGAAGAACTGGGCTCCCTGGAAGTTGTCCCTGGTGACAGTCTCCAGGTGCAGTCCTTGTAACGAATGAGCCCTATCCAGAACTAATCCATCAGGACATCGTGAAAGGATTATAGGTCTGAACAAGAGGTTATCCAGATGAGAAACGGAGGAGTTCGAATGAGATCCCTAATTGTCGGCTTTGCGTCTCTCCTGATAGTTGGCATTGTTTCCCAGAGTTGGCCAGCGCGCTCGGCAGCAGCCGAGACGCCGGCTGCCGCTGATTCAGACAAGGCAGTCGCCACGTTTGCGGGCGGGTGCTTCTGGTGTGTAGAGGCGGATTTCGAAAAGGTTCAGGGAGTCTCTGATGCGATTTCGGGCTACGCCGGTGGAGACGAAGTCAATCCCACCTATAAACAAGTTTCTTCGGGCAGGACGGGTCATGCAGAGGTGGTCCAGGTAATCTTTGATCCGGCTCAGGTGAGCTACTCAGCCCTGCTCGACATCTTCTGGAAGCATATCGATCCCACCGATGGGGGTGGACAGTTCGTGGATCGTGGGGGACAGTATCGAAGCGCAATCTACTACCACGATGAGACACAGCAGCAGCTTGCCGAAAAGTCCAAGGAGCAACTGGCCGCTTCCGGTGTGTTTGACAAACCCATCGTCACCGAGATCAGCTCGCTAAAGAAGTTTTATCGGGCCGAAGAGTACCACCAGGACTATTACAAGAACCACTCGATTCGCTATCGCTACTATCGATATAGCTCCGGTCGGGATCAGTTTCTTGAAAAGGCCTGGAAAAACAACGAGAATCGATTCGAGGTATCCGAGATGAATCCAAACACTGAGACCCAAGTTGAGTATCAAAAGCCGGACGACGTTACCCTACGTTCCAGTCTCACCCAGATTCAGTACCGGGTGACTCAGAAGGAGGGGACCGAACCTGCCTTCCGCAACGAGTACTGGGACAACAAGGCAGAGGGAGTCTACGTGGATGTGGTCAGTGGAGAGCCGCTCTTTAATTCCAGGGACAAATTTGAATCTGGTACCGGCTGGCCCAGCTTTACCAAGCCAATCGATTCAGAGAATGTTCTGGAAAAGCAGGACCGAAGCTTTTTTACGGTTCGGACTGAGGTCCGCAGCAAGAAGGCAGACTCTCATCTGGGCCATGTCTTCCCCGACGGACCAGGGCCCACGGGCCTCAGGTACTGCATCAACTCCGCGTCCCTTCGGTTTGTTCCCAAGGAGCAGCTGCGAGCGGAAGGCTACGAGAGAGAAGCCGATCTTTTCGATTGAGACAGGGCTGACCGCATTTCGAATCCAAGTCCGGCAGAGCCGCGAACGACTTGACGTGTCAGCAATATGAGGCCAGGTTCCGAGGAGAGAGCTGGACAACAGCACAATCTTTGCTTTCCCTTAGTACACCGTTTCATTAGTGTCCGGTTGAGCAATTTAGACATCGTGGTAACGTGATTATGATCAATCGGTTAGAAACATACTTGGCTCGGATCGAATTCAGCTTCGATCTCTGCTTGGATTCGGATTAGGTTGCCCGGTCCCGGGTCTTCAAAAGGACGGGAAATGGGCGTTGCCAAGAAAACCAGCGAGGTCAACTCCCGGCGCGGCGGAATGTCGCGGACAGCATTCCGACCACAAAGGTCACTGCCGATCCTATCAGGACGTACCAGGGCCAGGCCACGCTGACGCTGCTGTGAACCGCGACCACAACCACAAGTCCTGAGAGCATGCCGATCAGACCGCCGGTCTGTCTGACTCGTGTGGACCAGGCGCCCAGGGCAAAAATTCCCAGGACGCTACCAATGGTAATGCTGGTGATGGTCAGCCCTACTTCCAGTACCGATCCCCAGTTGCGGGCCAGCAGAGAGATGGCAATCAGTACACCGCACCAAGCCAGCGTCAAGATTCGCGATATCTTCAACTCCCGTGAGGCATTGCTGTCGTCGTCGGGGACCAGTTGCGCTGAGAGTCCCTTCCGGAGGTAGGGTTTGTACAAGTCATGGATTGACGAGGAAGCTAGCGAGTTGAGAGAGCTGCTTAGCGTCGACATGGCAGCGGCAAAAATAGCGGCGATGATCAGTCCCGAGATCCCGGGCGGCATCTCCTGAACGATGAAGGTCGGGAAGATTCGGTCCGTCTGTTCCAGAGCGTTTTCGAGGGGGAACAGCTGGTAGAACCTGTAGAGCATCACTCCGATGATGAGAAAGAGGGAGAACTGAAGCAAGACGACCACGCCACTGGCAATGAGCGCCATCTGGCTGCGGCGTAGAGAGCCGCTGGCCAGATAACGCTGCACCATCATCTGATCGGTCCCGTGGGTCGCCAGGGTCAGGAAGGCGCCTCCGATAAGGCCCGACCAGAAGGTGTAAGGGGAGCTGAGGCTAAAGCTGAAATCCAAGATCCGAAGCTTGCTTGAGGTCTCTGCCCAAAGCAGGAAATCAGACCACCCTCCGGGAAGCTTTCCCAGTAGGAGATGGAAGGCAATGGCGGCACCAGCCAGATAAATACCGAGTTGAATGACGTCGTTCCAGATCACCGCCAGGAAGCCACCATAGAACGTGTAGAGGGCCGTGATGGATCCAATTAGTAGGACTGCCCAGGTGTCGGGGATGCCGGTGACGACGGACAGAACCAGACCGGTGGAGAAGAGCCTCACACCATCGGCCAAGGAGCGGGTGATGAGGAAGAGAAGAGCCGAGAAGCTTCTTACCCGATTCCCGAAGCGAGACAGAAGCACCTGATAGGCGGTCTGGATCTGACCTCGAAAATAGGCAGGTAGAAGCAGAAAGCTGACCAGAACCCGCCCTATGATGTATCCGAAGACGACCTGCAGGAAGGTCAGGTTGCCGGCATAGGAAAGAGCTGGAGCACCAATGAAAGTTAGGGTGCTGGTCTCGGTGGCGACGATTGAAAAACAGATCATCCACCAGGGAACCGCTCTGCCTGCTAGGAAGTAGTCGTTGATGTTTTTCTGGCCGCGCCCGAGAAAGATTCCGAAAAGGGCTGTGCCTACCAGGTAGAGGAGTACGACTGCATAGTCGAGGGTCGTGAATCCCATAGACTCTAAGCTCTCCCGCCGGACAGAGTCAGCTGAATAGGGGCTGAGGAGGTTGAACCTGCTGGCTCGCTCCAGGACGGTTTCAAGCGCCCTAGTCCCAAAATAAGCGCAATTTCGAAAACAGGATCGTTTCCCGGCTCCTAGGAGTCATTTTGGAGGCCCGCATTCTAAGTTTATGCACCAAGCCACTCAGAACTCGGCTCGGCTGTTGCGGTACTGCCCGCCGATCGCTTATGAGGAGCTATTCTACCCCC
>Ga0310121_10002481_pt1 | contig 17412 bp, 12 predicted proteins | sample CB27_Tmax_986_MG_FD_203504 | JGI IMG/M metagenome (GOLD analysis project Ga0310121, IMG submission 203504) | Marine microbial communities from Western Arctic Ocean, Canada - CB27_Tmax_986 | ecosystem: Environmental > Aquatic > Marine > Oceanic | place: Canada: Western Arctic Ocean | collected...
TGCACGGAGCGGCGTGGTACTCCGGGCTCGGCCAGAACGGCCAGAACGGAACGAAGGTCATTTCGCTTTCCGGCGATATTCAACGGCCGGGCAACTACGAGGTGCCGCTTGGGTACCCGCTGCAGACGCTCCTCGAAGAATGGGCCGGCGGAGCGCCGGACGGTCGCACCATCCAGGCGGTGACGATGGCCGGACTTTCCGGCGGGTTCATCGGTGGCGATGACCTGGACGTAACCCTCGATGAGCCGTCGGTTCGTGGAAAGGGGTCGATGCTGGGCGCCGCCGGCATCATCGTTTTCGATGACCGCCGCGACATGGTGGAAATGGCTCATGAAGCGATGGAGTTCTTCGCCGATGAATCATGTGGAAAGTGTTTTCCCTGCCGCATCGGCACCCAGCGGCTGAAAGAACGATTGAACGGAAAGGCATCATGCGCCAACTTGGCGGCGTGGAACGAAGAAATTCAGGACATCGGCGATGTCATGCGCGCGACCAGCGCCTGTGGCCTCGGCATGGCCGCGCCGTTGATCACCGACAGCCTGGTCAAGTATTTTCCCAATCAGGTTGAAAAAAGGTGGAAAATCAAATAGAACATAGTGGGCATATGCTTTATGTGAAAATTAGGATGATCGTAGCACGACCGTGTGAATTATGCTTCTGACGAGATCCAAAGTCGACACGCGCACGATGACGCTGGACGGGAAGGACGTCCCCTTCCAGGACGGCGAAACGATTTACGACGTCGCGCTGCGGCACCGGAAAGACATTCCCACGCTGTGCTACGATCCGCGGCTTGAACCGTTTGGCGGATGCCGTCTTTGCGTGGTGCGGGTGGAAGGCGTTCGAAATCCGGTCGCCTCCTGCACCACCAAGGCCACCGAAGGCATGGTTGTGCATACGTCGCCGAGCGACATCGAGAAATACCGGAAAACGCTCCTCGAACTCGTGGTCTCCGAAAACAGGCAACTCGAAGTAGATCCGCTGAGCGGGTTTGCCTCGCAGGAGTTGACCGCGCTGGTCGACAAGTACGAGGCTCGGACGAAGCGATTCAAAGGCAAGCAATCGGGCACGTCCAATACGGACGACGACAACCCGTTCATCCTCCGCGATTACGATCAGTGCATCTCCTGCTACCGCTGTGTGCGGGTATGTGCGGAGCAGGAAGGCGACCACGCCATCAACGTGCTGGGCCGCGGCTTCGGCACCCAGATCATCACCGAGTTCAACGGCAGCCTGCGCGACTCCGCCTGCACCTTCTGCGGCCAGTGCGTACAGACCTGCCCCACCGGCGCGCTCGGCGACAAGAAGGCATTGCGCAACAAGGAGGTGCCGGGAACGACAAAGAAGACCCGGACCATCTGCCCCTACTGCGGGGTCGGCTGCTCGGTGGACATCCTGACCAAGGAAGACAAAATCGTCGGCTTGCTGCCCGCGATGGACGGACCCGCCAACAAGGGGGCACTCTGCGTCAAAGGCCAGTTCGCCTACGATTTCGTGCAGCACGAGGAAAGGCTGAAGACGCCCCTGGTGCGTGGTGAAGACGGAAAATTGCACGAGGCAACCTGGGACGATGCCCTCGATCGCGCCGCCGCAGGATTTGCCCGGGCGCGGGACCGGCACGGCCGTCACAGCGTGTACGGCGTGGCTTCCGGCCGCGCGCCGTCCGAAGCCGCCTACACCATGGGCAAATTCATCCGCGCGAGTTTTGGCACGAACTACATCGACAATTGCAGCCGTGCTTGACACGCGCCGACGGTGGCCGGTCTGGCCGCCACGATCGGCAGAGGAGCTATGTCCAATCCTCTTGCCGACATGGACAAGCCGGACGTTTTTTTCTGCATCGGAACCAACATGACCGAGTGTCATCCGGTGGCGGCCACCGGAATCAAGAAAGCGTTGGCGAGGGGCGCGAAAATGATCGTGGCGGATCCGCGCAAGATCCCGCTGGCCCGCATGGCCGACCTGTATCTACCCATCCGCGTCGGGTCCGATGTGGCACTGCTTCTCGCGATGGCCCACGTCATTGAGCGGGACGGGTTGCTTGACCAGGAATTCATCAAAGAGCGTACAACGGAGAATGAAGAGTTCCTGGCGCACATACGAACGTTTACGCCGGAGTGGGCGGAAACGATCACCGGTGTGCCGGCGCGCGACATCGAAACCGCGGCCCGGTGGTACGGAGCCGCGGAGCGCGGCGCGATCTATTACACGCTCGGCATCACCGAGCACATCTGTGGCGTGGACAATGTGCAGAGCCTCTGCAACCTGGCCCTGATGACCGGAAACATCGGTCGAGAGGGAACGGGAGTGAATCCGATGCGCGGGCAGAACAACATCCAGGGAGCCGGAGACTCCGGCGCGGTTCCGACGAACTTTCCCGGGTTCCAACCCTGCGCCGATCCGGAAAACGCCAGGCTCTTTTCCGAACGATACGGGCGCGAGATCGACGCGGAGAAAGGGATCACCAAGGTCACCGCGCTGGACCGGTGCGGCGACACAATTCGCGCGATGCTGATCGACGGCGAGAACACGGTGGTATCGGATCCAGACCGGAAACACTGCGAACACGCGCTGAAGAGTCTCGACCACCTCGTCGTCATCGATATTTTCCTCACCGAAACCGCTGAAATGGCGGACATCGTGTTCCCCGCAACGTCCTGGGGAGAAACCGAGGGAGTCTGCGTCAATACCGAGCGGCGGGTTCAGCGGCTGCGCGCCGCGGTGCCGCCCCCCGGCGACGCGAAGCCGGACTGGTGGATTGTGTCTCAGATCGCGACACGCCTCGGAACACCGGGATTCGAATTCGAATCCGCCAAAGAAGTGTTCAACGAAATCTGTAGCGTCGCCCCCATTTACAAGGGTCTCGACTGGGACCGCATCGAATACGGGGAGTACCTGTGGCCGGTTCCCGAAAAAGACCACCCGGGAACGCCGGTGCTGCACCAAGGCGAGTTCAAAAACGGCCGCGGCGTTTTCAAGGTGATTGGATACCGGGATCCGGCCGAGGTCATCGACGACGAGTATCCCGTTTGGCTGACCACCGGCAGGCGGCTGTCATCCTACCACACCCGAACCCAGACCGGCCGCTCGGCCGGCATTGAATACTTGCTGCCGGAAGAAACACTCGAGGTACATCCGGATGACGTGACGGCGTGGGGACTGGAGGACGGCGCAACCTGCCGCATGGCGAGTCGGCGGGGAGAAATCGAAATCAAAGTGCGGGCAACGGATCAGTCTCCGCCCGGCACGGTGTTCTGCAGCTTCAGTTTCAGTGACACGCCGGTGAACGTCCTCACCGGTTCGGGGTACGACCCGGTGACGGAGACGGCGGAGCTCAAAGTCTGTGCGGTCCGGCTTGAAGTGATCTCGGACGGTTCTTGATTCCGGGATCAGGCACAGCGGAAGCGGTATCCCGCGTGTCATCGGAATACCGCTTCCTGGAGAGGACAACTGCCTGCAGTCATGTGAGCGATAATGGAGGAACAGAGCACGGAACATGGACTGTCGGCAGCGCTCGCAACTGACTAAAAACATACGCCCAAAACCTGCGCCTGTTAAACGGCCGGAAACGGGACCCGATCGGGGAAAGGACTCCTTAACCCGCTTCTCTCACACTTTTTCTACTACGACCGCAGATCACTCCACGCTCTCGCCACGAAAAAGCGTGAGAGAAGCGGGTTAAGCCCGGGAATTCCGGGAAACAAGGCCCCCTTTATCTGCGAAAATCCGCGGTTTCTCTTTGAATTCATCGCCGGCCCGGGATTGGCTTGACTCGCCCGAGATCCATACTACTGTATAAATCTTCAGTATTTTGTTCGACATTCGATATTGAGCATTCGATGTTGCGGAGATCGGGCTAGAGAAAGGGAGAAAAAGCAGATGAACACGAAATCGACCCCATACGATTTGGAAAACCGGTTAATTTATTTCGCCGTTTCCGTAATAGACGTAGTCGAAGTACTTCCATCGACAAAAGCAGGCAATCACATCGGCAACCAGTTGATCCGGCGCGGCACGTCTCCCGCACCCAATTATGGAGAGGCACAAAGTGCTGAGTCACGAAGGGATTTTATTCACAAGATCAAAATCATCCTCAAAGAACTCAAAGAAACACGCATCTGGCTCAGAATAATTCTGCGCAAAAAACTACTCAATCCGCACGATTCCGTCGTCATGACACTGACCGAATGCGAAGAGCTGATTCGGATCTTCGCAAAGAGCGAAAGAACAGCGGAATCCAATGCTGTACGGGAAAAGCCACGCGAAGCTAATCCTTCGACATCCTATATTGAGCATTCGATATCCGCCATTTCCGATGCCCGGCAGGCTCCTCCGGGTGGCGAAAACCGGAAAATATCCAATGTCGAATATTCAATGTCGAAGTTCCAAGTTCGGGGAGATTGCCAGTGAAAAAACTGACCAGGCGGCAGGGACAGGTATTATCTTATATTGAGCGTTGTCAGCGGGATCGGGGAGAGACGCCGACGCTTCGTGAAATTGCGGATCACTTTGGATTCAGCAGTGTGACGGCGGCGCGCGATCATGTTCAGGCGCTTTGCAAGAAAGGGGTGCTGAAGCAGCGGCCCGGACGGGCGCGGGCATTGCAGGTGCAGACGCCGCTGCGGAAAATGCGTGGACGGGTCCGGGACATCCCGATTTACGGCAACATTCCGGCCGGACTTCCGGACGACCGGACACAGGAACCGGAGGGATGCATTTCCGTCGACGTGGAGACGCTGGGCATCCGCCCGACCGCCCGCACGTTCGCGCTGCGGATCCACGGAGATTCCATGATCGGGAAGCATATTCTCGACGGCGACTGCGTGATCTGCGAGCACGGCGTCGTCCCCAAAAGCGGCGACGTCGTGGCGGCGCTGATCGATAACGAAAGCACGTTAAAAACATTCCTCCTCCGCGGCCGCAAGCCGTACCTCCGCGCGGAAAACCCAAAATACCCAAAACTAATCCCCGCCACCGAACTCGTAATCCAAGGCATCGTGGTCGGCGTGATACGGAAATACTAATAAATCAAAATACGGATTTTGAACAGAAGGCAACGAAGAGAACGAAGGAAGGATTTATTGACGCACCAGGATTACACCAAAGCGGACAATTGGAACGGGAAGGTGATTGGTGCGGCGATTGAAGTTCACAGGGATAAAGGGCCGGGCCTCATTGAATCAATCTATGGAAAATGCCTGATGCGGGAACTGGAACGGCAACGCATTCCCGCGCGGAATGCCAGATCGTTGTACCGGTCGAATACAAGGGATACGTATTCGAGGAACCGTTAAAGCTTGATCTATGGGTAGACCAATGTCTGCTGCTCGAACTCAAGGCCGTTGAAAAAGTTCTTCCAGTACACAAGGCACAACGAATGAGCTACATGGAACTACTCAATGCACCGCTGGGTCTCGTGATAAACTTCAACGAACTGACGTCGGCAAAGGGCGTCGCCCGCATGATTCTCCCCGGAGCAAACAACACATAAAAAACTCCTCTTCGTTTTCTTCGTTACCTTCTGTTCAAAAAAGGAGTACAGGGCGTGGCGAAATCCATTATTCATGTCGATGCGGATGCTTTTTTTGCTTCTGTGGAGCAGGCGGCGGATCCCCGGTTGCGGGGGCGGCCGATTGCGGTGGGCGGGGAGAAGCGCGGGGTGATTGCGTCGGCGTCGTACGAAGCACGCGAGTTCGGGATCACCGCCGCGATGCCCAGCGCACGGGCAAAGAAACTCTGCCCCCGCCTCGTCCTGCTGCCGGGTGATTTTGAGAAGTACGAACAGTTTTCCCGCTGGATGTTTTCGTACGCCTACGACTTCACCCCGGATGTTGAGATCAGTTCCATCGACGAGGGATACCTGGATCTCAGCGGGTGCCGTCACGCGCCGCGCCGGGTTGCCGACACCGTTCGCAAGGCGATCTACCAGGCCCTGAAAATCTCGGTCAGCGAAGGAATCGGCAGCAGCAAACTGGTCAGCCAGATCGCCTCCAAGCTCAGGAAGCCCCGCGCCCTCGTCCAGGTGGAACCGGGAGAGGAGAAGCAGTTTCTGCATCCCCTTCCCAACCGCTGGCTCCCCGGAATCGGCCACCATACCGCGGTGCGCATGAATGCCGCGGGGCTTACTCACATCGGACAGATCGCGGCGACCCCCGTCGATTGCCTGGCGTTGCTGGTGGGATCCAGGGCGCCTCTATTGCACGAGTTCGCAAACGGGGTCGACGAGCGGCCGGTGACACCGGCGACCGCCGCCGCCAAGTCCTATGGGAGCCAGCACACGTTTGATGAAGACGTCATCGACGAAGCGCTTGTCGATGCGACCCTGCGCCGCATGGCCGACCGCTTGACGGCGGCCGCGCGGGGCGACGGGCGGATGATTCGCACCGTGACCGTCAAAGTCCGGTACAACGATATGTCCGAACAGCAGCGCAGCGAAAGTCTCGCCGAACCGACCGACCTGGAAACAGACCTGTACGGACGCCTGCGGGCGCTGCTGCGCAGGGCGTGGGAGCGCCGCATCAGCCTCCGCATGGTTTCCCTGAAACTCTCCAATCTCTACGCCGCCTACCCACGGGCGGAACTTGCGCTGGAGGGCCCGACCCGAACCTACGATGCCCGACACCGCCTCGCCAATGTCGTCCAGGAACTCCGGCATTCCTACGGCAACAAAGCAGTGATGCGAGGCCACGATATGCTGCTAACCCCGACAGCAAAACCATGTAAAAACCCCGAGGGCTCCCGTCCCAAATCAAAAATCAAAAATCAAAAATCAAAAATTTCTTCCCCCTTCGTTCCCCTTCGCGTCCACAGCTACTACTCCTTTCTCGACTCTCTTCTTTCCCCGGAAGACATCGTGGCACTGGCGGTGAAATACGAGTGCCCTGCCGTCGCAATGACCGACGCCGGAAACCTTCACGGCGCGGTCCGGTTCGCACAAGCGGCCCAGGCCGCGGGGATTCGTCCCGTCATCGGCGCCGAGATTGAGGTCGACCGGACGACCGTTCTTCTCTACGCGCGGGACCACAAGGGGTACACGAACCTGTGCCGGATTTTGAGCGGGCAGGGGCCCGGAAAGCCCGTGCGCCTCTCGCTCCGGGATTTCCGTTTCGACACCGAAGGCCTGATCGCGGTTACCGCCCACGCCACGCTCGCGCCCCACTTCCCGGACGCTTTCTACCCCGCCGTAGCCCTGCCGCCGAGGGCGACGGCGGTTCCCCCGTCCAACACAGTGGCCACACCGGCTATCCGCTATGCCGCCGCGGGAGACCACAAGGATTTTGAAATTATCCAGAGCATCCGGACGCTCACACTCCTCAACCAGTCACACCCGGGAAAACGTCGTGGCGCCTATGGGTTTCCCGATCCGCAATCCCTGCGGGAGCGTTTCAAGGACCATCCGGAGATGATCAATCTCACGCAGGAAATTGCCGGCCGGTGTGATTTCAGTTTTGAATTTGGGAAAATGCAGATTCCGCCTTTCCGCGCTCCGCGCGGCATGACCGCGCACGGATTTTTGCGCGAGCTGGTGCTGCGCGGCGTACGGGACCGGTACGGCGCCGGCCATGCGCGGCTCCTGCCCCAGATCGAAGAGGAGTTGGGGATGATCGAAGAGGTCGGGTACGAAGAATACTTCCTCGTGGTCTGGGAACTCCTCCAGGCATGCTGCGGGCGGGGCATCGAGTGGATCACGCGCGGCAGCGCCGCCGATTCACTGGTATGCTACTGCCTCGGCATCAGTGACGTCTGCCCCATTCGTTTCGAACTCGATTTTCGACGATTCCTGAACCGGGAACGCATGCAGTTGAACAAGCTGCCGGACATCGATATCGACTTCGCGCACGACAGGAAAGACGACGTGGTCGATCTGATGTTCAAAAAATACGGATCCGAACACACGGCAACAGTGGGCGGGTTCAGCACGTACCAGTCCCGCAGCGCGCTCGGAGACGTGGCCAAAGTGCTGGGAGTCTCCGAATACCAGGTTCGCCGCGTAACCACCATGATCCCTCACCTGCGGGCGCGTGATCTGGAAGACGCGAGGAATCACGTACAGTGCGGCGACGTGCCGTTCGACGAGGAACCCTTTGCCACCGCGTTCCGGCTTGCCCGTAAATTGGACGGGGTTCCCCGCAACCCCAAGATGCATCCGTGCGGCGTAGTGCTCTCCCGCGACCCGATGGTACATTTGACTCCTACCTTTATCTCGGCCAAGCAGTATCCGACGACCCACCTGGACATGGGCGCGGCCGAAGATATCGGCCTGGTGAAAATAGACATCCTCGCCCAGGGCGGCCTCGCGGTCCTCCGCGACGCCCGAGCCATGCTCCGAGAGCGAGGAATCAACATCGATCTAAAAACCTGCGCGGTGCGAGATGCGGAGGACGGGGAACGGGGGACTGATTTTGAACCACGAAGGGCACGAAGTTTTCGCGAACAGCGGGATGTGTGGATGCAGGAGCACTGGACGCTGAAAGCAAATCCTGCCACCCCCCGCACCTCACAAAAACTTCGTGGTTCAGAATCCCCCGCACCCCGCACCCCGTTCTCGGACCCTTTGATCTGGGACCTGATCTGCTCCGGACAGGCGAGGGCGGTACACCATATCGAAAGCCCGGCGATGATCAGTCTGTGCCGCATGTGCAACGTGCGCGACATTGACACCCTCATTGCGATTGTAAGCGTCATCCGGCCGGGCGCCGCCAACGAGAAAAAGAAGCAACGATTCACGAGGCGATACCAGGGCATCGAACCGGTCACCTATCCCCACCCGTCTCTCGCGTCCTGTCTTCGCACGACCTTCGGAATGATCGTCTATGAAGAGCAGGTGCTGCAGGTCTGTGACGCATTCACGGCCATGTCCCACGGCGACGCCGACCGGCTGCGGCGCGCGCTGAACAAACGCGACTGGGACAAGGTCCGGGAGTCGGGAAAGTTATTCTGGAAATCGGCACGCGCCTGCAGTCACACCGAAGAGGAGATCAAAAAGGTCTGGCTGTTTCTCTGCGGATTCAACGGCTTCTCCTTCTGCAAGGCGCACAGCACGGCATACGGTGTCGAAGCCTACCAGGGCGCGTGGATGAAAACCTACTTTCCCGCCGAATTCATGGCGGCGGTCCTGACCAACGGAAAGGGCTTCTACTCGCCCCTCGTCTACGTTCTGGAATGTCTCCGGTTGGGGATCCGGATGCTGCCGCCGTGCGTCGACGACCCGGGTCCGGGATACCGGGCCCGGAACGGAAACAGGATTCGCGTGCCTCTATCCTCCATTAAGGGCCTCACCGCACAGCTCCCTCTGCGTGCCCTGCGGGAACGCCGGCGCGGCCCCTTTACATCGCTTCGTGATTTTCTGCGCCGGGTGCACCCGACCCGCGAAGAGTCCGAACTCCTGTTGCGCGCGGGCACGTTCGATCCCTTCGCGGAGAAGATCGCCCCGGACCGGGTATGCCGAACCCCGCTCTTCTGGGACATCCAATGGCTCACCGGCGCATACGCCCCGGGCCAGGATTCGCTTTTCGCGGATACCCCGGACCATCCCAAGCCCCCGGTTTCACGGACCGAGCCCACCCGCCTGGAGCGACTCAACGCGGAGGCGGAGCTGCTCGGATTCACCGCCAGCGGCCATCCCCTTGACCGGCATCCCGACATCGCATGGGAAACCTACTGCCCGGTCGTGGAACTCAATCAGCACCTGGGCAAGGAAGTGACCTGTTGCGGCCTGATCGTCATCGACCGCGTGGTCGATCACGACGACGGGGAGCAAATGAAATTCATCACTCTTGCCGACCGGACCGGCCTTGTCGAAACACAGATGTTAAAGAACACCTACAAGAAATTCGGCCTCGCCACTGTCCGCTACCCGGTCCTCGAAGTCACCGCCACCGTCGAACCCTTCGATAACGAAAACGGATTCACGCTCAACATCCACCGCGCCGGCGAACCACGGAAACGGATGAACGAATTTGAACAGAAGGCAACGAAGAAGGAGAATGGTGTGAGGCAACGCGCCAACGACGCATCCTCACCGTAGCCTGAAGGGCTTGCTCAACTCATGGTCATTCCATCATACTCCTGACATGAAAATCGCATTGTTCATCGGCACGGATAAGGCCGGATTCATTTCGCGGAGCAATGGGGCCGGGGATGCGTGGGAGATAGACGGCCCCATGTTCAAAGGCTGAAACGTAACCGCGTCAGCGCAGTGTCCCGACGGAACGTTTCTCGCCGGAAGCTCAAGCTGGGTCTACGGCGCGGCGATTCACAAAAGGAGCGACCTGATCCACTGGACGCAGGTCAACCAGTGCCCATCCTACATCGAAGCATCCGGGCACAAATTGGACCAGATCTGGACACTGGACGCAACCGGCTCGACGTACTACGCTGGCGTATCAGAGGCGGGGCTGTTTCGCAGCACGGATGGCGGCAAAACCTGGCACTCGAAAAACGAAAGCGTTCCGGCAGCGATCGAAGACAAAAACCTCAGGGAAATCGGCTATTGCGTTCACGCGCTGGCTTGACATCCCGACGACGCGGATTGCATCTTCAGACAGGACCACAAGGGGATGTTCCACACCTCGAACGGAGGGGATTCCTGGGAGGCGAGCCAGGGTCTACCGGGTCCACACGCCTACGCGGGGGTTCTGCGCGGTGCCATGGATACCGACCACCTCGACCCCGAAGGCTTTTTACCGCGGCACAAACTTCGGGCGAGGTTTATGCGTCGAACGACAATGGAGATTCCTGGACCGCCCTGCCCTGCCGGCTACCCCGAATCTTCAGCCTTTCCGCATTCGTCCGGGAGGATTGAGTGGCGTCAGTCCAAATCGAACTCCCGCAGGTCATGACTCACATGGCCGACGGTCTCCGTGAATTCTGTGTGGAAGCGAACACCGTCTCCGGGGCCTTCGACGAAATCCGCGCACAACAACCCAAAGTCGCGCTTCACCTTTTTGACGAATCCCGGCGTCTTCGTCCCCACGTACTCTGTTTTATCAACGACACCAATTCTCGATGGCTTGATATCGAGACGCACGCACTCGGCGACGGCGACCAATTGATCTTCATGCAGGCGGTTAGTGGAAGGTGAGGGGAATTTTGAATCTCGGATTTTTGATTGGGGATTGGGGGATTCGGGCTTGAACACTGAATATCGAAGTATAAATTGAGCTACTCCGCTTCGATAGCTTAACGAACCCACAATGTATGAATAAGTGCATGTTAGTATCGGCTTTTTGCCTGTTGGGGGCGACGCTTGCAGAGGCCGTGGAACTGCGACTTGATGAGGCGGTGGAACTTCCACGTGCCGGAATTCGATTTACACCGTTTCAAGAGATCCCCTTGCTGCCGAAACCATCGCCGGACACGTACACGTTCACTGATCCGCGTACGAACGACCGGATCGAAGCGTTTCTTTCCTCCCAGGCCTGGAAACTGGATCAGACCCGGGCATTATTCACAAACGAGCTTGGTCGTGTCACGGTGGCGATGATGTCGGTGCCAAACAGGCTGGAACTGGAAGAGATCAGCAGTGGCTACGTGACCGAGGCTGCGTACCGCCAGGCCGCGGACGTCTGGAACCCTTCCTGGACAGAGGAGACGATTACCGACTGGATCGAAGCATTCTGTGGCGAAGTCGTCACCGGGCATCGCCAAGTGGCCAAGAAATATGCTCTTCCCTACCCCTGCCGAGTGTATTCGTTTCGTGCGGACGGATACCACAGAGCCTTTCTGATGAAAATCAGCTCGCAAACAACCAGTTGGTTCATGGTTTTCCAGTTCGAATTTCAACGCCCGGAAGCCATCGGAAACCTGGATGTCTCTATCTTGCGATGGTTGCGAAGTGTTTCAACGAGCACAACCAGGACTTCATCGAAGACCGCAAATATGCGCCACCAGAATTTCTCGGCCCTGGCGCAGGACGCGAATCAGACCGAAAGCTTTCGTCGCACGAAACGGCGAGTCATCGACAACATCAATGCGTTGGATGACTGGTGGTACGTGGAGATGCCTCACTACGTTCTTGTCTCGAACTTGAAGAAATCCAACAAGGGCCTGGTTGATCGCATTCAGAAGGATATCGAAATATTGCGTAGTGCCTTTGAGCTGTTCTATCCGCCGGTAAAACCGATTGAGGAAGTCAGCGTGATCCGGGTCTTCAACAGCCGGGAGGAATACCTGACCTATGTCGGAGCAGAGTACGAGTGGACGATCGGTTTATGGATGCCATCCAGGAAGGAGCTTGTAATTTCCCCGACCGGATCGGGAGGCCGCGGCAGAAAGAAGGAGATTCTCGACACGGCGTATCACGAAGCGTTCCATCAGTACATTTTCTATGCGCTGGATCAGACGGCGATCCCAATGTGGTTGAATGAAGGGCAGGCGTGCCTGTTCGAGGCCACACGATTCAGCGCCGCAAAGAAATTCATTACCATTGATGAAAACGACGGCAAGCTTACGTACATGGAGTATGGCCGGCAGTTTGGAGAACACGTGGACGTGATCGACATGATGTTTCTTCCCCGCAAAGAGTTTTATGGCACGGCCGAGCTCATGAGCGAAGACGAAGCGATGAGACGGAGAGGCCTGCACTACGCCACTGCCTGGGCATTCGCATATTTTCTGCGAAAAGGCGCGCCCGCGATCCACCCGGACGAGAAATACTCATTGATCTGTACCCGTATCGTGGAATACCTCCGCGAGAATCCGCAGGATTTCGATGGCGCGGCGGAATTCGCGCTGGAGGGTATTGACCGCAAGGCATTGCGCCGCGACTTCAATCGCTTCTGGACTCAGGGCGGTTCACGCAGCAAGGCAAAGCGATATCACCTGTTCGATCCGGCGCGGAAATGAGGTGTTCGGGATGAAACCCAAAATCTTTCACCCTAATCTTTCACCCCGCCATTTCAATACGGTCGAGTACTACAGGATCTGGGAAACAGAGCTAATTGGGAGAAAGATTAGGAGGAAAGCGTGTGGGGGATATGAGGTGTAGGCGTACGGATTCCCCCAAAGACCGAACTAGAACTCCATGCTCCCCGGCGTCCTCGGAAACGGGATCACATCGCGGATGTTTGCCATGCCGGTGGCGAACTGAATGGTTCGTTCGAAGCCGAGGCCGAAACCGGCATGAGGAACCGTGCCGTATTTTCGAAGGTCGAGGTACCACCAGTACTCCTGTTCCGGCAGTCCGGCTTCGCTCATTCGCTCACGGAGGATATCGCTTCGCTCTTCACGCTGCGCACCGCCAATGATCTCCCCGATTCTTGGAACCAGCACATCCATCGCGGCCACGGTCTTGCCGTCGTCATTCTGTCTCATGTAGAAGGCCTTTAGCCCGCGAGGATAATCGGTCACTACGACGGGACGCTGAACATGTTTCTCGGACAAAAAGCGTTCGTGTTCGCTTTGCAGATCGTTTCCCCACTGCACCGGAAACTCGAAGGACTCGCCGCTACGCTCCAGAATTTCAACCGCCTCGGTGTAGGTCAACCGTTCAAAGTCACTGTTTACCACTTGTTCCAGAGTGGCAATCGCCTGCTTTTCAATCCACTGGTTGAAGAAGGCCATATCCTCGGGGCACTCCGCCAGCACTGCGCCGAATATGTACTTAATGTACTCTTCTGCCAGGTTGATGGTTCCATCGAGATCGCAGAAAGCCATTTCGGGTTCGATCATCCAAAATTCCGCCAGGTGCCGCGATGTATTCGAATTTTCGGCCCGGAATGCCGGGCCAAAGGTATAGACGTTTGTCAGCGAGCAGGCGTAGTTTTCCGCGGCAAGTTGCCCACTCACCGTCAAATAGGCGGCGCGTCCGAAAAACTCCGATGCTGAATCGCCGGACTGGGCGGGAGATTCAGCGGAAACCCGAAAGAGAGCTCCGGCTCCCTCACAGTCGCTGGAAGTTATGATCGGGGTGTGAAGATAGAGGAATTCCTTCTCCTGGAAGAATCGGTGCGTCGCTATGGCGAGGCAGTTTCTAACGCGGGCTACGGCGCCGAAAGTATTGGATCGAGGCCGGAGATGCGCCACCTGGCGAAGAAACTCCATCGAATGCCGCTTCTTCTGGAGAGGATAGGTGTCCGGATCTTCCACCCAGCCCAGCACCTCGATCCGCGAGGCGTGAACCTCCACAGTCTGCCCCTTGCCGGGTGATTCCTGCAGCTTTCCATGCACACGGATGCTGCAACCGGTGCCGATCTGGGTGAGTTCCGATTTATAGTTGGCCAGTTCACCGTCGGCGACAACTTGGATTCCCAGAAGGCTTGAGCCGTCATTGAGTTCGATAAAGGAGAATCCGCCCTTCGAATCCCTGCGAGTCCTCACCCAGCCGTGCAGAACCACCTCGGCACCGAAATCCGCCCGCTCGAGCAGGTTTTTTATTCTACATTCGAGTCTCAGGACCTCCATAAAAGCGACCTCCTACTTTAGAAAAACAAACACAAGATCCTACATTGCAGACGTTTACGCAATACATCTTCCGGGCGTGCCCTGATAAAGATTCTCTATCATGTTGCTTTACAATGCTAATCCCACTCCTGTATATTCCCGCCGAACCAGAAGGTAAGAAAGAGAAACAAGCAAGAAAGAAGGACAGACGGGTCCTGACGAGGAATATGGAATCCACAGTAAAGGAGTCGATCAAGCAAGAGTACCGGATTCATGAACGTGATACCGGCTCTGCTGAAGTACAGGTTGCGCTGTTGACCCAGCGGATTAAGCATCTCACGGGTCACCTGCAGACGCATTCCAAGGATCACAGCTCACGCAGAGGATTGATCATAATGGTCAGCCGCCGCCGCAAGCTGCTCGACTACTTGAACAGCACGGATTCCAAACGATATCGCGCCCTGATCGAGCGCCTCGAGTTACGGCGCTGATCCCGGGTCGTCTCCCACCTGATATAACAAAGCAAGTAGCGCATCCCCGACGTCGAGACGCCGTATTTTCACGGAGTCAACGCGGCGCCGGACTACGTGGAAAATATTCCCCTAAGGTACCCGTCCTCTAAGAAAGGAAATCATGCTCGGAACTACATCCGTTACTATTGAAATCGGCGAAAAAACCATCACTCTGGAAACGGGACTGCTCGCGAAGCAAGCGTCCGGATCCGTGATTATCCGCACCGGAGACAATGTTCTCCTCTCGGCCACCACGATCAGCAAATCCCCTCGCGAAGGAATCGACTGGTTCCCTCTTCAAGTTGAATACCGCGAAAAGTTCTATGCGACAGGACGTTTTCCAGGCGGATTTTTCAAACGGGAATCGCGACCCGGTGAATTCGAGATTCTAACTGCGCGCGCCACGGACCGCCCGCTTCGGCCCCTCTTTCCTGAAGGGTTTTGCAACGACGTCCAGATTTTCAATCAGCTATTAAGCGCCGACGGCGAAGAGATAGTCGATATTTTGAATATCAACGGGGCCAGCGCCTCGCTGGTGCTCTCTGACGCACCCTTTCAGGGTCCCATCGGCGCGGTTCGCATTGGCCGCGTCGAAGGCGAGTTCGTCATCAATCCCTCACACGAGCAGATGGAGACCAGCGATCTGAATCTCACCTATGTGGGAACGCGCGATCTCCCCGCCATGATCGAAGGTGATGCGCAGGAGATCAGCGAAGCCGATATGCTGGCGGCCATGAAATTGGCGCACGAAGCGGTTGTGAAACTGGTGGATGCGCAATTGGAACTCCGCAGCAAGGCAGGGAAGCCGGAAAAGGTAATCGAACTCCCTGAGTCTGATGATTCACTATACGAACGCGCGAAGGCCGAAATCGGCACCACAATGCGGGAAGCTCTCAGCATTGTTCCCAAGGGGGAACGCGAAACCCGCGTGCATGCGGTCAAGGATGGGTGGACCGCGAAGCTTCTGGAAGAAGACGAGAACTTAAACAAGAAATCGCTGATCGGCGTGTACGACAGGCTGGAAATCGAGATCGTCCGCAAAAACGTTCTGGAGAACAAGCAGCGTATTGACGGTCGCGCCTTCGACGAGATTCGACCCCTTTCGGGAGCAGTTAGCGTGCTTCCGCGGACCCACGGTTCATCCGTATTCACCCGCGGGGAAACGCAGTCATTGGCCACGGTTACGCTGGGAACGCTTTCCGACGCGCAAAAGATGGACGCGATCGCCGGAGGGCCGGATTCGAAGCGCTTCATGCTTCACTACAATTTCCCGCCGTTCAGTGTAGGGGAAGCCGGCCGGATCATGGGCCCGGGCCGCCGCGAAGTGGGTCACGGGAACCTGGCGGAACGCAGCCTGCGGCCAATCATGCCGGAAGATTACGCATACACGGTGCGTGTCGTATCCGAAATTCTCGAATCGAACGGCTCCAGTTCAATGGCCTCCATCTGTGCGGGCACATTGGCCCTCATGGACGCAGGCGTACCCATCACGAAGCCGGTGGCCGGCATCTCGATCGGACTGTTTACCGATGAGAACGGCAACGGTGAACTTGTGGCCGACATCCTTGGAACGGAAGACCATTGCGGGGACATGGACTGGAAAGTCGCGGGCACCCGGGATGGGATCACTGGATTCCAGGTCGACTTGAAATTGCACGGATTGAAATGGGAGTTCGTGGAAAGAGCCTTCGAAATGGCACGGCAGGCACGCTACAAGATTCTGGATGCGATGGCCGAGGTCCTCGAGGCGCCGCGGCCTGATGTTGCGGACCACGCACCGCGCATTGAGGATCTGCAGATTCCGCCGGATAAGATCGGCGCGCTGATTGGCCCAGGCGGTAAGAACATTCGCGGGATTACGGAAACCTACGACGTCCAGATCGACGTCGAAGAGGACGGCAAGGTACATGTCTTCGGCTTGGACCGCGAAAAAATGGATGCGGCCGTAAAAGAGATCACCATGCTCACCGCGGAAGCCGAGGTTGGAAAGCTTTATCAAGGCACCGTCCGAAGCATCAAAGATTTCGGCGCCTTCGTGGAGATCATTCCCGGCAAAGACGGCCTCGTTCACATCAGCGAACTTGCCGACTTCCGTGTAGGATCCGTAGAGGACATCTGCAAGGAAGGCGACCTGATGTGGGTGAAGTGCCTCGACGTAGACGAGACCGGACGCATTCGCCTGAGCCGTCGTGCGGCCCTCGCCGACAAAGATGAAGAGGACGACAAGAAGCCCAGTGGCGCCGAAGCGCAATCATCGGACCGTGGCGGTGACCGAAGAGGCGGCGGCGGAGATCGAAGAGGCGGCGGCGGTGGCCGCGGTGGCGACAGGCGGGCAAACTGAGACCGGGAACAAGCGCCGCGGTAGTGGAGGTGGAGGTCGGGATTCGGGATTCGGGATTTAAGATTCGAGTCTGGCCAGCAAACCCTCTTCACTTTGGCCATAATCTCATGTAGCATTGGGGGCTTGAGTTCGGTAATGCCAGCTTAGCTCAGTTGGTAGAGCAAGTGATTTGTAATC
>Ga0310121_10002484_pt1 | contig 17399 bp, 16 predicted proteins | sample CB27_Tmax_986_MG_FD_203504 | JGI IMG/M metagenome (GOLD analysis project Ga0310121, IMG submission 203504) | Marine microbial communities from Western Arctic Ocean, Canada - CB27_Tmax_986 | ecosystem: Environmental > Aquatic > Marine > Oceanic | place: Canada: Western Arctic Ocean | collected...
CAACGGATAGGGCTGGTGGCGGGGCTGGCCCTGTTCGTCCTGATGCGGCTATGGCCCGAACCCGCGGGGCTCTCCGGTGAGGGGTGGGCTGTGGCGGCGGTGGGCATCCTCATGGCGGTATGGTGGGTGACCGAGGCGGTCCCCATTCCCGTAACGGCCATGCTACCGCTCGCGCTCTTCCCGCTATTGGGGGTGGCAACCATGGCGAGGGCTGCTGCCCCCTACGCCAACCAGGCCATATACCTCTTCATGGGTGGTTTCTTCATCGGAAAGGCCATCGAAAAGTGGTCGCTGCACCGCCGCATCGCGCTCGCAATCATCGTCCGGATCGGGACCAGCCCCAGGCGTCTACTATTCGGGGTGATGGCGGCGACAGCGCTCGTCTCCATGTGGATCAGCAACACCGCGACAGCGGCGATGATGCTCCCCATCGCATTGGCGGTGGGCCACATGTTCCGTCCTCCGGACGACGGCTCCACGCTCCAGAAACCATACAACTTCGGCGTCGCCCTAATGCTCGGGGTCGCCTACGCTGCGTCGATCGGAGGTGTGGGTACTCTGATCGGCACGCCTCCCAACGTCCTCTTCGCCGCGGCCGCAGAGGAGCTCTTGGGTGTGCAGATCAGCTTGCTCCAGTGGATGATGGTAGGTGTGCCGGTGACGTGCATCATGCTCCCGCTCGCCTGGCTTGTCATCCTCAAATTTTATCCCCCTGAAGAGCTCAGCGGCGACGCGAACGCGGCGATTCAGGCACAGCAAAAGGTGATCGGCTCCCCCTCGCGCGCCGAGCGCTTCGTGGGATTGGTCTTCGCGCTCACCGTGTTCGCCTGGATCATGCGCGAGCCCAAGGTTCTCGGAGCCGTGAGCGTGCCCGGAATTACGACTTTCCTTCCGGGGGTGACCGACGGGACGATCGCGATGCTGTCCGCGCTGGTCCTCTTCGTCGTCCCGCTCGATTGGCGGCGCGGTCGAGTCGCGCTCGACTGGGGCACCGCAGCGACGATTCCATGGGGCGTCCTGCTGCTGTTTGGCGGCGGGCTGTCTCTGGCGGATGCGATGGGGAACACCGACCTCTCGGAATGGATCGGTCGCGGTGTGGTGATACTCGCCGGGGCGCCTACGATCGTGATGCTCGCAGCCGCTTCGGCGCTCTTCGTCGTTCTCGGCGAGGTCACGTCGAATACGGCGATGACCGCGATGGCGCTCCCCGTCATGGCTGGGATGGCCGCTCCCCTGGGCATCCCCCCACTTGTTCTCATGGGCACGGTTGCGATCGCGTGCTCGATGGGGTTCTGCCTACCGGCAGGCACGCCCCCGAACGCGATCGTGTTCGGCTCGGGATACGTTACGATCGGTCAGATGGTGCGGGCAGGGATTTGGGTAGATGTGCTGAGCATCACGGTCGTGACGCTGGTCGCTACGTTTCTGCTCCCAGTCGTATTCGGGTAGCAGATCCGAGCAAGGTGATCGGTCGGCATCTTACCCTCGAGATGAATCGACCGCAGCTTCCGACAGTGTGGCGCTGAAAGACGACAACGCCTGGAGCCCCGCTAGGAGCCCCGGGCGTTGTCGTTGCACGCTGCGTTACCGCACTCGGGCTGTCTCTGGCTCCAGGGTGACCGGAGTCAACGCATCAGCGTCCTCCTCGCCCGTCCGAATCCGCACGACCTTATCGAGCGGTTGGACGAAGATCTTGCCATCGCCCACCTGACCGGTCCTGGCCGCCCCGACGATCGTACCAATAGTCCGCTCTACGAACGGTTCGGAGACCGCTATGTCGAGTTGGACCTTCTCGTGGAACTCGTACGCCAAGGGTTGGCCTCTATACATGTCCAGAACGGTCTTTTCTCCTCCGTGACCCGCTACCCGCGAGAGGGACAGACCGGTGACCTCGGCCTGGAACAACGCTGTCTTTATCGCGTCCACGCGTTCGGGCCGGACGATCGCTGTGATCAGTTTCATGAATAGTCTCCTCTAGTCCCCTGGGACCGCCGCCATGCTAACGATGGAGGGAGCGTGGATGGGATACAGGTGGGTTGGATAGGCCTCGCTGCCGTGTTCGGCTGTGTCGAGCCCCTCGATTTTCTCTTCTGGCGTCACGCGCACGTCCAGAGTGAGCTTGAGAAGCGTGAAGAGAACGAAGGCAGCGCCGAAAGCAGCCCCGCAGGCCGCCACCGTCCCGAAGGTCTGAACCCCTAGCGGGGCAAACCCGCCCCCGAACAACAGACCGAGCGGGGGGAGTCCTTCACTGCCTGCCCACGGGGCCGATGCGAACAAGCCCAGCGCGATCGTGCCCCACACGCCGCAGACGCCGTGTACCGTTATGGTGCCGACGGGATCGTCCACGCCCATCCGCTCGATGAACACGATACCCACCACGACGAGCCCTCCACCGATCAGCCTAATGATGGCCGCGCTCCCCATACCCACGAACGCGCAGGGGGCCGTGATGGCAACCAGACCAGCGAGAACCCCGTTGAAGGTCATGGACGCGTCTGCTTTCCCGAACATCATCCAGGAAACCGCGAGCGCCCCTGCAGCGCCGGTAGCCGCGGCCATGTTCGTGGTCGCGAAGATATGCGCGATCGCCCCGGCATCCGCCGCCATGGTCGAGCCAGGGTTGAAGCCGAACCATCCTAGCCAGAGGATGAAGACGCCGAGGACGGACATCAGCATGTTGTGCCCAGGCATCGCGCGGGGCTTGCCGTCAGCCCCGTATTTTCCGATGCGCGGCCCCACCACTATGGCGGCTGCCAGCGCTGCCCAGCCGCCGACCCCGTGCACCACCGTCGAGCCCGCGAAGTCCCATAAGCCACGCTCGGCCAACCATCCGCCGCCCCAGATCCAGTGTCCGATGACGGGGTAGATCAGCGCTGTCATGACGAGGCTGAACACCAGGTACGTGGTGAACTTCACCCGCCCGCCGATCGCTCCCGAGACGATGGTGGCTGCGGTGCCCGCGAAGACGAGCTGGAAGAAAAACTTCGCCTCGAGGGGAACGACCGACCACGAAAGCGAGTCGAAGGTCCCTTCACCTCCGCCCAGGAACCAGCCGCTCTGCCCAAAGGCAGCGTTCCCTACGCCAAACATCAGGCCGAAGCCAACCGCCCAGAAGGCGAGCGTTGCGATGGTGAAGTCCATCAAGTTCTTCATCACGATGTTGATCGCGTTCTTGCCGGCCTGAAGGCCTGCCTCGACGAGTGCGAAGCCCGCCTGCATGAAGAACACGAGCGCCCCTGCTATGAGCACCCAGAGGGTGTCCAAGGCGATCTGCTCTGCCGAGGGACCTGCCGCTTCTTGGGCCGCTGCAGCGGTGACCCCGGCGAACAGAGCCAGACCCACGGCCATCATGCCGCCAAGTCTACGCATTTTCATCTATCCGTCCTCCCGTTCAGCTAAAGATCCTAGTCGTCTTGTATTTCGCTGGAGATGTTTTTTTATGTTCGAGCGACGGGGTGCCGAGCGTCAGAGGATTCCGATCGTATGACCGACGCTAACAACGAGGGTGTTGTCGTCGTCGCCACCGAGGAGATCCTCGGTGCTGTAGATCCACGCCGCCGATAGATCCAGATCACCTACCGAAAGGCCGTAACCTGCCTCGAAATACTCCCCCTCGAAGTCATTGCCGAAGGTGCCGAACGTGGCGTAGAGTCCGCCCTCCTCCAGCGTAATGCCTAGGAACCAATAGGTCTGAGACTCCGGATCGGTATCATACGTGCCTAGGGAGAACTCCGCGGAAAGGGCCCCGTAGCCTGCGTTCAGGTTGCCCTCGAGGTACGTGTCGTCGAAGCCGCCCGTGTAGAAATACCCTGTGCCACCGACGCTCACGCTGAAGCCCCCAGACTCGGTTCCCACGCCGGCGTACAGGTCGACTTTGTTGCCGTCTCCTAATGTTCCTACAGGGAGTCGGTCTGGAGAGCGCGCCGCTGGCATCGACCATCCCGCACGTGTTGTTCATGGCTTATCAAGGGACCTTCGCCATCATCACCGCGGCGCTGATCTCGGGGGCGGTAGTGGAACGGATGCGCTTCGGGCCCTACCTGGCGTTCATCACGCTGTGGAGCCTGGTGATCTATGCCCCGATCGCGCACTGGGTGTGGGGTGGTGGGTGGATTGGTGACTTGGGCGCGCTCGACTTCGCGGGCGGAACGGTGGTCCACGTGAACGCCGGCATCGCTGCGGTTGTGGCGGCGGTCGTTGTGGGCAGCCGCAAGGACTACGGGCGCAGGGCGCACGTTCCCCACGACGTGACCTGCGTCTTGCTGGGAGCGGCACTTCTGTGGTTCGGATGGTTCGGCTTCAACGGAGGGAGTGCGCTCGCGGCCAGCGCCACGGCCGCCCTCGCCTTCGTGAACACCATGCTCGCGCCCGCGGCCACGCTCGTGGTCTGGATGCTGCTCGACACGATGCGGAGCCGGAAGGTCACGGCGGTCGGCGCGGTGACCGGCATCGTAGTCGGGCTGGTCGCGATCACGCCGGCGGCCGGGTTCATTAGCCCGATGAGCGTGCTGGCGCTGGGAGCGCTTGCCGCCATTCCCAGCTATTATGTGATCGTATACCGGTCCCGTACGCGCCTCGACGACTCGCTCGACGTGTTTGCCGCCCATGGCACCGGCGGTGCCGTGGGCGCACTCCTCACCGGGGTGTTCGCTGCAGAGGTCTGGGGAGGCGCTTCGGGTGCGGTCGACGGCAACGTCAGCCAGATCGGAACGCAGGCCCTCGCGATCCTCGGGGTGCTCCTGTACTGCGGCATCGGGACGCTGGTCCTGCTGAAGGCGATGTCGTTCGTCCTCCCGGTGGAAAAGGTGTTGAGGATCTGCATTGGTGAAACGGACGAGGAAGCGGTGACGCCGCAGGATCCAGGCCTGACCGAGCTGCTGTCCTCGCTCTAGCTCACTTCGGGAAAATCGATAGGTTTGGCGGGGGGCGCCCGGTGGCGCCCCCCGCGAGTCGTACCCGGGAGAGAGATTTGAACATTCGCTTCCTCCCCACCGTTCTGCTCTTCCTGCTCTTGGCGCCCCAGGCCGAGATGCTTGCCGCCCAGGCCGTGCCCCGTGTGCCGGTGGACACGGTTCAGGTACGAGCGCGGACGACGGTCCGAGACGCGCACGACGCCCAGCGCCGCTTCGAGATCGACCGCGTGCGATGGCTCCCGGCGACAGCCTCCCTGCGATACGGCAGGTGCGATGAGGTGCTGGGGCGGATGTGCCTTCGTGATAACGAAGGGGACGACTGGTATCCTGGCCCCGAGGACCCCCGCATCGCACGGGCCCGGGATGAGCTGCTCGAGGTGCTCGCTGCGGCCGAGGGCTTGGGCGACCCCTGGGTCCTGGGGCAGCGTGTGGTCTACCTGGGTGAGGCGGGGCGCTGGGATGAGGCCCACTCGCTGGCTGTCGATGCGTGCCGCGGCGGTGAGGGCGACGGGTGGTGCAGTGCGCTGGAGGGACTCACACTGCACGCGCTTGGGCGTTTTCAGGAGTCCGAGAGCGCCTTCCGGAGGGCGCTTGTGCGTATGGATGCGGAGCGCGCGCGTGTGTGGAACGACCCCGAGCCGTTGTTGGACTCCGAGGGCCGGGCCTGGTGGAGGGGCCTTTCTGAGGCGGTGCGCGCTGATCGAGCCGGTTTGGTATGGGCGTTCGCCGATCCGTTCCTGCTCGTGCCCGGCAACGACGGGCTGACGGAATTTTGGTCGCGCTGGACAGTGACCGAGATCCGTGCAGGTGCGCGTAACGCCTACGGCATGGCCTGGGGCTCCGACCTCGAGCAGCTCACGGTGCGATACGGGTGGGAGGTCGGCTGGGAGCGCGAGGAGGCTCGCCCTCTCGGCCCGCGGACTGGCGGCGCTGTCGTGGGCCGCCACCATCCCGAGAGCCGGCCCCTCTTGCCGGAGGGAGCCGTGTTCGGGGATCCGGCGGCCGCTTCCGAGCAGGCCTGGATTCCCGACGCGTCTCGCCCGCGGAGCGGCTACGCTTCTGCGTACGCCCCCACAGTGCTTCCCGGGGCGGGGCAGCTCGCGATCTTCCCCCGCGGCGACCGCTTCGTGCTGGTGGGGGCTCTCGCGCTTCCGGAAGACACCACGTTCCACGCCAAACACGGCCATCCAGACCGCGAACGCGCGTCTCCACCCTGGCGGGGCCGGGCGAGCGAGGCTGGGCTCTTTCTGATTCCAGCGGACGGGCAGGGAACGACGCTGGCCGTTAGGGCGTTGGGTCGGGAGCAGGGCGGCTTCACGCTCGAAGCGCCCGCGGGAAGGTGGGTGGCGAGCCTCGAGGTGATGGCACCCGAGCGGCGCCGTGCAGGTCGTACCCGCACGGGGGTGGTGGTCGCAGCTACGCCGCTTCGGCAGGCGACGTTGTCGGACCTCCTTCTGGTGGACATGGCGCTTCCGGATGGGGCGTCGCTAGAAGATGCGGCTGCGCGGGCCCTCCCACGAGATTGGCTCGCCCACGGAGAGCGGCTCGCCATCGCTTGGGAGCTGTTCGGGCTGGGGTACCGTGCGGAATCGCTCTCGTATCGGCTCACCGTGGAGAAGATGGATGGAGGCCTGCTCCGGCGTGCTGGGCGGTGGCTACGGATCCTCGGATCCCCGCGCGTTCGGCGGCTGGCATGGGAGGAGGTTGGCCCGGAGAGGCCCGGCCCGGCGTTGCGCAGCGTCGAGGTTGATCTCCCGGAGTTGGACCCTGGTTCGTACGAGGTGCGCCTGGAGGTTCGTAGCCCGCAGCGTGCCCCCTTGGTCCAGACGCGTGCGCTGGAAGTCCGACGCTAACACGCGTTGACGATCTTCCGCAGCCCATCTAGCTTTTTGGGCTGCACCGATCGCTAGACCGCACCAACGAGAGTCCATGGACGACACCTTTCGCCGCGGCCCGCTTCTTCTCCTTTCGGGACGAGCTAACCTTCCGCTTGCTGAAGAGATTGGAGAGAGGTTGGGAAGCTCGATGGACACCGCAACCATCCGGCGGTTCGCGGATGGCGAGTTGTTCGTGCGCATCGACAAGAACGCCCGCGGGCGGGACGTGATCATCGTGCAGCCGACCAACGCCCCAGCCGAGAACATGATGGAGCTCTTGCTCCTGATCGACGCGGCCAAGCGGGCGTCGGCGGCCCGAGTGACCGCAGTGGTGCCATATTTCGGCTACGGGCGGCAGGACCGGAAGGACCAGCCTAGGGTGGCGATCGGGGCGAAGCTGATGGCGAACTTGATGGTGGCCGCCGGGACCGACCGGGTGATCGCCATCGATTTCCACCAGCACCAGATCCAGGGGTTCTTCGACATCCCCGTGGATCACCTGTACGCTGCGCCGGTGTTCACCCGCTTCTTCCGTGAAAAGGGGCTCAAGGACCTGGTGGTGGTGGCGCCCGACGTGGGCTCGGCGAAGATGGCGAGAGGGTACTCGAAGCGCCTGGGAGCCACTTTTGCGATCATCGACAAGCGGCGATCGGGACCGAACTCGTCGGAAGTGATGAACGTGGTAGGGGACGTGGAGGGCAGGACCTGTATTCTCACCGATGACATGGTCGATACCGGTGGCACGATCGCCAACGCTGTTCATGCGCTCAAGGAGAGGGGAGCGCACAAGGTGTACGTCGTCGCGACCCACGCGCTCCTCTCAGGGTCGGCGGTAGAGAACCTTTCGGCTGCGCCCATAGAGGAGTTCGTAGTGACCAACACAATCCACATTCCGGAGGAACGGCGCTTTCCGCAACTCACCGTGTTGTCGGTGGGAGAGCTGCTCGCGGATGCGATCCGGTTCGTTCACTCTAACGAATCGGTGAGCGCGCTGTTCGAGATCAAGGAAAACGACTGAGTCGGCCGACCGGCCGCTCCTGAACCGGGGGCCTGCCGCCCACCGAATGCATGCGGGATGAAGACATGAGCACCGATGTCATATTGAGCGCTGAGAAGCGGGAAGGCGTCCGGAAGGGGGCCAACCGTAAGCTACGGGCGAGCGGGCGGGTGCCGGCTATCCTCTACGGCAAGGACACGAAACCCGCGCTCCTTTCGGTGGATGCCCACGAGGCGGAGCGCCTCTTTCAACAAATCTCTGTGGAGAACACCATCATCGACCTCAAGGTCAAGGGCAACCGCACCAAGATCCAGGCGCTCGTGCGCGAGGTGCAGGTAGCGGCTCTCCGCCCCGACCTGATCCACATCGACTTCTACAAGATCCAAAAAGGCGTCAGTCTGGAAGTCGATATCCCGGTGGCGCTTTCGGGAATCCCCAATGGGGTGCGCAACGAGGGAGGTGTTTTGGAGCAGCTCATCCACGAAATTCCGGTGCGCTGCCTGCCGGATCAGATCCCGGAATCGATCGAGATCGACGTCACCGGCTTGGATCTACAAGACTCCTTACATGTGTCGGATCTAGAGATCCCGGAAGGCGTCGAAATGCTGATGGACCTAGGGCGGACGCTTTGCGTTGTGTCAGCGCCGCGCGTGATCGCTGAGCCCGAACCCACCGAAGAAGTTGAGACAGAGGTGATCGGCGACGAGGCGCCCGATGCCGAGGAAGGCGGGAGCGACGGAGGGCAAGACCGCGAGAAGTCCTAACCTTCTCGCGTCTGCCCCGTGAAGGTCGTCCTCGGGCTCGGCAATCCGGGGGCTCGCTTCGACGCCACCCGGCACAATGTAGGGTGGTGGGTCTTGGACCGGCTGGCCTACGACTGGAAGATCGGTCCCTTTCAAAGCGACGGCTTGGCGCTTGCTGCGGGCGGCGCCGTCGCTGGACAGGCGGTCCATCTCCTCAAGCCTCTCACGTACATGAACCGCAGTGGTGCTGCGCTGGTCACGTTCCCCGGTCGGGAAGAGCTGGAGCCGGCGCGGGATCTCCTGGTTGTGGTGGATGACGCCGCCCTAGACGTGGGGCGCGTGCGCTTGCGACCTCGCGGCGGTGCCGGCGGCCATAACGGGCTCAAGTCGGTGGAGGAGGTGCTCGGGACGGGCGAGTACGCGCGCCTACGGATCGGGGTGGGTCAGTGTCCGGTTGGTGTGGAACTCGAGGATTGGGTGCTCTCGCCGATGGAAGGTGCGGAAGAGGAGGTCATCACCTCACTGCTTCCTGAGTTGACTGGAGCCGTCGAAGCGTGGCTCGAAGACGGCTCCGATGAGGCGATGAGCCGCTTCAACCGATGACCGTGGCCCGCTTCACACACAGCACCGGCCCGCGTATACTTGGTAGTTTGATGCCCGCTCCGCCACGGGTTCGGCTCCGCAGCCGGGCCTGATTCGCGGCGGAGCCCGTGCGAACCCACGGTCCAAGGGAGACCATGCGGCTCTACGAAGCAGTGTACATCTTCGATGCGGCGTTGGACGAAGCCGCCATCAACGAAAAACTCGAGAAGTTCCACGCCTTGGCGATTCGGGACGGCGGTGAGGTCGTGGCCGTCGACCACTGGACGAACCGTCAGCTTGCCTATCCGGTAGCCAAGCAGAAGACGGGCTACTACGTGGTAGCCCACTTCAGAGCTGATGCGACCGCGCTCCCCGAGTTCGAACGCATCATCAAGCTCGACGAGTCCGTGATGCGCTACCTCCTTGTCCTGAACGAGGGGGAGCCCACCACGGGAATGTCGGTCCTCGTCCAGCGCCCTCCTCGGCCAGAATCTTCCGTGCATGATGATGGTGACGAGGATGAGGATGAGGAAGATGACGACCGGGACAGCCCCCCCGAGTTCAGCGGGGGCCGGGGCCGCCGACGCCGAGTCGAGGGGCCGGCGATCGAGCTCCTAAACTTCAAGGATGTGTCGACCCTGTCTCGTTTTCTCACCGAGAGCGGGAAGCTGCTACCGAAGCGGACAACCAAGGTCAACGCACGCTTCCAGCGTCAGCTTGGCCGGGCGGTAAAGCGTGCGCGCTACCTGGCCCTGATCCCCTACGTACGGGATCACGAGGTCTGAGGAGCAGCGGGGAGCGGTTTGGGGTGGGGGGTTCTGAGTCCGGTGAAGCGCCCGGTCGTGCCGAACGCGGGTGGCCCAGGGCAGCAGCTCTCCTTCTGCTCGCGTGGGCCTTCCCGGTGTCTCGCGCCAACATCCTACTCGCCGTTGCCTACTTGGTCATGATAGTGGGCTTGCCGGTGCGGCATCGTGGTGCCTGGGTCATCGGCGCGATCATGGTCTGGGGCGTGATTAGTGGCGATCGCGAAGGGCTGTGGTGGACCGAGCGAGGATGGGCTCTCCTGGTGGGCGGATGGTTTGTGGCGCTCACCATTACCAGGCCCGGCACCGGGTTCCTGACGCGGGCGCTGAGTGCGGTTGCGGGGGCGGCGGCCGTGGCCGCCGCGCTTGTGGCTGCGCGCGGGAGTCTATGGGACATGCTTGACTGGCAGGTGGGTGAGCGCGTTAACGCCTACCTCTCCTTGGTGATGGAGGGGATGCGGCAGCTCCAAGAGCCCCCGACCCTGTCTCCCGTAGTCGTGAGCACCCTGAACGGTATGGCCGAGACCCAGATCCAGGTGTTCCCCGCCACTGCCGCGCTAGCCTCGATCGCGTCCCTGGGGGTGGCATGGTGGCTGTACTTGCGGGTGGCACAAGGCGACGACCAGGGGCTCCTGCCGCTCAGAGAGTTTCGCTTCAACGACCATCTCGTGTGGCTGTTCGTCGGCGGGCTGGTACTGGTACTGATGGGCGGGGAGGGACTCGATCGGGCCGGGTCAAACGCAGTGGTATTCATGAGCGGGCTCTACGCGCTTCGAGGAGCCGCGGTGGTGGCGTTCTTCGGGGCAGGGAAGTCTCTGTTGAGCGTCGTTTTTCTAGTGTTGGCGCTCCTGTTCGTCTGGCCAGTGGTGGCAATTGGTGCCCTCGTGATCGGGCTCGGTGACACCTGGCTCGACCTGCGCGCTAGAGCGCGCGCTATGACCGCGTGACATGAGAGGAGCAACACAATGAAGGTGATCCTGAACGAGGACATGTCTAACCTGGGGGCCGCCGGCGATGTCGTGGATGTAAAAGCTGGCTTTGGCAGGAATTATCTGATCCCCCAGGGGCTCGCCTACATGGCGAGCGCTGCCAATGTCAAACGTGTCGAGGAGGAGAAGAAGCGGGACGAGGAACGTACTCGCCACGACTACCTGGAAGCTCGCCGCCGGGCTTCCCAGCTCGAGGGCGTAAGCCTCACCTTCCGCGCCCGTGCCAGTGAGGAAGGCAAGCTGTTCGGGTCGGTCACCAACGCTGACGTAGCGGACCGGCTGAATGAGATGGGACTTGATTTTGAGGTGGACCGCCGCTGGGTGCACCTGGAGGAGCCTCTCAAGACGCTCGGAGATTTCAGGGTATCGGTGCAGTTCGGCACGGACGTAAGCCTCGAGGTCGGGGTCCGGGTCGAGCGGGCGGAGTGAAGGGGCAGGGCACGAGGTGACCATCGCTACCACCTTCGAGTTGCCTGAAGAGGTCGCGCGTGCGGCGGAATTGGCTCTGGAGAGGAAGGCGGCGGAACTGGTGGCGTTGGATCTGCGTGGGATCTCCAGCGCGACCGACTTCTTCCTGATGGGCAGCGGTTCCTCGGACATCCAGGTCCGCGCGATAGCGGACCACATTATCGAGGAGTTGAAGAAGGAGGGCTTGCGTCCGGGTCACGTCGAGGGCGTCGTGGGAGGACGTTGGGTTCTGATCGATTATATCGACTTCGTCGTACACGTCTTCCACCCGGAGGCTCGGGGCTTTTATCAGCTCGAGTCCCTATGGGGGGATGCGCCACGCCGGGACCTGGAGGACGGTCCGACCGCTAACCTCGATTGATTGCACCTGGAGAGGATCTCAGACTACCTTCAGGCAGGCAGGCCGGGCGGCTCCGGCGTCCCGGCAGATGCCCCCTCTCGTGCGGACGCGCCCATGGACCGGGATAATCCCGAGCCCCAGATCTTCGATCCCGCACAATCCCCTACTCCTTTCCTACCCGATGTTCCGTCAGGTGGAGGGCTAGTGGTCTTGGTCGTGGCGGTGGCGGCCGCGACCGGCGATTGGGCGGAACGGACGGCCCTCGCGCTGGCTGCAGGGTGGGCCGAGAAGAAGCGCCGGATACTTCTCGCCGACCTCGCCCTTGCCCGCCCCGGTCTTCATCAGGTTCTGGGCACCGAGAACGGCGAGGGAATGAGTGACGCGTTTCTATTCGGCAGCTCCGTGCTGCGGGTAGTTCGTCCGGTGCGTGAGGGAGGCTTCCTGTTCGTTCCCGCAGGCACCGCGACCGCTAGTCCGGAAGCGGTTGCGACGAGCCCGCGCTGGGCTTCCGTGGTGGATGCGTGTGACCGCATCAGCGCGACAGCAGTCGTGTTCCTCTCGGCCGACCTGCCCGGCGGCGAGCACCTGCTGGCTCAGGCCAGCGACGTGTTTATCCTCACTGACACGGGTGCGGAGAGCAGTCGTGCGCACCCGGTGGGGATAGGAGACCGGCTCCGCGGCGTGCTGGTTCCTCCGCTCGAAGTCGGGCGGGACGTTCAGGACGAAACTCAGGAGTCGGTGGACGATTTTGGGTTCCTCGAGGTGGAGCCGTCGCTGCCCGAGTCTGCCGCCGAAACACTCTCGGGAATGGATCTGGACCCCGCCCTCCAAGAGCCTGAGGCCGGGGCGCTAGAACCCGACCCGATTTCCGACGAAGCAGCAGCGAGTGTGCCTGGGCCCCGGGCATCGCGCGCCCGGGTTCTCGTACTGATCTTGGTCGTGGCGCTGATGGCACTGGTGGCAGCAGCCTGGTATGGGTTGGTCGAGGTCCCATGGCTCAGCTCCCGGCTGCTCGCTCCCGACGCCGGTATAGCTCAGGATCCGGTGGCCTCGCATGAAGTCGGTGGGGAGGGAGTTGCATATTTGGCGGGCCTCCTCGAACGTCACGGCCGCTCTCCGGAATGAAGCTCCGCGCACTTCGCGTCCACGGATTCAAGTCCTTTGCGGACGCCACCGAGATCAGGTTCCACGAAGGGATCACTGCCATCGTCGGGCCTAACGGGTGCGGCAAATCCAACATCAGCGATGCCATCCGCTGGGTATTGGGCGAGCAGCGGCCCGGCGCGATTCGCGGGGCCAGGATGGAAGAGGCGATCTTCCAGGGCGCGGTGAATCGCCGTCCGGTGAACCGAGGCTCGGTCCACATGATGGTCTCCAACGAAGACGGCGTACTTCCGGTTCCCTTCGAAGAGGTCGAGATCGGTCGGATTGTATACCGTGACGGGGGCAGCGACTACTCGATCAACCGGTCCGTGTGCCGCCTCAAGGACATCGTCGACCTGTGTCGCGACACCGGGCTAGGGGCGAACGCATACAACGTCATCGAGAACAAGATGATCGACGCCATTCTCTCCGATCGCGCGGAGGAACGGCGTGCTCTATTCGAGGAGGCGGCTGGGATTGGCAAGTACAAGGATCGGAGGAAGGCTGCCCAGCGGCGGATGGAGCGAGCCGAGATGGACCTGCAGCGCCTGGAGGATGTGATCGGAGAGGTGCAGACCAAGGTGCGGTCACTGGTCCGTCAAAAGGGGAAAGCTGAGCGCTACTTGGAGCTGCGCGCCCGTCGATTGGATGTCGAGGTGGCGGTCGTGAAGGGACAGCTCGACACGCTGGGCGGACGGCTCGCAGAGGTCGAGAAGGAGCTGGCGGGCGGCGTACAGACGGAACAGGGCATGATCGCTGAGGTGAGGACGGCCGAGGCCCAGTTGGAGGAGCTGCGCATTCGCCAGCTCGATGCCGAACGGGCGCGCAGCTCCGTGGCTGGCCGGTTGGAGGACGTGCGCTCGCAACTCGTCACCTGGGAGCGTGACCTGGCGGTCGCTGAGGAGCGTGGGGCGTATGCCCAACGCCGCCTCGGCGTGCTGGTAGAGGAGCGGCACGAAGCGCGTGAACGGGCGGAGTGGCTGGCGGGCGAAGGTGTGACCCTCAGTGCCGACGTAGCTCGTCTGGATACCACTCTTGGCGGTGTGCGCACGACTCTGGGTGCCCACCGTGAGCGGGGCGAGAATGTCAGGCGCCGTCTAGTAAAGGCGCGCGAGGTTCTCGAGTCCGTTGAGGGTCGCGAGCGAGACATCGCGCGGAAGGGCGCGCAACTGGAGGGAGACGCCGACGGCGCAGACGCACAGGCAGCGGAGCTCACGCGGCGCCTTGAGCGCCTGGCCTCCGAGCTCGACGAGGCGTCAGATCAACTCACCGATCTGGAATCTCAAGGCGATCTGTTTGCCGATCGGCTGCAGGCGCTAGCGGGCCAGGTCGAGGGTTGCGGTAAGAAAGTCGCTGCGGCGCTGCAGGCGGTGGAAGCCGCGCGGAGTGCAGGAGAAGATGCTAGGTCCAGGGAGCTCGCCTCTGCAGATCGGGCGTCTGGGCTCGAAGCGCAGCGGAGCGCCTTGGAGGAGATGGAGAGCGAGCGCCAGGGAGTAGAGCCAGTCGTGCGAGCAGCCCTTGCTCGCGGACAAGAAGGGGTCCTCGGGGTGCTGGTGGATTTCGTCCGCGCACCGGACGGCCTGGCCGCCGCGGTGGAGTCTTACCTAGGCCCGCTGGCGCGCGCGCTCGTCGTGCGGGACCTGGCCGTGGCTGAGAGCGTGAGGCGCTGGTTCGAGGCCGAGTGGGGCGGCGGAGGTGGGCTTATCCTCCTTCCCCTCGATTGTGTCCCGGACGGGAGTTCAGGAACCTTGCTGGCTGCTCTGGAGGCTATCGGCGACGGTGCTCCCTGGGTGCGGGCCCTCCTGAGTGCCGTGGATCTCGTCGATGACGACGCTCTCCTCCTGGGCGAGGGTCCCCGTTTGACGCGCTCCGGTGCCGCACGAGATCCGCAAGGCGTGGTACGACTGGGCAACCCCTCGGGCGCTGCTGGAGTGTTGGAGCGACGAGAGCAGTTGCGTGTCTTGACGGGTGCGGCCGCAGAGGCCCGGGGCGAAGCTGAGCAGGTCCGTCAGGCGCGCGAGGCTTCGCTTTCCGCGCTGCGGGCGGTTGAGGAGGGACTTGAGAGAGCGCGCGCGGCGCTGCGCGAAGCTGAGGATGAGTTACGCCGAGCCGATGCCGAGGTTGCCGCCCAGGTGGATCGCAAGGTTCGCATGGACCGCCACAGGGACGAGCTCGCCCGGCAGCTCGAGGGCACCCGTGCCACGCGGTCGCGGGCTGAGGAGCGGGCCACATTGGCGCGCGAGGACCGTCAGGCAGTGGACGCCGAGGAAGGGGATCTCCGCGAGGAACGCACGGAATCTCGGCACGCGCTGCAGACGGTGCAGGACGAATGGGAGGAGGTCCGGGCCGAGGAGTCGCGCCTGGCGGTCGAGGAAACCCGGCTGGACGGAGAGGTGGCCCGGGTTCGGGAGCGACTGGAAGCCGCGGCTTCGACGCGTGCTTCCGCGCTCGAACGGGTCGAGGCGCTGGACAGCGAGGAGCGAACGCTGGGGGACGAGCTTGAACGCGTTGCACGCGTCCGCACGGAGGGCGCCGAGGCTACCCAAGGACTCTTCAAGGAGCGCGACGATGCCACTACCGAGATGCGGTTGCGGGACGAGACCGTCTCCCAGGTTGCCGAATCTCTGGAGGGGGCTGAGAAGCGGGCGCGCAACGCTCGCCAACTTGAGCGCGAGACCTCGGACCGGCTGCACGCCCTGGAGCTCGAGCGCCAGGAAGTTTCCGCGGGTGTGGATCGCATAAGGGACCGCCTGGAGGGGGAGTGGGGAAAGTCGCTGGAAAAGCTGATGGCCGAGGCCACGGCCATGACGGACGGCCCAGAGCATCTCCAGAAGGAGCTCGGCCAGATCGTCGTCAGCCTGGAGCGGATAGGCCCGGTGAACATGTTGGCGGTCGAGGAGCACGAGGAGGAGAGCAAGCGGTTGGAGTTCTTGTCTGAGCAGCGGGACGACCTGGTCGCTGCGAGGAATGACCTTAGGTCAGCGATCCGCCACATCAATCAGACTGCCACCGAGCTGTTCACGACCGTATTTGAGCAAATTCGGGTGAACTTCCGCACCGTGCATCACCGCCTTTTCGAGGGGGGCGAGGCAGACATCTGGCTGGCCGAGGGCGAAGACAAGTTGGAAGCGCCGGTGGAGATTCACGCGTCTCCCCATGGAAAGAAGACTCAGCGTATCGACCTCCTTTCCGGCGGAGAGCGCGCGCTGACCGCCCTGTCTCTGCTTTTTGCCATCTACTTGGTGAAGCCGAGTCCTTTCTGCGTACTCGACGAGGTCGATGCGCCCCTGGACGAGAACAACATCGGACGTTTCATCCGATTGCTGAACGAGTTCAAGAAGGACACGCAATTCGTGGTGATCACCCACAACCCGCGCACCATCGAAGCGGCAGACTGGATCTACGGGGTTACGATGGAGGAGCCAGGGGTAAGCACCGTCATAGGCGTGCGGCTCGAAGACGCGCTAGACAAAGCGCGAGGCACTGCGGCGTAGACGAGACACCGAAGGACGTCCGCCTCACCATGCTCTCTGCTGCCCGAGGCGCCCTAGCCTCGCCGCCAGGCGTCTTCCATGTGCTCGACAGTAAGCTGGCCGTGGCCGTCAGGTCGGATTCCAATCACGTCGAAGCGGTAGCGGAGTTCAGGATTTCCGTGACGCCCGATCCACCAGCGTGCGACGCTTTCGATTTCCCGTCGCTTCTTCCACGTGACCGCTTCAGCGGGAGTGCCGTACGCCTGGCCTCTCCGCCCTTTCACCTCCACGAATGCCACTAGGTCACCCCTGCGTATCACCAGGTCCACCTCCTTCCTGCAGAAGCGGACATTGCGCGCTACTACGCGCCATCCCAGTTCCTCTAACCAGCGGGCGGCTACGGCTTCGAAGTGGCGCCCAAGACGGTGCGTGTTCACGGTCTCGCATCGACTCATTGGCGCGGGGCGGTGACAGTGTTCGAGGGGTCCTGCGTTGACCCTCCCCCACCCCTCCGGTAGCTTTCAAAGTGCCCCAGGTCCGCAGGACGGGAGCCCGCGAATCCCGTCAGGACCCCGCAGGTAGCAGCGGTAAGTACGGTGATCGTCGTTGCGGGTAGCCTGGGGCACCTTCGTCGAGGCCGCAGGCCGTCTCTGCGCGCGTGGCGGTCGGCGGCCTTTGCGCTTGAGCTGGAAGTGACGTCCTTAGCCCGAGTTCCCGTGGCGCACCAGGCCCTCGCCCGGAAGTACCGTCCCCGCACGTTCTCCGAAGTGTCTACCCAGGAGCACGTCTCCGAGACGCTGCGCCGCGCGGTCGCTAGCGGACGAGCGGGGCATGCCTACATGTTCTGCGGACCCCGTGGGGTCGGTAAGACCACGCTTGCACGCGTGCTCGCGATGGCCCTTAACTGTCCGAACCGCGAAGGGGACGGCGAGCCGTGCGGGCGCTGCCAAAGCTGTGAGCGCATCTGGGGTGGCCACACGTCCCTAGATGTAGTTGAGATCGATGCAGCCTCCAATCGCGGTGTAGACGACGCGCGAGACCTCCGGGAGCGGGCCATGTACGCGCCCTCGG
>Ga0310121_10002485_pt1 | contig 17396 bp, 10 predicted proteins | sample CB27_Tmax_986_MG_FD_203504 | JGI IMG/M metagenome (GOLD analysis project Ga0310121, IMG submission 203504) | Marine microbial communities from Western Arctic Ocean, Canada - CB27_Tmax_986 | ecosystem: Environmental > Aquatic > Marine > Oceanic | place: Canada: Western Arctic Ocean | collected...
CGTTGGCGACTCGATTACAACCACCAGAGACCCCACAGTTCGTTAGACTACCAGACCCCGGCGGAGTTCGCCGCCCGCTGCTGTTCTTCCGTTCGGGCTACGCCCTCACTCCAGAACAGCAGCGGTCTCTTAACCCTAGATCCTCTCATTAAGGCTGGTACATAGTTTGGGGGAAGGCCAGTGTCCGGTAAAGAGCCCACACGCAGCGGATTCGTGGCACCGTTATTGTTATAGGTGAATGTGACGTCGTAAAGAATAGAGTTAATGTCGATGCCGTCGACCGACACGGGTCTGTTCGGCGTGCCGCCGTCATACGTGACGGTTGCGGCGGTTACGGCCCCTCCGGGTATCAGAATGGCACCTATCGCGAGGCAAAGAATTCGGGGGATGGGACATCAAGGTGCCCCTCTTACCGGCAATGAAAACAAACAGAGAGATTTAACGTTATCAGTTGTAACCACACCGGTGGTCACACGCGTCGCCTTGCGTTGCCAAACCGGCAGGCCAGTGCGATGCCCAGCAAGATCAGCGAACTCGGCTCCGGCACTACAGGAGATTCTATTCTGGCTATCCAGACCCGGTCGTTGTCTTCGAATTCGCCGTTGCCAACGATCGTCACCGTCAGGCCATCGGAGGAAACGTCTTGCGCCCTCAAGTTCAAGTAATCCCACCCGGCCAGGCTGCTTTCCAGACTATCGTCGGCGATCAGGACTTCCGTCAGGTCACGCATGCCGTTGACATTATCCCAGAGGAACCCCACGGTGTTGTCTCCGTTATCGGCCTCTCCCACGGCAATCGAACCGTCGGCCGAGACGCCAGATATCTCGCTATATTCTTCTCCACCCAAGTTTCCTAGACTGACCATTCCACCATCCTCAGTCCAGACAAAAGCCGTATCTTCATCACCTTCGGTTAATCCGAAGACAACTGAGCCATCGTCCGAGACGAACTCTGCCTCGCCATACTCCTGCTCGGGCAAGTTGCCCAGGCCGACCATCCCACCAGACTCAGTCCAGACAAAAGCCTCCTCCTCATCACCGTTTGTGCTGTATCCCACGACGACCGAGCCATCGTCCGAGACGGCCTCAGCCACACTATTTCCGTCTCCACCCAAGTTTCCCAGACCTGCCATCCCACCAGACTGCGTCCAAACAAAAGCCTCTTCATTATCATCTGCGTTTCCGCTGATGCCCACGACGACCGAGCCATCGAACGAGACGGCCTTTGCCCAACTGTTGCTCCAGGATAACCCACCCAAGTTGCCCAGGCCGGCCATCCCATCAGTCTGCGTCCAGACAAAAGCCTCGTCATTACCATCTGCGTTTCCGCTGTTGCCCACGACGACCGAGCCATCCCTCGAGATGCCGTGTGACTCGCTCCAGTTCCCACCCAAGGTTCCCAGGCCGGCCATTCCATCAGTCTGCGTCCAGACAAAAGCCTCGGCATTACCATCTGCGGTGTCGCTGATTCCCACGACGACCGAGCCATCGAACGAGATGAAGGATGCCCAACTCTCGTCCCCCCCCAAGGTTCCCAGGCCGACCATCCCGCCAGACTGCGTCCAGGCAAAAGCCTCGGATTTCTCTGATGGGTTTCTGCTGTTGCCCACGACGACCGAGCCATCGCCCGAGATGGCAGAAACGTAGGCGGAATCGCCCCCTAAGGTACCCATATTAATGAAAAACGAATCGACAGCCGATGCAGTTGTTGTCAAACCCGCCAATGCCAACAAGATTGCTAGCACATGTGTCTTCAGGGCGGCGACCAATCCCAGTCCGCCTCCAACTAACACACTTTCCAACACGCGATTAACTCGACGTTCGTAACAGGGACGTTTTGAACGAATCCAACGTTTGGCCATAGACTTTTCAACGAGACGACTACTTTTCATTAGACTAACTCCCCAGAGTTTCAGGTTGCGATCAGGCGCATTAACGTTTTAAAAGGACAATCAGCAGTAACCAGTGTTGACCATAGAGTACACCTGCTGCCAAACCATCACATCACTTACGGGTAATGTGCAAGTTAAGCTATTCAGGTTATCACAGGGACTCCGCGGCACAAGTATCTATTTGTAAAATCAATCATATTCTCTTGTTTGCGGTAAACCGCAAACAAGGTGGGCCCAGGGCCACAAAATAGAGAGGACCCTCTCACGGATCAGCCAAAGTGCAGGTTGAAGATGTTGGAAGTGCCGGTTGCCCCCCGCTAGGGGGTCCTTGAAGTCGTAAGGCCAAAAAACGACAATTGGGCCCCCCGCAGGGAAACAGTGCTGCCAAAGTTGTTTTGGTGGCGAAGACTCGCTTGCCAAAGCGGGTCAGTATTTCCCGCCCCACCTTGGCATGCCTGAAGCAGGCATCTGCCCCCTACGGAACCACTTTGCAACCGGAGAGTGCGTTGCAGGATACGTAATCAGCCGCCACCAACGTTCGCAATGCCTTGAAGTCACCCAGCTAGCGCCTACTAAACAATGACCTCGGCCACATTTTGGATGCAAAAGAAAGACCCCTATCGGTCTGTGCCTAAACGTGCCCAGGACGATAGTGGTTTTTTTTTGCCAGTAACTCACCAGCCACCAACACATTGCCCAGGGCTTTCCCCGCACTAGATTCAGGGAGACAAACGAATGACCAGCAGTAGGCGAAAATCAACTAAAAACTAACTAAAACAGTAAAAAAGATGGCAACGCTGGCGGGATCACTGGCCGCCGTGGGGACGATGCAGGCCGATTCCCGTGCCGAAATACAGCACACCACCGGAAGTCCCGTCATGGCTTCCGTTAGTGACGGCCGCTACTATCAAGTCAACTGGGACATCGACGGCGTTGGCAAAGCAGAGATGTCTCTCATAGTGACCACAGACAGAGACACGACCGGCGGGCCCCTAACCAGCGCGGGTATCAAGGCCGAACAGTACCAAGGTACCAATTCTAACGGGAGCAGGTTTCATTTCCTGGTGGAATCATCTGACTACGTATTGGGGTTGTCGGCCAGCGACAAGGTGGGCCCCACAAGTGCGTCTGATGCAGTGGCGGGAGGCTCTTTTAACACAGGCAGTGGTACTTTAATTGAAGGGAACGCGAGTTCCGTGTACCTTGGTTCTGCCGCCGACAATCACCTCCAGGAGGGTGACAACTACATCGGGTTCCGGTTCGACCCGGGAGAAACAGACCCCGAGGGTGACTACGTGAGTACCGGGGATGTTTTCTACGGCTGGGCCATTCTCAATCTTGACCTGACGACCGGCCTCGGTACGGCGAGCATCACCGAGTGGGCCTGGGAGGACACGGCCGATACGCAGATTTATGTTGGTGACGTTCCCGAACCGTCGTCTCTGGCTCTACTGGCCATGGGTGCCGGCGGGTTATTCGCCTATCGGGCAGCCAAAGAAAAAGACTCAAAAGTCCGCCAATCCTAAGAAAGCTTCTAGGTCATCTGGCAGTACCCCAAACAAAAGCACAAAGCCGGTCAATAAACGGCTGATCGACTATGAGATTATCAAACGTGACATGGTTCCGAAATTTAAGAAATCGTTCGACATACGTGTTGGTCTCGTAGACGGTCGGCTGCCCAATAAGGAAGAACTGGCAACGATCTCTGCAAAACTACGAAACAAAAGTTTTGATAAAACGTTTGTTTGCTTTTACCTCCCCGGCATGGTGGTTGATGCTGGGGCATTTGCTATTGCACATCATGATCCTGACACGAGACCGGTAGAGATCATCACGGCTGGTTTGCCAGCCAAATATAAAAACCTTCTTCGGGCGGCTGATGCAGAGTTGGTTGAAAAAGACAAAGGTTTTCCGGACAAACTACTTGGAAGTTGGGTCACGGACGACGGCAAGAGAATGATCATCGAAAGAAATGCAATTAAACATATCTTACCAAGTTCGACATATACGAGCCTGATCGCCCGCGTTGAACCGATTGATGATGGCTACCGGGTGGTCGTGGTTGAATACGGGAAAGAACTGCCCCGAGAGTGGAAAGTCACTGAAAACCAATTCTCGATTACATCTCCCAGTGCTTTGATCGCGCTTCTTGGATCACCTTACAAGCGGGCCACGCGTACTTGGAAAGACAATTCCGGAAAATTCTCGGTGAAAGGCGAATACGCCAGTTACAACAGCGGCAAAGTCATGATCCGCAAAGATGATGGAGAAGAGATAGAAGTACCGATCGAACGACTGTCGGACGACGATAAAGAATTTCTCCGAGAACTATTCCGTAAAAAAGGTGTGAAAGCTAATTTTTGAATTACCTTGCCCTGAAACCAATTAGAATCAACGTTTTTGGGCTTCATAAATCAGTCCTGAATCATCCCGCGATTCAAGATTCCCCTTACCATTAATTTCAAAATAATCACTCCGTCGATTTGCCATGTAATAGCGGCTACCAGACTTGATCAATTCGACCGATCCGGTTCCCACCCAAAGCTTGTAGGCATTGCCGCTCTCTCTTGTGATTGCGAGCGAACCCCATACAGGGTCATGCCAACTGCCTACCCGGGATTCTTTTCGAGTCTTTTTTCAGCTTCATTCCCTTATCCCTTTATCCCTTTATCCCTTTATCCCTTTATCCCTTTATCCCTTTGTCCCTTTGTCCCTTTGTCCCTTTGTCCCTATCCCTCTCTTAGGCGCGACGCCTTCGCCTGGCTGCGCCCAGGAGTGCCAGCGCGAACAAGGCAAACGAAGACGGTTCTGGGATGGAGAGGGTGGAGAACTGAATATCTGCAACCATGATGTCGTCGCCTGTGAGGTGACCCGCGTCGGATTCATCCAACTTATAATGTCTTTAAGCAGCATGCCGCTAAGGCAATTGATTTCACGCCCGACACTCAGTCTGGAGCAAAACCAGCGGGTGAATCAACGCCCGACCTCCGCTGAGTCGTATGGAGTTTTCCCGTGGGATTAAGAAAGTCGAACGAACACTTCGGCCAATGAATTCCGAGTTTACGCCCTCCGTTGAAGTCGGCGTTTGGGCCGAGATCGAATCGCAGGTGGACGACAGCGGCGAAGAATCGCTCCGAAACGATCGCATTGCGCAAAGGTAAGCCAATCGGTCAGTCCGAGAGCGTTGTTTGAACGTCAGCCGAGTTTTTTGACCCCACGGGGGCGTCGCCCGTCAGGCGATGATGTCCTGCAGCACGTTGGCCTTCTCGACGCCTGTCAGCCGAACATCGAGTCCTTGGAATCGGACGGACAGTTTCTCGTGATCAAGGCCGAGTTGATGCAAGATGGTGGCGTGGATGTCACGAACGTGGCAACCTTTGTCCACGGGTGCAAATCCGAACTCGTCCGTTTCGCCGTACACCGTCCCCGGTTTCATGCCACCACCGGCGAACCACATGGTGAACGCGTCAATGTGGTGATTTCTACCGGTCGATGTTCGAACCTCGCCCATCGGCGTCCTGCCGAACTCGCCGCCCCAGATCACCAACGTTTCGTCTAACAGGCCACGCTGTTTCAGATCTTGGATCAACGCTGCGGTCGATTTGTCGATCTCTTTACAGATCGCGGGTAGGTGTGTTTCAAGGTTTTCATTCGGTCCACCGTGGTGGTCCCAGTTCGTGTGATACAGTTGGACGAACCGAACACCGCGCTGGACCAATCGACGGGCGAGCAAACAGTTTCGCGCGTAGCTGGATTCGTTTGCGTCTTTGATTCCGTAGGCGTCCATGGTCGCTTGGCTTTCGTCAGCGGTGTCCATCAACTCCGGCGCACTCGTTTGCATGCGATACGCCATTTCGTAAGCGTTGATGCGGGTGCTAATTTCTTGATCGCCGGTTTCGACGAGGCGTTTCAGGTTCAGGTCTCGGAGGGTGTCCACCAGTTGTCGCTGCTGATCCTCCGAAATCGGACCGGGTGTGGAAAGATTAAGAATCGGATCGCCCTGATTTCTGAGCGGAACGCCCTGGTATGTGGTAGGCAAGATACCGCTGGTCCAGTGCATTGCGCCGCCTCGCGGGCCACGAGGTCCGCTTTGTAAAACGACGAATCCTGGCAGGTTGTCGCATTCACTGCCCAAACCGTAGGTTGTCCAGGCGCCTAGGGACGGTCGTCCGAACAACCCTGTGCCGGTATTCATGAATAGTTTTGCAGGTGCGTGATTGAACAGGTCCGTGCTGCAAGTTTTCACAATGGACAGGTCGTCAACAATTTTGCCGGTGTGTGGTAGAAAGTCGCTGACCCAAGTCCCGTTCTGACCGTACTGCTTGAACTTCGGGCGAAACCCCAGCAAGTCGGTGCGGTGGCTGCTGGCCATGAATGCGAACCGTTTACCCTCGATAAAACTCTGCGGAATGGGCTGACCACTCAGTTCGTTCAACTTGGGTTTGTAGTCGAACGTTTCCAGTTGCGAAGGACCACCTGCCATGAACAGGAAGATCACGTTCTTCGCTTTGGCAGGGAAGTGCGCTACCTTGGGTTCGAGCGGGTTCGTCGTTGGCGTGATCGGTTCAGCACCCAAGCGGCGGTCCGCCAACAACGAGGCCAGAGCGATCGACCCGACGCCCGTCGAGCATTGACTAAAGAAATGCCGTCGCGTTGATTCTTGCAGAGCGGCCGACGACATTTTGCGTTTCCGATTGTGTTGGGTCATCGGTGTTACTCGCGGTTGATGGTTTCGTCTAGGTTCAATAACGCTCGGGCGGCGTTGAGTGGATCGAGCGTCTGCAACAGCGCCAATTCATCGGCCGTCGGTCGACGGGACGTACAACGCTGAAACGCGATTTCCAGCCCGTCCTGATCGATGATCCCTTGCAGTGCCTGAGCGAACTCGAAGAATGAAAGATCGTTGAGCAGGGTCAACGCCTGCAGCGGCGTGTTGCTTCGCGATCTTTGTGTACAACTGGCCAAGCCGTCGGGCGCATCAAACACGTTCAGAGAGGGCGGCGGAGTCGCACGGTAAACGAATGTGTACAGGCCGCGTCGATAACGGTCGTCGCCGAGACTGGCAGTCCAGGTTTTGCGTTGTTGTCCCAATGTCATAACGCCATCGGGAATAGGCGGGTAGACGGGCGGACCACCAAGTTTTGGCGAGAACAAACCACTGGCGACCAGGGCAACGTCGCGGACGATTTCCGCATCCAGTCGCAGGCGGTTTTGTCGTCCGAGGTACAGATTTAACGGGTCAACGTCCGTCAACTCCTGTCGCACCTTTGAGCTCTGTCGGTAGGTGCGCGAACTGACAATCTTGCGGTGCAAATCCTTCAGACTCCAGCCTGACTGCTGCAATTCGATCGCCAACCAATCTAGCAGCTGTGGGTGTGTCGGTGAAGTTCCCTGCAATCCGAAGTCGTTGTCCGTTTGAACGAGTCCGCGACCGAAATACTGTTGCCAAATCCGGTTGCTGATCACCCTCGCGGTCAGCGGGTTCTCGGGCGACACGATCCAGCGTGCCAGATCGAGCCTCGTCGCGAGTTCAGATTCAGGTTGCAACCGGGGTAGCACCGTCGGCGTCCCTGGCTGGACGACGTCACTGGGGCGGGTGAAGTCGCCCTTGATCAAGATCGTCGTCTCACGCGGAGTCGACCGATCCGCCAAAACCATCGTTGAAACGCCTTTCGACAATTCAGTGGAGAGCGAAGATAGCTGTTGGTCAATTGTTTGCGCTGCGTCAACCGAGTCGCCGGCTCGACCGTCTGTGAGGATGCCACTGTTCTTGAGCAGGTCCCATCGCTGGTTTCGGTTTCGTTTTGTGGCGTCGATGCTCAACGTTTTAAGCGCCGCCGCCGAAAGCGCCTGCTTCGCCGGGTCATCCAGCGACGATTCCCAGCCCGACACTTGATCCGCTGTGCGTTCGATCATCGCCTGCTGCTCGCTCTGCAATCGCTTTTGCTGAGCCTTGAGTTCGTCGGCATCGACGTCATTGGGGTAGACTGTCAACGACGGTTCGTCTTGGTTGTTCAGGAAAGCAAACAGCTGATAAAAATCTTTTTGTGTCAGCGGATCAAACTTATGATCATGGCATTGGGCACAGCCGACGGTCAGCCCCAGCCACACCGTCCCCGTTGTGCCGACGCGATCGATCACGCTGTCGATGCGAAATTGCTCTTTGTCGATGCCGCCTTCTTGATTGATCTGCGTATTACGGTGAAAACCGGTTCCGACTTTTTGCCAATCGGTGGCATCGGGGAGCAAGTCACCGGCCAGTTGTTCGATGGTGAACTGGTCGAACGGCATGTCGTCGTTGAGTGCTTTGATGACCCAGTCGCGGAACAGCCAGATTTCCCTCGGTCCGTCGACTGAGTATCCGTGACTGTCGGCGTATCGGGCTTGGTCCAGCCACCACCGCGCCCAACGTTCGCCGTAGTGGTCGCTGCTTAATAACCGTTCAACGAGCGCACTGTAGGCGGCCTCGGAATCGATCGCAGATGCCGCTTCAAAGGCCGCGATCTCTGCGACGCTAGGAGGCAGCCCGGTCAGGTCCAGACTGACACGGCGGATCAAAGTCGCGACCCCGGCCGGTGGAGACTGCTCAATACCGATAGCCGCCAGCCTTGCTTGCACAAGACGATCGATAGGATTGGCGTTCTCTCCGCGCGCATTCCCCGGTTCAGTGAGCGACGAATCGCGGATGGGCGCGACAAAGGCCCAGTGGGTTTCATAGACAGCTCCTTCGTCAATCCAGCGACGGAGCATTTGAATTTGCTGTGCCGACAACTGGTGTCCGCTGTCCGCTGGCGGCATCAGCTCCTTCGGATCTGTCGACGTGATTCGTTCGATAAGCGAACTGGATTCTGAGTCCCCGGCATCGATCACACCTCCGTCGTCGACTGCTCCCTGACGGCTGTCCAGACGCAGGTCGGCCTCGCGGGCGTTTTTATCGAACCCATGACAAGCGAAACAGTTGTCCGACAGAATCGGGCGAATGTCTCGGCTATAGCTGAGCGGGGCGGAGGTGACCACGGATGCGGTGGCACTGTCGGAACCAACTGTAGCGTCATCAGCAACTGAAAGGGGCGGAGCTGCAGCGAGCAACAGTAGGACGAGCGGCACGAACTCGTGCCGAGGCAGGTGTTTTATCAAAAAATTGTTCATCAAGTAGCCGAATAGGGAGGGTAGGCGGTTGGCTGGTGTGTTGGTCGTACGAACCCAGCGACCTCTATCGATCAGCGGGGCGCCGAACGAGTAGGCGATCGGGACGGGGGCAACCCCTAGCATACTACAGTTCGGAAAAAAATCACTGTCGGTGAGAACCGCTTGCCAGCAGGCTCACCGTGCCCGTCGGTTGTGCACTCATTAGACCACAATCACCTAGTCTTAACTGCGGTCCGACAACTGTCCACACGTATTTGCGGCGACTCGCATCGATTTGCGGCGTCGGAGATCCAGTACGCGTGGTACAAAAACAATGCGACTTGCAAACGCTGTAGATTCCCGGTCCAAAACGAAGCCGTTGAGCAGTGGATTTGCCAATTCACAATGGCATGAACTGACCCCAGAGCCGAAGGATCCGTTGTCGTTTCAGAAAACGACGAGCAGCTCGACAAGGGTAAAACCCTGTAGGGCCGAGTGTCGTTGCGTTCCATGAGTTTTTCCCAATAAATCGGGTCCAAGTTGTGCAAACTAGGGCGCTGAGAAAAACCTGCCGTGGCCGGAGTTACTGTGACCGAAGGAGCGAACCAGCGAGAGCTCGTCCATCTGCTACGCCAGTTGCGGGAGGTGCTCACAGAGCTGGATTCCTGGCACGTTGGTGTCGATCGGATCAAATTCGCCTCGGAATTCCGCCGGCGCATCCGGCTTCATATCCCAGGTGTCGATGGTGGAGAGTTCTCCCTGCAGGAAGACAATGATCAACGACACATCACTTGTTGATTTTCCCTTCTCCACTGCAATCGCCTTCTGCTGGAGCAACTGGGGCAGGGTAACACCCATTCCAAAAAGCCCCGCTGCCCCGTATCGCAACATGTCGCGACGACTGGTTCCATCACAGAATGTCCTCTGTCGGTTCATCGTCATCTCCTCCGGCACAGGCTATTAGTGGTTAAACATGAACTCCAGCGAGTTCATCATGCTCCATGAAAGATCTTCGGCCGCATGACGTCGGTCGGGTTGGCTGTTTATGTATTCTACGCCATTTTTCTTCTCATTCGAAACCGGAAATCGAGCGAAAAAGGTCAGGTAGAGTTCATCAACAAGGCGGTCATTTTCCGGGTAACTTGCAAGTATTTCGGCAACCTGACCGCCAGCGTGTGAAATTTTCCGGTGAATTACTGGTGAATTGAGCACGTGCAGTACCTATCCCACCGTCGGCTCTGAAATACGCTCACAGTCACATGCCGTGACTCGTGATGGTCGGCCAAACAGCTTCAGCATGTAATGCGGCACCTGGCTGTCCCAAAGCTGGATCGCCCGGCTGCCTTCCGGCACGCCGTCAAACTTCTCCTCGATACCGGTTGTCTGGCTGATTGCATCCATGAAGACCTCTGCTTCCAGCTGCTTGAACAGGTAGCGCGAGTAGTTCTGCTCATCACGAGCATTGGTCTCGTTGACCGACGAGCTGCGCTGGTAGGCAGCCGAGCTGGTGATCGTGCGGATCAGCTGGTGGAAATCAAAGCCATTCCTGACCAGGTTCTCGGCGAGCCCGTCGAGCAGGGCCGGGTTGGAGGGAGGATTGGTTAACCGCACATCATCCACCGGTTCAACAATGCCAGGCCCCATGAAATGTGCCCAGGTCCGGTTAGCGAGATTGCGGGCAAAGAAGGGATTCTCCCCCGAGGTAAACCAGCTGGCCAGCGCCACGCGACGATCCCCGGGAGGATGTTCATCGGGCATCGCATCGCCCAGTGGATAGGCAAAGACCGGGGCTCCGGTGCGGAGATGTTTCGTCTCGGGACTGCCCTCGGTGAAGATCACCCCTCCCGACGGGGAACCCTTGAACTTGACCTGGGTAAAGAAGGACTGCATGCCGAAATAGTCGTTCTGGCTCCAGCGTTCAAACGGGTGATGGTGACACTCAGCACACTCGATACGGGTCCCCAGGAAAATCTGTGATAGCGTGCTGGCCTGCTTGTTGGGCGAGCCAACCGCCTTGTAAAAGACACCGGCCGCCGAGTCTCGGAGCGGGCCCTCGGCCAGCGGGATATCCCTGGTGAACTGGTCCAGTGGTTTGTTTTCGGCAATGCTGTCGCGAATCCAGCGGTAATACTCAAAGGCACTCTTGTGGCCCAGCGCGAGCCTGTCGACTCGCAGCAGGTCTGACCACTTCAGCGCCCAGTAGTCGGCAAACTCCTGCCGTTCAAGCAACCGGTCCACTAGCCGGGCCCTGCGCTTCGGATCCTCGTCTTCAAGAAAGGCCCTCGCTTCGACAGGCGTGGGGAGTGTACCAATGATGTCCAGGTACACGCGGCGGAGGAACGTTGCGTCATCCGCGGGAGGGGAAGGGAGCAGGCCGAGCTTGCGGAGCTGGTCATTCACGTGGCGGTCAATGAAATTCGCTTCGGCAATGTCCGGGTATTCTCGAATCAGATCGGCACGCGGAATGATCGCCTGAAAAACATCCACCTTGCCCATGTAGGTTGCCATCACCGCCACGACTCCCGGCGACTCGCCCGCTTGGACAAGGCCATTTTCATCGACCTCGGCCAGCTCCTCGCTATTGGTCTGGAAGGAACACAGGCGGGTCACGTCTTCACTTCGTCCATCCGAGAAGCTGGCAATCACCTGGAGTTGTTGAGAGTGGGCCATCCCCAGGACTCGCTGGTCCGGAATCATCTCGACACCGATGACATGGGGATCCGCATCACTCCCCCGGGGCGTGCCCGTCCTGATCCAGTCGCGCAGGGTGGCGTACTCCGGCTCGTCCGGGGAAAGCCGGATCCCACCACCATGGGGCATGCCACCGGATACTTTCAACAGCAGCAGGCTTTTTTCCGGGCTGGCCGGAAAAACCCGCCGGCCGCGACCTTCCATCACCAGCGCCTGGTAGTCGTTCTCGGCATCAAAACCAAATACCGAGAGCTTGAACCCGTTCTGGCCCTCCGCCTTGCCATGGCAACCGGAGGCATTACATCCGAAGCGACTCATGATCGGGATCACGTCGTTGTTGAAATTCATCGGTCGCTGCTTTGAGGAACCTGAGACCTGAACGTTGGCAACCATGTCCTTTCCCCGGGCACGTACCTTCAGTCGGCCCTCTCCATCCGCCCGTGATTGAATTACTCCCTGCTCGTTTACCACGGTGATCTCCGGGCCTGACAGCTGGTAACTCGCCTGGTGGGTAAGATCGACTCGTTCACCTGACCTGGTGATGCCGGTAACAAGAAGCTGGCGAGTAGCACCAGCCCCGTCGAGCATGACCTCTGCCGGCGTTAACTCGATCCTGCTGACGGCGACATTTCGGCCGGGCTGCTAGGCCAGCAGGCTAACCGGGGTCAACGCCAGAGAAAGCAGGAGGATGGATTGGCAGGCTGCGTGACGCATGATCAGCCCCGGGGTGAAGGCAGGTGGGTCAGCGTGGTCCTCATTATTAACTAATCAGGGGAGGGATTCCATATCAGCCCTTTCAGGCAAGGATTCCCTTGACGACGTCGCCGGCAACATTGGTTAACCGTCGCTGAATACCATTGTGGTAGAAGGTCAGTTTCCGGTGGTCGACACCAAAGAGGTGCATGATCGTCGCATGAAAATCATTCCAGCTGACCGGGTCCTTCACGGCCTTCCAGCCAACCTCATCGGTTTCACCAAAAACGGATCCCGGTCGCAAGCCTCCACCTGCCATCCAGCAGCTGAATCCATACCGGTTATGATCGCGCCCGGGACCCACCTTGTCAGCATCGGACTGGGCAAATGGTGTTCGACCAAACTCGGTCGTGAACAGCACCAGCGTGTCCTCGAGCATCCCTCGCTTCTGCAGGTCATTCAGCAGCGCCGCCACCGGCCTGTCGATCCTGCCCGCCTCAAGCGTGTGATTATCCTTGACACTCTCATGGGCATCCCAGCTTGCCCGAGGGCTCCCGGCAATCGGGCCACCCGAGAAAAGTTGCAAAAAACGAACCCCTCGCTCCAGCAGCCGTCGCCCCAGCAGACAGCGGCGACCCATGTCCTCGGTGACCGGGTCATGGAGACCATACTCCTCTCGAACTTTCTCCGGTTCGGCAGAATAATCACTCACTTCCGGTACCGACAACTGCATCCGGCCTGCCAGTTCATAGCTGCGTATCCGTGCCAGCAATTGTTGATCCTGGCCACTCCGGGCAAGGTGTTTTGCATTGAGCTGCCGGAGAAGTGAGAGGCTTTCCTGTTCCGCCAGCTCACTGATCGGCGTGGCAGGAAAAAGGTCGCGCACAGGCTGGTCTCCACCACGCAGGATCACTGCCTGGTGCTCACTCGGCAGGAAACCGCTACTCCAGTTCGATGCACCCCCGTTCGGACCACCTCGCGCATCGGGCAGGACAACGTAGGCAGGGAGTGACTCCGTCTCGCTCCCCAGTCCAAAGGAAAGCCAGCTTCCCAGCGAGGGAAAGCCGTTTGCCTGGAAACCACTATTGGAGACAAACAGGGCGGGCGTGTGATTTGCCGAGTCAGAGACCATCGAGCGAATCACTGTCAGCATGTCTGCCCGCTTGGCAATCTCGGGGAACATCTCGGAAACCCAGAGACCCGACTCGCCCCGCTGACGAAATTCCCAGTCACTTCCCCGCAGCAGGCCAACCTTTCCAAAGAAGATGTCGGGCTTGACTGCAGCAGGCAAGGATTTCCCCTGCTGCTTGCTCAGCTCTGGCTTGTAATCATACGAATCAATATGGCTCATCCCTCCGACCAGGCAGATCTGGATGGCTCGCTTCACCCGCGGCGGATAGTGCAGGCCGCCAGCCCCGGTCCCCTCCTGGCCGAGCAGCCCATCCCGGCGGAGGAGATCCAAAATCGCAATGGACCCTAGCCCCTGCAGGTTCCACTGGCAGAACTCCCGGCGGTGAACTTGCTGGCTCATGTTTTCCTCGCTCAGGGAATGGCCAGAAACTCGTTGGTATTAAAAAGTGTGCGAGCAAGCAGCGCCAGGCCATGCTGCTGGACAAGCCTGATCGCTGGTTCCCTCTCATCTTTCTCCGCCAGCCTCCCCAGTATCAACTTGAATACCCGGTCAACCTGCTGCTCCACCTGCTCCTCTCCCACATCCTTTTTCACGCCCACCGCAAGGTGGTCGGCCATTCTCAGGACAAAGGCATTGTTGAGCAGGCTGAGAGCCTGCAGCGGGGTGGTAGTTGGGCTGCGGCGGGGAGCGGCAGAAGACGGATCCGGACAGTCAAACACATCCAGAAGGGCCATCCGTTCGCCACGTGGTGAAAAACGGTAGACCGTGCGACGGTTGAGATTGGGATCCTCCGTATCAAACGGCCTGTAATAGGTTGTCCCCTTATTGGGTTCAATCTTCACATCTTCAAAACCGGGTCCCCCGCTCGCAAGATTCAGCTGGCCACTCACCGACAGGATCGAGTCCCGTACAACCTCTCCTTCCGCGCGGTAGGGGTTCTTGCGCCACAGCAGGGCGTTACCTGCATCGATCTCGGCAGCCCGGGCGTGGAAATGGGATGACTGCCGGTATGCGGTGGATGAGGCAATCAGACGATGAAGGGCCTTGAGGCTGTAAGCACTGTCAATGAACTGTCCGGATAACCATTCAAGGAGTCCAGGGTGAGTGGGCCGGGAGCCGTTAAACCCGAAGTCACTGGGAGTATCAACAATTCCGGACCCAAAATGGTAGTGCCAGATCCGGTTCACCATCACGCGCATGGAAAGGGAATTTTTTTCATTGGTAAGCCAGTCTGCGAGTGCCAGGCGACGTTCCCCATCACCGGCATCCATGGCAAGCCCGAGGTCTCCTGGAAGACCGGCAATTGCCTGGATAGTGCCTGGCCCAACCAGCTCTCCCCGGTCCATCACCTTGCCGCGGTTCAGGAAATAGGTCTCTGCCGGGCTACGGGGGACGTTGGTATAGATCACGAATCGTGCTGCCTGCGATGCGGCGATTATCTCATCTGCCAGCTTCTGCTGCTGCTCCTTGAGCATCAGGTAGCTGGCCTGCTCTTCCCCCTTGAGAAAGGCCACGATCTCTTTTTCCGCGACATAGTTCCGCGGATCCCCGGAGACGGCCGCCACTGCTTCTTCATCGAGTGCATGGTCAAAGAGCTGGGCCTGCAGTACCCGGCCAGCAAGGAACCGGTTACTGCCAGGTGGCATGTGGCGGAGTCCAAACAGCAGCGAGCCACCACCGGCAGCAAAGGGCTGGGAGCCGGTCTTGTAGGACTTGCCGTAAAGCTGACCATCCCGGTAGCCGGTAATCGTGCCATCCTTCCTGTAGACAATGGCAAAATGCACGGGGCGACTGCTCGCCTCCTTCTCCTCCGTTCCCTGGAAGGGCTGGGTCCTGGAAAAAACGTTACTTCCAGCCATCCAGTGTCGCGGTTCCCCTTCTCCAAACACGATGGCATCGAAGATGCCACCCCCGGTGGTCTGCAGGCTGATTACCCCACCACCTCGCTGGTCCAGGTTGTCGAGCTGGACCAGGGCGGTCAGCGTCTTTTCCGTGATCTCCCGGGCAATCGGGGCGGTGATCACGTAATCATCCTTGCCATCAAGCACCAGGGCACCATTCTCCAGCCGCGCACCGCCCTGCGGTTTCCCATCGAGGTTACCAATACTGTCCTTGAAATCCTCTTCAAATTCCCAGCTGGCAAGGGGCTCTGGCAGTTCGATTGCCGGGGTCTTTATCGATTTACGTTTTTCAATGATCTGCTCGCGTATCGTCGCCCGAATGCCGGCAATGCGACTGGCAACGTCCTTTTCTTTCGCCTGCAGCTCCAGCAGCTCCTCTCGCTGGCCAGGCTGCTGGATTTCGCGCGTTCCATGATTAAGTCCGGCCACCGCGGCACTGAGTTGGTAATACTCGTCCTGGGAAATCGGATCGAACTTGTGTGCATGGCAACGGGCACAGTTCACCGTGAGGCCGACAAAGGTCTGGCCGATTGCCCCGACAAGCTCCTCGATTTCATCAGCGCGGGACTGTCTCTTCATCATCTCGCTGCCACCGACAACGGTATTGTGGACGGCGGCCACCAGGAAACCGACGGCCGCAAATCCCTCGGCCGTGTTGGGCTTGATCACGTCCCCGGCGACTTGCATGCGGACAAACTCGTTGTAAGGCATGTCCGCATTAAGTGCCTCGATTACCCAGTCACGGTAATGCCAGAAATCCTTGCGGGGATTGTTCCGCTCGAACCCGTCACTCTCGCCAAATCGCACAACGTCCAGCCAGTGTCGACCCCAGCGTTCGCCATAGCGAGGAGAATCCAGCAGGCGAGTCAACAGTTGCTGGTATGCCAGCTCGCTGGGATCGGCCACGAACTGCTCAATTTCTTCCGGCGTCGGCGGCAGGCCATGGAAATCCAGATAGGCGCGTCGAACCAGCGTGCGAGGATCAGCATCCTCGGAAAAGGAGAGGTTGCTCTCTTCCAGCCGGGAAAGAACAAAGGCGTCAATGGGATTTCGTATCCGCCGGCCGCGCCTGGGCGAGGGGATCTCCGGCTGCCCAAGTGGCTGCAGGGCCCACCAGTCGTAACCAGCACGCTTGTCCGTTGTGTACCGGAAGCGATCAACCGGATCCGTTCCCCAGCTGGCCCCACTCGCAATCCACTTCTTCAGGATCTGCTTTTCCTCGTCATCAAGCGGATCCTCCGGGGGCATCTCGTCCGCAGCTACCCGCTTCCAGAGAAGGCTCTTGCCAGGATCGCCAGGAACAAGGGCCGGCCCATTCTCGCCCCCCTTGCGTGCCGTCGCCTCGCTAAGCAGATTCAGCTCCGCCTCGGGCTCCTCCTCGTGGTGGCATTCTGCACAGCGGGCAGCCAGCAGGGGAGCAACCTGCTCGTCAAAGAAGTTGTCCCCGGCTTCGTCGGCCAGGGATGGTTCAACAAGGAAAAACAGCGGCGCGCAGAACAGCAGCGCACGAGCATTCCCTATAATTCGATAGATGGAGAGAAATCGCATCAGCAACCGTTGGTTGTTTCTCCGGTCTGTCCTGTTTCCATGATGATGACAGCCGCGGGAGCCTCTTTCAATCCTGCGCAAGGGTGGTAGGTACTTGTCATGAATAAAGAACCCTCCCTGCAGGCTTCCAGCCGGGTTGCTCGCTCCATGGAACTTTACGAGCGAGCGCTGCAGTTGATTCCCGGTGGAACGCAGCTTGTCAGTCGCCGGCCAACCCGTTTCGCCTACGGGATCTCGCCGGTCTATACCACCGAGGTCGCGGGTGCACGGTTTACTGATGTCGACGGGTGACCTTACCCCGCTTTTAGTACCAGCCTAAGTGAGAGAATCGGGGTTAAGTAACTCGGCTGTGTTCTGGAGGCTGAGGCGTAGCCGAAGCTGGAAGAACACAGCCAACCGCATACGTGGCGGG
>Ga0310121_10002486_pt1 | contig 17396 bp, 13 predicted proteins | sample CB27_Tmax_986_MG_FD_203504 | JGI IMG/M metagenome (GOLD analysis project Ga0310121, IMG submission 203504) | Marine microbial communities from Western Arctic Ocean, Canada - CB27_Tmax_986 | ecosystem: Environmental > Aquatic > Marine > Oceanic | place: Canada: Western Arctic Ocean | collected...
CTGCGGATGAAGAATCGTCTTCGAGTTTTTGCTCCGGCGTCTGCATCGAATCTTGGTCCAGGATTTGACGTGCTTGGCCTTGCGCTTGAAGAGCCTGGCGACATCGTCGAGGCTGAGCGTTCTGAGGCTACTGGTGTCGAGATTGTCGAGGTCACAGGGGCGCCAACGCTGAGCACCGATTCCACCCAGAACACCGCTGCTATCGCGGCTCGGGCCGTGTTGGACCGGATTGAACCTGGTAAACGGATAGGAGTTCGACTTTGGGTGCACAAACGAATGCCGCTGGCGAGTGGCCTCGGCAGTTCGGCCGCGAGTAGCGTTGCTGGCGCGGTAGCTGTCAATGAATTATGCGGTGGGGGCCTATCGCGTCACGCGTTGGTTGATTGTGCGCTGGAGGGAGAAAAGGCAGTCTCGGGCACCGCTCATGCGGACAATGTCGCACCCAGTCTGCTTGGGGGGATTGTCCTGATTCGAAGTTATGCTCCGCTGGACCTCGTGTCATTGCCGGTGCCTGAACAATTGAGAATCGTTGTGATTCATCCGCACGTCCAAGTGGAAACCTCGATGGCACGACAACTTGTCGCTGACCAACATTTCAACATCAAACAAACTGTGACCAATCTTGGTAACGTCGCAGCGTTTGTAGCTGCCTTGCACTCCGGAGACCTCATGTTGTTTGGCCGCAGTATTCATGATGCCTTGGTCGAGCCAATTCGTGCGCCCCTTGTACCTGGTTTCGCAGACGTGAAAACCGCTGCTCTTGCCGCGGGTGCGTTGGGATGCTCAATCTCAGGCTCAGGTCCTTCTGTTTTTGCTTTTGCTGCTGCTGATGGTCAAGCGGAGACCATCGCAGAGACTATGCAAGAAGCGTTTCGACAGTCCGGAGTCGCCAGCGACCGTTTCGTGGGACCGGTTAACACGACCGGGGCCCGGGTGCTTTCATCCGAAGAAGAATAAGCAGCATCGAGTTAGTTTCGAGGAATCCGCAACAAATCCTGGTAGAAAGCTTTTTTTTCGGAGCAGCAATTTCGTGGCCTTACTGCGGAAGATCACTCTATAAAGACTGCCGACTGCCAATAATCGACAACAGAGAGTCTATTGACTGTCGAAATGGGCCGAAGCATTAGAAATCGAGACCCGTCTTCACTGACATCGTAGGACGGGACATTACCACCGGGGTCGTTCACAAACAGTCCTGCGAACAGGTGTTTGGCCAGCGACGGTACTCCGGTGTTTTGATCGATGGCCACCGAAAAGAGATCATGTCCACGACGGTAAAATAATTCAGCGCCGTTTCCAGACCAAACAGGTTCGACTCCGCCCGCCAATGAAACCCGTGTATTGGATTCACCTGAAATAGACCGGAGGTATATCTGGTTTCCACCTTCCGTGTCCGAGACGTGCGCTAGCCACGTACCATTCGGGGAAATGGCAGGACTTCTTTCGTTGGCAGTCGTTCCCAGCAGGATTCGTTCCTCGCCGCTCTGAGGATTCCACACCCAGATGTCGCGTCTGCGATTCTGTCCACGCTCGTGGAAGAAAAGGTGTGTGTCATCAGGTGACCACGAACCTGGTGTTCGACCGTCACCTGATAATAGTGGTTCAACCGTGTCGTAGTTTCCGCGCGCAACACGGTAAACACCTTGGGGACCGTCTCTGTTCGACGCAAAGGTGATCCATTGATTGTCGCTCGACCAGATAGGGGAGTGGTTGTCACCGGCTGCTTGGGTAACTTGTCGGCGTTGGCCGTCAGCGATGTCATAAACCCAAAGGTCACGAGTAAAAGTCCCAGTCTGAACAGTCATCGTGATTGCTGACTCGTCGGAAGCTACACGTGGTGCGTGGTGTGGAGCTGCCACACCATCGATGTCAGACGCTGTTCCATTTCTGTCTACCCAGACCAGGAAATTGTTGGCAGGCATGCTGGATTGCTCAGCGGTATAGAGTAAGCGCCCATTTCTGGCTGCCGTAAGGCTTGACCAGCCGAGTAGGTCGAATCCGACTGCAGTACTCTGCACGCCGGTGGTGACCAAACGCGTCGGGCCTGCTACTTCTTGATTCATGACGTCGATCGGTGTCGCGAAGAGTTCGCCTTGGCGGGCGAATACCAAGTGACCAGAATCCACGTAGACCGCCGCCCCGTCCGTCGACATGAGCAATTCACGGTCTGACGAATTAAAGTTCATCCACGCAAGTCGCGGATCCCGATCTAAGCGTCCCACGGTGAAGATGATCGACTGGTGCTCGGGAAGCAAGACGGGCCAACCGTGCGAGACTTCACCAGATTCGTTGTCCAGTTCAGTGACTTGAGTGACGGCCGGGTTCGGCGGGTTATCGGTGGGGTTGGCAGATACACGCTGAAGGCCACGGCCGCCTAGGGGAGCAAAGATAATGTGATTGTCTGTTCCCCAGGCTGCCCCTGCGGTCTCGCCGTCTACTGAGGTGACTGAGACAGGTGGACTGCCATCGAGCGCTACCCACCGAAGAAAGCCAGAAGCAAAAAACCCGACACGAGAACCGTCCGGAGAAAAGAAGGGTTGAGTTGCATGCTCAGTTCCTAGAATTGGTTCGACCGAGAATGAGCTGAATGAACGGAGAAATAAACTGGTGCGGCCATTGGCAATTGCGGCGTAAACGAGCTGTGAGCCATCCGGAGAGATTGTTGCGTCGGTCAGAGTGTGGCGATCTGGAAGCCTGACGTTCAAGGCCAGCATGGGGGGCGGGTCCTCTGGCGGTTGCTGTGTAACCAACCAAGTTGTCACGCCGCTGACGATGGCGATGGTAAGGGCAAGCGTCACACCTCGAATGACACGTTTTTCTTGGGCTGGTTCTGACGTTGACATGGTTATCTATTGTGCCGACGGGTCCGTTCTCCGCCATTCGATTTGTATCGGTTGTGCGCGGTTGACAGCGCCTCAGCGACGCTCGTTGCCAAGTGAGCGGGCCAGAGCACTTTGGCGACGGGACCGAAGCCTAGAATCCAACTCCGGAGTGTCGCATCTATACAGACGTCTAGCATGAGAATGATTGAGCCATCGCCTTGAGGTTCGATTGTTTGGGAGGAGTGCCACACGCGTTCTTGGATATAAGGTGCTGTCTGCGCCGAAAACTGGATTTTGACCTGTTCTGGTTCACCGTCATGGATACCTATTGAGTGGGGGAACGTAGTTTCTCCGATGTCTTCAACCACTTGGAATTTTTCGGCGAGTACCGTCAGGTGTTTTATCCGGTCGATGGCGAACGTCCGCATTTTCTTATACGCGGAAACGTAAGCAAATAAATAGAGTCCACCTTGCGCGTAAACCAGTCGGTAGGGATCAATTCGGTAGGTTTTTTCGCGACCGCTTGAGAATGAGTGATATCGAATTACCAGCCGCTGTTGATGGAGTACGGCGTCCAGAAGTTGGCCAATTGTTCGGCGCTGTTCCAAAATTCCGCCGCTGGGCGTAGGAACTGGTTTTGCATCGATCGCGGCGGGCAAGCGGTCAAGAAATGCCTGCATTCTTGGCCCAAGTGCTTGTTCGAGTTTGGCAAACGCTTGGCGTAAATCATCTTGGAACGGTGTTCCAGTCAGACATTCCATGAGAGTTCGACTGAAATACAAAGCTGAGAGTTCCCCGAGCGTGAAGCTGGTATGTTCCAGTCCCTTGAACGGACGACTACGTAGTTTCCAACGTTTCTGGCCGTCGTACATTTCATCGTAGAGCGCAAACCCTGCTTCTTGAAGGGCGTCGAGATCTCGACGAATAGTTCGGGTTGTGACACCCGCGAGTTCGGCCATGTCGCGAATCGTGACTCCGCGCGATACCTCTATTTCACGGAGGAGACGCCACTGACGGATCACTTCGCTACTTCGAGCCATTTTGAGCCTTTTAATCTATTTCTGATGCCACCGGTTCGATAATTCAATAATAACTAAGGTGACTGTGACCTACCCTGTCACGCCCTTCGCCTACAGTGACAGAAGACTAAAGGAGAGAAGAATGCTTCGATTTCAGTCATCAGTCGTCCAGCAGTTTGATTTTAATTCTAGTCACCCGACGAAAAATTTTGTCGAGACAGTCGAATCTAAACGCTCTGGGACACATTTAAGAGAACTCTGCGCCGTCTGCTGTAAAAAGCCTGCACGTCTGAAGGTAAGTCGTCAACAGGGCCATAGTCCCGCAAATTTATGTTTACGGTGTCACCAGGCGGTCATGCGGCACCGGAAGATGCTGGGCGCCGATGTATCTTCTCCGGAACGATCATTTCCAGCACACGAACTATCTTCAGTCCGACGGTCTCGGTTCAGCGGGGACCCGGGTCTCATCATTCCCAAAGGTCAACGCCTCTCAGAGGAGGTGCGCCACGTCGTACTTGAGGCCCGCCGCCGCCGCGCTCAAGCTACCGCCCGCCAGGAGTTGGGTCTACTCGATCGAACCGCCTGAGGATTGCCCGTCTGAGGTTTATTAGGCAGTTCTTGAGCCAATTCGGCCGGCGAGAAACGGCACATAGCGAAGACGGTTGCTGAAATTTTTGACCGTCGTGTAACATGATCTGGGACTACCTACGTTTTTCGCTTTTGCTGTGTCTAGAAAACTGAAATTGAAACGTCGTCAGCCAGTTGTGTGGCCTCGGTCACCAAGTAACCGATGGATGGTGATGTTCGTGGCGGTCGGAGCGGTAGTTTTAGTGCTATGGGCTGTTATTTTTAGTGGAAACATGGGCGCGAGCATGGTCCAATCTGGGGCATTGTCGGTCGATTTGCTGCGAGTCGAAATTCTTCGCGAATTTTTTCATGATACGACGGCGTATACCCAAGGTCTCCTGTGGCGTGATGGATGGTTATACGAAAGCACGGGCCAATATGGGGAATCAAGGATTCGACGTATCGATCCCAAGGATGGCACGATTGTACAAGAAATATATACTCCGCCCGCTTTTTTTGGCGAAGGATTGGCGGCCGTTGGCGGCCATTTGATCATGCTGACATGGAAGGCTGAGCGTGCTTTCTCGTACGACGTCGCTAGTTTTGAACCGATCCAGACGTTTAGATATCGTGGCGAGGGTTGGGGGTTGTGTCACGATGGCGACCAAGATCGTCTGATTATGAGTAATGGATCTGACAGCCTGAGTTTTCGGGACCCAAGAACGTTTGAGCAACGGGGTGCGATACGTGTGAAATTACGTGACCTCCCGTTATTTCAGTTGAACGAACTGGCATGCGTGGGAGGACTGGTTTATGCAAACGTTTACCAAGAGCATTACTTGGTTGCGATTGATCCTGAGACCGGCCAGGTAACGCATCAAATTGATGCATCTGAATTGTTGACTGCCGCTGAAGCGAGAAATGCGGACGTTCTGAACGGCATTGCGCACGACCCAGTCTCTGAAACCTTCTACATTACGGGAAAACTTTGGCCCAAGATGTTCGAGGTTCGCTTTGTGTCACGATGAGTGAGGCGGGACACGGGGTCGGTGTAGTCAACTACTTCCATGCCCCAGTCCTTCTTCCTCTTGGGACCCGTCCCCAGGGCACCGCGGTAGCGGAAAGAAAGGCCTTACCTTAATGTCTTGGAACCGCCCTTCGAGTTCCAGATTGACCACCCGAAAAGCCACTAGGTGAGGCTGTGGCCCCATCTGATGATCCGGTTCGGGTCGAACCGCCTCCCGATGTTGCTGTTGTGCGTGGACGGCCGACAGGGCGCTGGGGGTCGACAGTCCGAGGACGCACCCGGGTGTAGCCGCTACCGTTCACCGCTCGCGCGGATCCCTGCAAGTTGGGAATGATGACGAAGGGGCTCATTACTGTGCTTCCGTAAAAATAGGGGTTGTAACGCCCACCCCAATAACGGGAACCCAGGGGTGTTATGTAGTACGGATAAAGGTCTGAATACCAGATCGGGTCGTAAAAACCGCCAAACCCACCAAACCCCCGAAAGTCGCCGGTTTGCCTTGACGACCATGTTCCGCGTCGTCCGCGCCTTTCGACAACAAACCGATCTGGGAATGACTGAGCGACCAATAGGTCGATAATGTCGTGGTCGAGCCCGGCGTCATCCAAGCCTACCAAGGCTTCGCTATTTAAGTGCAACTTCGGTTCGGTCTCAACGAGCAGAGCCTCAACCGCTCTTACCGCCGTGCTTCGACTGGCTTCCATGACGTCAGCCATGTCAGGAGCCTCGGCACTTTCTCTCCGAGCCTGACTGATGTCGGATGAGTTAATCACAGCAATTCCCGGCGCCGCGCCTATGTCGCCCTCGGCGTTTGACTTGGCTGGAGTGTAGCGTCGTACTTCTAGCTGTTGGTGGCTGCCCATCTCGACGAATTGGACGTCTACCCAGTTCGCGGTCCCTTCGAACGGCGTGAGTGTTGCGCCATACACCTTTGATGTGGATGTCAAAAAACTAATTCCGCTGAGGACCCTTGTCGGCATGTCACCACAACGGATCTCTGATGTGGTGAACAGTCGATGTCCGTCTCGCGACCATCGATTTTCTTCCCAGCCACGACATTCATTCTCGACGATGTCACGTCGAGTCCCATTCGAGGCGATCGCGCGTTCGACCAACAGCTGGTCGCCTTCAGATACTGTCATCTTGACTTCCGGTCCATTCATCGCGATACAGACCGACGTGCGTTCTCTAACTTCTCGAGATTCCAACTCAAGTGGAGCAGTACCGTCAGGACTTTGGAATTCTTCTTCCGAAAGCTGCCAACAACCGAGCCATGGCAACCAATGCTGATCAACGCCTTCAGATTGTCCTGCTTCAGCCGGCCCAGCTATTAAAAAGGTTGCGAGTGCGATGGTGACTAGATACGTTCGCATGATTTCTTTCGCTAGTGTGCCTCAAAAAACGAACTGAATGCCACCAGAAACCCGAAGTCCGGACAAATCGATCGGTTCGAAACCGGTGTAGTCCAGATTCATTGGTGCGGATGCCCACACATACCGGACTTCTCCGGTTAAGAATAGCCGACGTGAAATCTTAATATCGGCTCCCGTGAAAACGTGGGAGCTCAGGGCCCAACCTTCTGAGAATAGTTGAGCAGTGAAGATGGTTAGCCCCGGATCGAGGGCATCGACAAAATCACCTGTTTGCTCAAGACGGTACCAGAGCAAGCCTGCGCCGCCGCCAACGTAAGGTGTGACAGGTGCTGCGATCCATACGAATTGTCCGACCGGCCGACCGCGGGGGAGAAGTGCGAGTTCGAAGCTACCAGTTAAATTAAATTGGGTTAGCGATGTTTGCTGTTGAATTGGTTTGCCGTCGTCTTCGATGAACTGGCGATCTTCAGAGGCGGTGTTAGTGTTTGCGTATTCCAAGCCGGCCAAAGCATCAATTCGAGAACTGACAGGCAGGCCAAGGTCGAACGCGAAACCCTTTTGACGAAAGGCTGTCTTTTCAAGGGTCAACTTTTCGGCTAAGAAGGAAAAAACGTCGCTGTCACCTCTGGTGTTCACCCACAATCCTCGGATGCCTAGCGTCGTCGAAGGGCGGCCAAAAAGGAAGTCTGGTGGTTCCTCCCCAGGTTGCCCGAATAGGGATTCCTTGGGCGCCAAGTTTTGTTCGGGCGGTTCTGCCGCCGCCATCGGTGAAGCGGCCGAGATTAGTAGACACACTACCAAGGTTCTGGACATCGCTTTTGTTGGTTATGCAAAATATTCAAAAAATAGCATCTGAGGGAATTTTAGAGGTTGCTGGAGTGTAATTGATGGACTAGTCAATTGGCGATCTTAAGGCCGTCTACTTCTGCGGACAGGGTCCATATGCTATGCTGCCGCTACGGTTCAAAGAACTGGGTCTCGGGTGACCCTGGAGAGCGCATCTCAGGTGTTTTCCGTCGTCATTTATTAAGGACGGCATTGCCTTTTGTGCCCCGTGCGGGGCTTTTTGCTGGAGCAAAACGTGGGGCCTCGAGGCGCAAAATGGATTGCTGCGGTCGTTGTGACGCTACTGGGCGTCGGGTTGGTTGTTTTGTATGGCGCGCCGGTTGTTAATTCTGCGGCAGCGCTTCAACAAGATTTTCGAACGCTCTTAGACCAGCGGGTGTCCTCCCCGAAAAGACCAAGCGGGCCAAATGAATTCTATTTTACCCGGGGCGTCTATTCGTCTCCGTGGAGGTGGAACTCGTGGGCCATCGATTTTCCAAAAGCTGATCGCCAATTTATGGCTGCGGTTAATACGCTCGTGGACATGAATGCCTCTGAGCGAGAGAACGCGGTGCGACTGGATGATCCGAAGCTTAGACGTTTCCCTTTCTTGTACATGCTCGAAATCGAAGGAATGTCGTTGACGCCACCCGAAGTTGAGGGATTACGGGACTATCTTCTCGCTGGTGGGTTTCTTGTGGTAGACGATTTCTGGGGCGTCTACGCGTTTGCTAATCTTGAACAGGAGATGCGCCGGGTTCTTCCCGAACATTCAATCGTGGAGATTCCTTCGGATCACCCTATTTTCAATATGGTTTATAGGATTGACGAAGTTATTCAGGTGCCGGCGATTGGTAATTATTACGGTGGTCGGACGTGGGAGAGAGATGGTTACGAAGCCTTTGTGAGAGGTATCTTCGACCACAAAGGTCGGCTGATGGTCGTGATCAACGGCAACACCGACCTAGGGGATGCTTGGGAGTGGTTTGAAAGGCCAGAGTACCCGCTGAAATTCTCGAGTTTTGCAGTTCAGATGGGTGTCAACTTCATCGTTTATTCGATGAGTCACTAGTCAGTGAAATTTGGAACTACGAATCCGGCATTGACGAGAGAGAATCGTGCTTGAGCCAGTATTTGAGTTCTTTTTTAAGTACCGACCACTGATTTATCAGCAGGGAGATCTTTCGTTCCGGGCCTCTTGGTTCAGCATCCTTGCCGTAGTGATTGCGGGAGTCGCTGGGTTCTTCATTTTGCGAACTTACCGTGAGGTCCGCGGAAATAGCCAGCCAGCCGATCGAATCATTTTAACGGTCGTTCGGATTAGCGCCTTGGTCCTGCTTGTCTTCTGTCTTCTGCGGCCTGTGTTAGTGATCTCTTCCGTTGTGCCTCAGGAGAATTTTCTCGGGGTGTTGGTCGATGACTCCCGCAGTATGCAAATCGCCGACACCGATGAGACCCCTCGACAGGCCTTTGTTGCGTCGACCTTCGGTGATGTTGAAAGTGAAACACTCACGGCATTGTCCGATCGATTTGCGCTGCGCTTTTTCAGTTTTTCGAGCGACACAGAGCGTGTCAGTGACGTGGAAGACTTAACCTACGAAGGTACGAAAACACATCTTGGCCAGGCACTTGCCCGTGCTCAGGAGGAATTATCGGGCGTTCCCCTGTCTGGACTGGTGGTCGTTTCCGACGGTGCTGACAATGCAGAGGGAGGATTGGGAGACGCGTTGTTGCCTCTACAGGCCGCGGCGGTTCCGGTGTTTACGGTTGGTCTGGGGCGTGAGGAGTACGATCGAGACATCCAGCTGAGCCGCGTAGAAACGCCTCGCCGCGTGCTCAAAGGAGCCTCGCTGGTTGTCGAGCTGGTTGTGACTCACCGTGGTTATCGTGGGGAGGCCGTCACCATACAGGTTGAGGATGAGGGGCGGATTGTTGGCACGGAAGATATCCAACTCGGTTCTGAGGGGGATCCACAAACCGTGAGAATGCGTTTCACCGCGAATCAGGAAGGTCCCCGACTATTTAGTTTTCGGGTTTCACCGCGTCCCGGAGAAATGGTCACGCAGAACAACCTGCGGCAAACACTAATTGTCGTTGAAGACCGGAACGAAAAGCTCCTGTATTTCGAAGGTGAGCCGCGGTGGGAGGTTAAGTATCTCCTTCGGGGTGTCCAAGATGATGAGAATCTTCAAGTCGCACTGCTTCAACGCACGGCCGAGAACAAATTTTTACGGCGAAATGTTGATGGCCCGGATGAACTCGTCGGTGGATTTCCGCGGACGCGGTCAGAACTGTTTAAATACCGCGGTTTGATCTTGGGGAGTATCGAAGCTGGGTACTTTACGCCCGATCAATTGCGAATGATTGCTGACTTTGTCAATCACCGTGGTGGGGGCTTGCTAATGCTTGGCAGCCATCGATCATTTGCGGAAGGTGGTTACGCTGGAACACCGATAGCCGATGTCCTGCCGGTTGTTTTGGATCCGACCGGCGTTGATAGTGAGGAAAGTTTTTTTCAGGAAGTTCGTGTCGAAACGACCCGTGCGGGTGCCTCCCATCCGTCGACACTGATTGCTGAAGACGAAGCTCGTTCCGTCGAACGATGGGGAACCCTTCCGCCGGTGACGATCGTCAATCCAATCACTGAAGTCAAACCAGGCGCAACGACCCTACTCAAGACGTCAGACGACTTGGTGGTATTGGCGTTTCAACGTTACGGAGCTGGAAAGTCTATGGCATTTCCTGTTCAGGATTCTTGGATGTGGCAGATGCACGCCGATGTTTCTGTGGAGGATATGACCCACGAGACTTTCTGGCGGAGACTCATTCGCTGGCTGGTTGATGGGGTGCCAGACCAAGTCGTGGCTAGGGTGCAACAAGACCGGGTTGAGCCAAACGAGTTAGTGACCGTTCTTGCTGAGGTGGGCGATGCAAATTATGAAGACCTGAATAACAGTTCAGTGACAGCTATCGTAATGAACCCATCTGGAGACCTAGTTGAATTGCCAATGGAATGGACGGCCGAAAAGGATGGCGAATACCGCGCGACATTCACCGCAGAGGATGAAGGCTTCTACGAAGTGCGCGTGGAAGCGGCGATCGGCGATGATTTTCTTGGTGAAGACACGATTCATCTTCAGGTGGCGCCAAGCGATAGTGAATTCTACGATTCAACTATGGGTGCATCGCTGCTTGAACGCGTGGCCGTGGAGACAGGCGGTCGATTTTATACGCCCGACACAGTGGCGAGTTTGCCTGACGATATTCAGTATGTCGGCGGCGGGGTAACGGTTGTCGAGGAGCGTGACCTGTGGGACATGCCAGCATTGCTGCTTCTTCTGGTTACTTTGGTGCTCGGCGAATGGGGCTATCGCCGCTATAAGGGGCTGGCATGAGGCGATTCGTCGCACGACGGGTGATTGTCTTGTTGGTTGCATTGGCGTCGATGAGCAACCTCGCAATTGAAGCTCAGACGCAACAAACTCATTTGTTGGTAATCACCGGTTTGGGCGGCGACCCTGATTACACTCAGCAGTTTCATGAGTGGGCAACGACTTTAATCGATGCGGCAGAAAACCGGTACAACGTGCCACCAGAAGGGATTACTTACCTCGGTGAGAAGCCGAACCTTGACCCTGAGGCCATCTCAGATCGATCAACCCGTGAGAATGTCGAGTCAGCAATTCAGGCGATTTCTGACCGGGCCGTGTCGGGGGATCACGTGGTCATAGTGCTTTGTGGTCATGGAAGTTTTACGGATGCGGCTCGTATCAATCTCCCGCGGCGTGACTTGTCCGCGACCGAGTTCGCAACGCTGCTTGAAAAATTGGATGGACAGCAAGTGACATTTGTTAATACTGCAAGTGCTAGCGGTCCCTTTGTTGAGATATTGTCGGCTCGGGGTCGAACAGTGATGACCGCGACAAGGACAGGGGGCGAGCGAAATGCCTCCGTCTTCGGGGGTTATTTTGTGGCGGCGTTTGCTAGTGGTGAGGAGGATGCTGACCAGAACCGAGATCGGCGGGTGTCGATGCTGGAAGCCTTTTCTTATGCCCGGGCGCGTGTTGTACAGAGTTACGAGGCTGACGGATTGTTGGCTACTGAGCACGCTCTATTGGATGACAACGGCGATGGAGAAGGCACAGACGATCCGGATCCACTATCAGGCGACAATGCGGATGGACTGGTAGCGCGCACTCTCTTCTTTACGGGCGGAAGCCTGGGGCAGACGGACCGCACGTTCAATAACCCAGCGCTCGACGTTCTCTATCAAGAGCGACAAGGTCTTGAGGCGCAAGTTGATGACTTAAGACGAATCCGCGGCGGAAGCGATCAGCTGCAGTACCAAGAGGAGTTGGAAAAACTTATGATTGAACTGGCGCTTAAGAGCCGGGAAATCCGTGAGCTTGAGGCAGTTTCAGTTAACCCAACGGATCGCTAATGACAGACGGTCTTGAGTCAGGTCTAGAACCGGTGAAGTTTCCGAATCGAGTGAGGCACACACCGCGCCCAATGACTTCCGCGGTGGTGTTTGGACTTGTAGTTTTGAGTGTGCTTGCGTTGACACCAGTCGGTGCAGGTTCGAGTGTGGATGTGTCAACTGAGAGTCCTGAATACGATGGTCGCTTTACATTCGTTCGGTTGAGCTATGAGGTGAGTCTCCGTGGAGGGTCTTTCCTCGGTGGCCGTGATTTGCCGTGGGCGCACGACTATCCGACGGCCGAGCGGAACCTGACGAAAATTCTTGACGAAGTGACGTATCTGAATCCATTCCTTGGCGCAAGCGACGGTAATGTGTTGGCAGTCGGAGACCCTGAGCTTCACAGATTTCCGTTCGCGTATATGTCAGAACCCGGCTATTGGACCCAGACCGACACCGAGGCAGAAAGCCTGCGCAGCTATCTGCTCAAAGGAGGATTCTTGATCTTTGATGATTTTCGCGGCGAGCATTGGTACAACTTCGAAGCACAACTGAAGCGAGTGTTGCCAGATGCCCAACTTATGGAACTCGATATTTCACACCCGGTTTTCCATTCATTCTTTGAAATTAAAACTCTCGAAATGGACGACTGGATGTACGGATTACCCCCACGATTTTATGGTGTGTTTGAAGACAACGATCCCGATGCCAGATTGATGATAATTGCCAACTACAACAACGATATTGGCGAGTACTGGGAGTACTCTGACACGGATTGGCTTCCGATCGATTTAACGAACGAAGCCTACAAATTTGGTGTCAATTACGTGATGTACGCAATGACGCATTAAGGGAGGCTCAAGAATTTTGTCCTGAGACCTTCGAAAGTTAAGGAGCACCATTGGAGTTTGATTTAAAGCCGGACGAACCCCGAGATCTTGAGATGCCTGATGCTATCGCGTTGGCCGATAAGCTGAAAGCTGGTCGCGAAGGCATCCTTGCTGAACTTCACAAGCTCATCATTGGCCAACAGGAAGTAATCGAACAAACGCTACTGACCCTGTTCGTCGGAGGTAACAGTCTGATCGTGGGAGTGCCTGGGCTTGCGAAGACGTTGCTCGTACAGACTATGGCGAAGGTGTTGGACCTTAAATTCTCACGAATTCAGTTCACGCCAGATTTAATGCCATCTGATATTACCGGCACGGACATTATTCAGGAGGATCCTGAGACTGGGCACCGTAAGATGATCTTTGCGCCCGGGCCGGTTTTCACGAACATCCTTTTGGCCGATGAGATCAACCGGACTCCGCCGAAAACGCAGTCAGCTTTGCTAGAAGCGATGCAAGAGCATCGGGTAACCGTGCAGGGTAGGACTTATGATCTCAATGAGCCTTTTTTTGTGTTCGCGACGCAAAACCCGATCGAGTTGGAAGGGACCTACCCTCTTCCCGAGGCGCAACTCGACCGGTTCATGTTCCACATCGTCATCCAACACCCACCCGAGGACGAAGAGCTTGAAGTTGTTCGTACGACAACAGTGGTCCAGAAACCCGAGTTCCAGCATGCTGTGACTGGTGCCGACCTTGTTGCGTTTCAGGAACTGGTGCGGAAGGTGCCGGTTTCGGAGTCGGTTTTGCGTTACGCCCTGAGCCTCGTTCGAACGAGTCGGTCGAAGGATCAGGATGCACCTGAGTTTGTGAAAAAGTGGGTTGCGTATGGAGCTAGTGTCCGCGCCGCGCAGTACTTGATTCTGGGTGGCAAGGCCCGAGCCGTGACCCAAGGTCGTTACCATGTCAACTTCGATGATATCCGGGCATTGGCTAACCCGGTGCTGCGTCATCGTATCCTGCTCAATTTTCATGCTGAGTCGGAAGGTATAACCTCCGATCAGGTAGTTGAACAGTTACTTGATGCCGTTCCGGTCCCGGCATCGAAGATGTAGATTGCAAGATGGAAACTGAGCAGACTGTTGCCGGCGCCAGGTTTGTCGATCCGAAAGTTCTAGCACGGATTGGCAGTCTCGACTTGCTGGCACGCACGGTAGTCGACGGTTTTATCAACGGGTTACATAAGGCTCCCTATTTAGGAGTGTCGGCGGATTTTGCTGAGCACCGCGGATATATGCCTGGCGATGATATCCGTTTCATTGACTGGCGAGTGTTTGCTCGAACCGACCGCTTTTACGTTAAACGGTTCGAAGCTGACACCAACACCAATTTTTCGGTGATGTTTGATGTGTCTCGGTCGATGAACTTTGGAAGTCAAGTGCTGACCAAGCTCGACTATGGTCGTTATCTGGCGGCGTGTCTGACCTATTTCTGCACGCGGCAACGTGACCGGGTTGGTTTGGTTACCTTTGATGCGGACATCGTTACTCGGGTTCCCCCTTCGGCGAAACATCTGAATGTGATCCTGCATGAACTGGATCGCATTGAGGCCGGTCAGCCAGGTTCTCTCGAGCGTCCTTTCTTCCGAGCGACCGAGTTCTTCAAGCGTCGAGGCATTATCGTAGTGATTTCTGATTTCTATGAAGATCCAAAGAAGGTCGTCGACTTTCTTAAGCCTTTGAGCTATGGCGGTAATGATCTAATTGTCTTTCAGGTTTTGGATCCGGCTGAGATCGATTTTCCGTACGACGATCCAACTAGCTTTCAAGACCTTGAGACGGGCCGCAAGATGCCTGTTGTGCCAGAGAAGTTCCGAGACCAATACCGCGAATTAATTCAGGAGCACATTGCCGCCTTGTCGAAGCTGTGCGCTGAGAATCGGATTGATTACGCGCTGTTCAATACCGCTACGCCGATTGACCATGCGTTGTTTAAGTTTCTTGCGATGCGAGAGAAATTGAGTCGGGTGCGCTGATGGGATTTCTGGCTCCTCTGTTCTTTCTCGGCTTGGCCACGCTCGCAGTACCTGTGCTCATCCATATGATCCAACGTGAACGTAAGGAGGTCGTTGAGTTTCCCTCGTTGATGTTCATTCGCAAGATTCCCTTTCACTCGTTTCGTCGGCAGCGAATTCGAAACTGGTTTTTACTATTGCTTCGGTGTGCAGCGGTGGTCCTGTTGCTTGGGGCGTTTGCACGCCCATTTTTTTCGGCGGGATCACTGGCCGCAGTGACTTCAACAGCCCGTGAGGTCGTGATCTTGCTCGACCGGTCCTACAGTATGGTTTACGACGGCCGGTGGGACCGAGCCAGAGACGCCGCGAGGGACGTGATTAATGGATTGGATGCTGAGGATCAGGCGACGGTGATTTTGTTTGATAGCGGGGCTCAGGAGGGACCGCGTTCGACTACCGACCGGGCGAGCCTTCTAGGCTTGGTCGAAGATGCAGAGACCGGTTCCGGGGCAACTCGCTACGGTCCGGCGATGAAACTCGCCGAAGGGATCTTCGATAACTCGACTCTTCCCGAACTTGAGGCAGTGTTGATAAGTGACTTTCAACGCACCGGCGTTGAAAGTGCTCTGGGGGTCCGTTTTCCTGAAGGCACCACCGTGACACCTATTTCGGTGACGACTGAAGCTCCGGTAGAAAACGTGAGTGTTGCAGGCGTGCTGTTCGAGCGAGAGTATTTTTCAGGGCGCGAGCGGGTTTCAGTGGTCGCTCGAGTGACTAATCGTGGAGAAGATCCAGTCAGTGCGATCAACCTCTCGTTAGCGATAGAAGGGCGAGATGTCGAAACGGTGACGACAGATTTACCGTCCAACGGATCAGCAACAGTGAATTTCGCGCCAGTCACTGTTGGTGAGCGTCCAGTGACTGGCACGGTGCGGACTGACGGAGACCGTCTTCCTACTGACGATGTGTTCCACTTTGTCATCTCGCCGGGGCAGGTGGTAAGTGTGTTGGTTATCGGCAACGACCGTAGTGGTCCGGAGGATGCTTTGTATCTTCGGCGCGCCTTAGGCATTGGCTCAAGCCCGGCGTTTGATGTTGCTACTTCAACAGTTACGAGTTTTCGTGCCCAGGATTTGATGGACCGGCAGGTGGTGGTATTGAATGACGCGGGCCCTCCGACCGGTCAAGCAGCTGTGGCACTGCAAGGGTTTGTTGAAAACGGCGGCGGTTTATTGGTGGTTGCTGGTGAGCGTAGCGAGTGGCCAACAGGTGCCCCTGACCTGTTGCCGGGGTCATTTGACCGTCCAGTCGACCGGGCTGGTCGTGGCGCAGGCTTGGGGTTTATCGACTATAGCCATCCCGTGTTTGAACTATTTAGCGCCCCGCGCAGCGGTGATGTCACTACCGCCAGGTTCTTTCGGTATCGTCCAATTGAGGTTGGCGAATCGGCTTCCGTCATTGCTCGGTTCGACGATGGGAATCCTGCGCTTCTCGAGCGCCGAGTGGACCGTGGCCGCGTGTTCTTTTGGGCGTCTACACTCAACAACTTCTGGAATGATCTCGCGCTAAAACCAGTGTATCTGCCCTTTGTTCACAGGCTAATTGAATATTTGGCAGACTATTCGCCGTCGCAACCTTGGGTGGTTGCAGGCCAAGTGCTCAATCTGGCTGAGCAAGACGGTCTCTTAGCGGATGCTGGTCTCAGCGAGGCTGACCTTGTGGCAATCTCACCCTCTGGCGATCGCATTCCGATTAGTGAAGGGATCCGATCGGGTTTTTTGACGATGAGAGAACAGGGTGTATACGAGGTTCACGACGCTACGACAACATCGGAGTTCCCGTTGACACTAGCAGTCAATGTGGACTTGGCGGAGTCGGATCTTGCCACGGTCGATCCTGAGGAACTGGCGAGTAGCCTTACGGGGCGCGTGGTTGGTGGACAAGTTGATGCATCTCATGACGGTAAGGCTAGAGTGTTTGCGTCTGAGGATTTGGAGCAGCGACAGGGTATCTGGTGGTATTTACTCATTGTGGTGTTTATGCTCTTTGTTGCAGAGACGGTTGTGTCGAATCGGCTTTCACGGACTGCATTAAATGCTGACTAGACAGTAAAGACTGGTGGATGTGACATAGGTATGTTGTACTCGGGGAATTGGCAGCGAAGGGTGACAGAAGCATGGGCATAATATCCGATCAACCGCTCCTCACCACCGACCGTGACGAGATTCTTCGAGTGATCCGTCAGGTGCGAAATCGTTGGCGCCTGAGGATCGCGCTCCGGGGCTTCGCGGTTGTTATTGCTGCGTTGCTGGGGACACTTGTTGTGTCGGCGTGGGGGCTTGAGGTCTATCGGTTTACACCAGTTGCAATAATCACATTTCGGGTCCTGACCTACGGTGCTCTGTTGGGGTTCGGGTGGTGGTTCTTTGTCCGACCTTTGTTGCGACGCGTTTCTGATGAGCAGGTGGCGCTCTATCTTGAGGAACACGAACCGTCGCT
>Ga0310121_10002487_pt1 | contig 17393 bp, 14 predicted proteins | sample CB27_Tmax_986_MG_FD_203504 | JGI IMG/M metagenome (GOLD analysis project Ga0310121, IMG submission 203504) | Marine microbial communities from Western Arctic Ocean, Canada - CB27_Tmax_986 | ecosystem: Environmental > Aquatic > Marine > Oceanic | place: Canada: Western Arctic Ocean | collected...
AGACGGGCTGTAGTTTCTTTGGGCGGGAAATGAAGATGACCCCTTGAAGACAGGTGACCCATGAAGGTGACAGACATCGACCAACGTGACCCTCGCCTCTGCATCGGACATAACCGCGCTGGGCGGCCCGAGTCGTCGTCCATCGGCCGTGGTGATTTCGCGTCGACTGGGTGGCGGTGACTGGCACGCAGCGACGACAATCGCTGCGGCACAAAGAGTGGTCCGAATGAATGCAGTTTGAGGCAAGGCTCAAGCCGGCCGTCGCGCGGGACGACCGGCCTCACGCTCCCGGGTTCAGTTACCCCGTTCGGTGTTCAGGTGTTCGCTGTCGTAGTCCCTGCACGGCGAGTGTTCGACGATAGCTTCGTCGGGGTTAGGATGCACCCGTAAATACCATGGATTCCACACCCACGGCTCAAGAAACGCTTCTTCATCTTCGACTGTTGCTTCCCACTTGAGCACGTCGCCCGTTCGCGTGTAGCGCTCGGTGACACGCATCTCCATGCTGTGGACATAACCTGGAAATTCCAGCCAGCTGAGCTCCCCGAAATCGACGCTCTCGATGACGAGCGTGTCACCCTCCCAATGGGCCGACGGAATGCCCAGCCAGGACGTGCCTTGCCAGTCGTCATACGCAGGATGCGGCTTGTTCATCGGGATGAGTCGATACATCGTGTATCTGGCGTCCTGCATAAAAATGTATTCATCCGGACCAAGCATCGCGATCCGATCGGGCGGCCCCTGACGAGGCACGCCGAACGGAAGGCAGCTCATCGTCGGGTCTTCCTGGTTGCCATACAGATCGTTCCACTGCACACGTTCCCACCATTCTGGCTTGTACTGCGGCTTGTTCGTGGCCGCCCGGAGCGAGACACCGCTGTCCCGTTCGAAATTGATGAAGCTGACCGCGCCCTCGCCGCGTCCCTTCCAGCCCTGGACGCCTTGTCCCTCGGCGTTGAGACCTCTCACCGAGTCCACGTTGGGACCGTGCGACTTGCGGAAGCTCGAACCGCCGCGCTGCCACATGCCTACGAGCACCGGCTTGCCGTCCGGCCCGCGCGGCGTCGGCTTCTTCTCAAGCTCCGCCTTCCACTCGGGATTCGCCTCGTCGGCCGGCATTCGTTGGGCGAAGGCCGCCGTCGTCAGAGACAGCACCGCCACCGCACACAATCCAACTAACAGTCGCTGGTTCATCGTTGTTCTCCTCTAGCGGCCAATCCGACCTGGTGGCCCTGCGCTGACGCTCTCCGGAATGGGGAAAATCATGTACGGGTTATAGCCCCGCCCAGCGTTCAGCGTGAGATATAACACAGTTTCGCCGTCGAGCGTATGCGTAACACGTGTCGGGTAGACCGTGTCACTGAGGTCAAAGTCCGCGTACTCCGAGAAGGTGGCTTCGAGCAGGCCACCTGGCGTCTGTACTTGGACCATCTCCGGTCGCGCCGTCTGCCCATTGAGCGTAAGTGTCATCACCGTATCCTGGAGCGGTGCGGGCAGGGAAAAGGTCAGGACAGGCCTGTCGTTCACGGTCGTGAGGGTGATCTTGTCTGCTGCGGCCTTCGCCGCTTTGGCGGCCCCTTGAGGCGTGACCCACATCTGGAGCAACCGTTCCTCGTAGGTGTCTGGCGCCGAAGTGGCTGTGCCCGAGGTCGGGGTCAGTCCGGCACCGGGCTTATCCTCGTCCCACGCGTACTCGCCGGCAAACACTTCGCCCTTCCGCTGCTGCTGAGCCCCTACGCCGAGGTCGTAGTCCACGCGCATCCCAGGAATATCCCACCGGATCGACGCGCGATAACGCGGCACCTCCACCATCTGTCCATCGACGAGCATCGTGCCGGCCCCGTCGTATTGCGACGCGATGATGTAGTCAGTCTCTAGCAGGCCCCGTAACAGGCCAAGACTGTAACCGGACGCGTGGGCTGCCTCCTCCGCTTCCTGCGCGTGGCCGACGCCCACAAGTATCGCCGCAAGCGCCAGTGCGATCACCAGCCTGTTTCGCATATCAGTCTCCCTGGATTCACTAGCGGCGTCCGCGGAGATCCTCTGCAATCGGCTCGGACTCGCCAAAGTAGACCGTGTAGGATTTCCCATCCGCCGTCTGCAGCGCCCTAATGAAGCCGCGCTCCGCGTCATCGAACGAGGGCCAATAGGTCACCGCGACCTCTGTGCCGAACGTGAGCGTCTTCCGTCCCACGCCCCCGCGGCGCATCGTCTGGATGCCATCGGCTTCGAACTGCCACGTAATAACATCACCGGTTTGCGGATCCGTCACGTCGAGGACCAATGATGGATGGGGACTGATCCACTCCATTCTCTTGACCGTGCCCGCGATCGTGTCTTCCTTAAGAAGATCGAACTCGCCTTGCGGCGCGTGATGCGCCAGCATCGGCACGATAGCGAGCAGCGTCGCCCCCATTACCGCGGTTCCGATAGTGCGACAAATATTCATAACACTTTTCCTCCTGAATCTGTGGCCAGTGTGACAATGCATTATTACCATCCCACAAGAAAAAATCCACCGGGAATTACCGACATTCCTTTACCCTGGTGGTCCTGTATCTCTTTGTAGAACGCAATCTTAAGGGCCTAGTCTCTGCGTAACCCCGTTTCACAAGATGCCCTGCCAGAGGTAGGGAAGCATCCGGCCAAAATAGAGTACAGCCAGCCAGGACACGATCGACAACGTCCCCACGATCTTGAATGACATCGGAGGGTCATCGTTGGGCCCGATGGCCAAGACCCGGGCACCAAGCCTAGTCTCGAAAAACAGGGCATTCAGACCTGCGATGACGATGAACAACATCTTGGCGAAGAACGCGCCGTTGTCTGTATAGCGTGCCGGGAACGTCAGGAAGAAACTCAAGCCCGTGACGACGTTCAGGGCGAATCCAAATATTGCCCAGGGCATAAACTTCTTCGCCGCCGAAATGGGAACGCCCTGCATGAAACCCATCAGCCGCAGATCGAGGAACCCGACGAATCCGATCAGCAGCGTCAGCCCGATGAAATGGAACGTTTCGGCCCACTGCCACAGCCACCTGATCGAGCGCAACGTCTCCGAGAGTGTCGTGGCCTCGATCCACTGCGTAAAAGTCATCTGCCCCTTAGTATTCTCCGAAGGACCAGTCCCAGTATGCCATCATGCGCCCGGATAACGTCGCGGCCGCCCACAAACACAACGACAGTGCCGCGAGCCAACTCGCGTGTGGCGAGGTGACGGCCTCGGGCCGAGTCTCCGACTCGAAGACGATACGCCTGATCCGCAGCAGCACAAGCAGGGCAAGCGCGACGAAGACCAGCTTGACGTAGAGCATGATCACGAGGCCCTTGACCCTTGCGCCAGACATGAAGAGCAGCACGCCGGTGATCGCGTTGATGGCAAGAGCCACCCACATCGGTCCGAAGAGCTTTTTTAAGGGTGGAATCGGCGTCTCGCGAGAGAACCCGAGCAGCCGGAAGTCGATGACCGCGTTGGACCCGACGAGGATCGCCAACCCGAAGGTGTGCAGCGTCAGCATCGTCGGGTACGCCCAGATAGTTTCGGACTCGGCGACCCAGATCGCGATTGAGCTGTCCTGCAGCCACGTCATGACTTTCATGAACTGGGTTTCTTCCATAGACACGTCCAAGTGGAGCGGTAACTGACGCAGTTTATAACGGACCAAGGTTTCCTTGAATGTCCGGACTACTTTAACTCCCCTCGCACAGCCAAACTCCAACGCTACATTCTTCGTCACGAACGCCACCGCGGGCGTTGCAAGTCAATGTTTTACTGATTTTAGGCCAGCGCCTGATGGCGAAGCTGCTCGCGCATGTGTACAAGATACTCGCTCACATCAATGTCGCCATAACCGACATCTAGTTCAACGCATACTTCACCGGGTAACGATACCGCCTACCTTTGTCAGGACCCGCCGACCCAGCTTCTGGCCGTGCGCCGCCAACCGGCAGCGCTAGGCGTCGGTGAGTATGAGAAACTGCAGCGCATCGGGCATTCGTGGAAGTCACAGGCCAGAGCTGATATTCCGATTTGTTTTTTGCATACTAAGGACTACTGGATAAGCTCCTCCAAACATCAGACCCATGATGAGAGGGCAAGTCGCAGCGCGCGCCGAACGGGTAAGACCAAGAGCTCGAATCCTGCTGGTCGGTGTCTACTTGGTCGTCGGAGTCGCACTAACGTCGACTTGCCAGGTGGTCGAGAACCGTAACGATCTCGATACGGGTTTGCTTCGATCCCTCTACAGAGGCCCAGGTCGCGAGCACCCACCCATTCAGCAGGACGTCACGCCCAACATCGACCTAAGTTTCATCGATGAGAATCCGCTGCTTCCTAAACGTTTCTTTAACGTGCGTTGGACTGGCGTCTGGTATGTCTCGCAGGAACAGGAGGTCGACATTTACTGCGGGGCGGACGACTCCGCCGTAGTGAGAATCGACGGTGACGTGGTCATTAGACGAAACATCGTCTCCGGCCTACACACGACCTTTGAACGAGTGCATTTGGATGCTGGACTCCACCGCCTGAGCGTCTACTTCGAGCAGCACCGAGGGGATTTTCGCCTCAATGTTCAGTGGGCGCCAGCCGGTCAGCGCCCGCGCCACTTCGACGCAGAGTCGCTATTTCCTAGACGGCCAAGCGCCCGCCAGCTCCGAGACCACCAGCGCCTAGCGGAGTTGCGAAAGTGGAGTGCCGTCGCTTGGGTCTTCCCTCCTCTTTTGTTGCTGACATGGTTGGTAGCACCCAGGGTAGCCAGAGCGGTTGAACGGCACGTGCGTTCGTGGTTCTCAGGCGGTCTGCGAAACTTGCGGACACCTACAGTTTCCTTATTTGCGAAGGCGAACGTCGGAAAACCGCGTACCTCCTGGATTCTCTGGCTCGTCTATGTCGCAGCACTTGTAACGTTTGCAGTGTCCATCCTCTCTTTCTACAACTCAGGAACGGGATTTACCTCCCTGATTCGTTTCGGAGATCAGTTCCAAGAGCAGGCGCTTCCGCCGATTCAAGAGACACCTCATTTTGTCGAAGAGAACTCGTTTGGCTACGACGGCCAGTGGTATGCACAACTCGCGGTTACACCGCTACTCAGAGCCCCTGGCCTGAGGCATGCACTCGACTCAGCACCGTATCGCTCACGTCGTATTCTCTTCTCTTGGACAGCCTTCATTCTCGGTTTGGGTCAGCCACGTTGGATCCTCGAAGTCTATGCCTTGCAGAACGTGGTGGCGTGGTTTCTTCTCAGTTGGTTGATGCTCAGGTGGCTTCCTCCGGTCGATCTCCGAAACCTCGTCTGCTGGGGAGGATGCCTCTTCAGCTACGGCCTTGTTTCATCAGTTACGTCTTCACTAACCGATGGACCAAGTCTCTTACTGATTCTTCTTGGAATCGCCGCAATCGAGCGACAGCGCGTAGTGACCGCCTGCGTGATTTTTGGTTTCTCAGGTCTGGCTCGCTATACGAATCTTCTCGGAGTCGCAGCGTTCGCACAGCCGAGTATCTGGCGACGTCGAGAACCGTTCCGTCAGTTAGTTATGATGGTCGCCGTCGCGGCGCCCCTTCTACTTTGGTGGTTCTATCTGACGTGGGTGTTCGGTTCACCTTCGCTGGGCGCTACCGGCAACTTGCAACCCCCTCTCACGGGTTACCTGCAAAAATGGATAGTGACGACCACAGAGCTGGAAGCATCAGGTTGGACCGGACCGTTCAAGTACAGCCTCTTCGCACTGGTGAGCCTCACTGTGCAGGTTCTCTACCTGGCCTCCAGGACCGCATGGCACGAACCCTGGTGGAGAGTCGGAGTGACATACGGTGTGTTAATGGTCTTTCTCGGAGATATCGTCTGGGCTGGCTACCCGGGTTCGGCGGCGCGTATTCTCCTTCCGATGACGTTTGCGTTCAATCTGTGTCTACCTGTGTATTCGCCCAGGTGTTGGTTCTGGCCCCTCTGCATTCTTGGCAACCTGACCGTGATTCAAACGGTGGCGGAATTAAACTTCTGAATGGCACCGGCTGTTCCGCTTAACAGGCTTGAGTAAATATGCCCCGACTAGCCATCTGTATGCAGCGGTTTAGGGACCGTGCCACAACGGAAGTGCCCTCGACCGGTAACTCACTGATAGACTACGCCTTGCGACCAATAAGCGCCCGTAGCTCAGTTGGATAGAGCATCGGCCTTCTAAGCCGAGGGTCGCAGGTTCGAATCCTGCCGGGCGTACCATTTTCTAGGGGTCCGTACCGAACACATGGGGTAAAGACGCGGTGCGTCGACCCTTTGCAAAATTTTGAAATGCGAGATTTATCTTCAGCATTCTGGACATTGATGCAGAGATTGCCAGCGCCTGCGTCTTGAAGCACGAGATGACCAATCGAAGTAACTGCAGACAAATCTGGTTATCAGTGGCCTTTCTGGCGGTGACCATTCAACCATTGGCGTTCGCTCAACCCGAGCAAGACGACGATCCCGCTCTGCAGATTTTGACGTCCGCCACGAACCCGGAGCGAGATAAACGCCCCGATGTCGAGGAGACCGTTCACGCACCGGGACTGGCGCCTCCCGACTCGGACAGAATGCGAGTCACGCTCAGCTTTATGGGCGGTTACATCCACGATTCCTCGGTCGCTTCACTCGGATACGAAAGGCAAGGACGGATCGGCTACGGAATCGTCAATGTGTCCGGGAGACTCACCGATGCCCTCAGTTATGTCTTTGAGGTCAATCCGGTCAATGAGTCGAGTCCGCTACCGGCGTGCGGCGAGGAGGACTTCTTCTATCCCAACACACCGCAGGATTTCGGTCCTAGGGTGCGATGCCACCCCGATGGTCGATTCCGCGTGGACGACTATCGTTCGGTCGCTTTGGACCCCATGAATCAGCAAGGGCCAATCCGGCAAGCATATTTTCGGTACGACACCGGAGGTTTCGGCCTTCAGTTCGGACGCTTCGTACTCCCGCTCGGTTTTGGCTGGGAAGAGGTTGGATCGTTCACCGCGAAAGACGCGCCACACATCCAGCGTATCAATGCCGAAAGCAACTTCGGTCTGAGTATCGCGCGTGAGTTCGGACCAGTGACGGCAACGGCCGCCGCGTTCCTCGGAGATGGGAATAAGTTCCGTGACTACGATTATTTTTACTTTCAGGACGGATCGCTGGACTCGAACTCGACGCTGAGCACCTTGCTTTCAGCACGCATGAAACCCTTTCAAGATCTAGATCTGAGGGCTTCCTGGAAGAAAGGTCATACAGGGTCGAAAGTGGAGCGACTGCCAAATTACTGGGCTAGTAAGAGAAATGACAATGCGGTTGTTCTGTCAGCCCAGTATCGAGTAAGCCCGTTCGTACGAGTCTTCGGCGAGTTGGCTCACTACACGTGGGGTATCACTAGGACCTCGGCTGAAATGTTGGGCTTCAACACCGAACCCATACACAAGCCGGGCTACTACATCGGTGCTGACCTGTCATTCCCGATTACAGACAACGTAAGGGTCGGCACAGTCATGACGCGTGAGGAGCTCTCGCGTGATGACTCACTTGTGTCCTTCCTTTCGCAGAGCGGGTACAACGTGGTGTTGGGCAAGCATGAGAAGTCGATAGCCTATCGTCTCTATGCTGACTTTGGTGACCATTTGACACTCGGCATCATCCGAAACAATGTTTGGAATCCGTACGCTTGGATCTCCGGAATAGAGGAAATGTCAATTCGCCCAGGGATCGAGCGCCAGGGAAACGAAAAATGGGGAATCGTTGCTCTCTTCCGGGTCCGCTAGGTGCTCGGGTCAAGAGGTAGCAGCCTGACCCGTATCATCGGTTCGAGGTTTGCCGCACGTTACGGACGAGAGCTGCGAGACCACTGGAACTTCTCCGACAAGTCATGGTAGTTCGTCAGGTTACCGACTTCACACAGGAATAACCCGAAAATCTCCTCCACCCGAAAACCCGGCGCCGGGCGAGCCTCTGTCGCGAGCTCGTCAAGGATGGGCATGTGTGAAATCGCACGATACACCGCAGTCAAACGCTCGACTGGCATGTCTCGGATTCGTCCCTTAGCGATACCCTTCTCCATCAGGCCACACGGAACATCGGTGAAACGCCGCAAGGTGCGCTAGTCGGGTTTTTCAGCGTGTTCGTCAAAGCGGAGGTGCCCATGCGCACCGCTACAGAACGGCTTGTTCGCGCTCTGGCCACATCGACACAGTGCGAAACGCTTGGCAGACGCGCCCTCGGCTTGCTCGACGCCCTTGAGTTCGGCACCGCCGCTGCGCACAATGTACGGTCCGTTTGGAACGTAGCCGACGACCGAACCCGCCGCGCCGTCGCGATACTCGATACCATCGATCGAGTAGCTCAGCGCACCCGACGGGCAGGAGTCGATGGTGGCCACAATTTGCTCAGCTGGCGCGGCACTCGCGTGGATCCATGGCTCCTGGTTCAACCGAAACACCTTCTTGAGGCCGTCGGCGCATCGGCCCGCGTAAGCGCAAATGCCTCGGTTGTCATGAATGGTGATCGTATCCGCCACGTAGTCGCCTCGGTTGTCCGCAACCCGGTCTGGATCCTTCGCGTCGCTGAAACCGTTAAACCGATGGCTCCCGTCGCAAAAGGGCTTGTTCTTCGAACCACCGCACCGACACAACTTCGCCGCAGATGGCATCGAGTGGGTTTGTGCGCCGTAAAAACCCTCGAGCGTCGTGAGATTTGTTACCCGATACGGGCCGTTCGAAATGAGCGTAATTTCTGGAACCGACTCCTGCTTATCAGACATTCCCACTCTCCGTTGTATGAACGCGTCGGACTGGTAACAGGCTTTCTACGATTGTACGAGCTTTCCACCTAGGTCGTTTTAATAAACCCGCCGTAGTCACCTGGTGCAAGTTGTGGTACGCGACCAACATTGCGTATCCGCCGCACTTTAAGAGAGAGCGAGCTCTGAAAGTGGCAACCGGGTACAGTCTAAGGAGTGAATTCCGTTTCCTTTACTGCCGAAATCGAGCGAGAGGTTGCGAGGCGGCGCACCTTTGCGATCATCTCGCACCCGGATGCAGGCAAGACGACACTGACAGAGAAACTCCTACTCTACGCAGGTGCGGTCGAGCTTGCCGGTGCCGTTCGTGGTCGTCACACCCGTCGCCATGCCACATCAGACTGGATGGAACTCGAGCAGAAGCGTGGCATCTCCATCACATCTGCTGCTCTCGAATTCGAGCTGAAGAACCACCGCATGTCGCTCATCGACACGCCTGGGCACAACGACTTCAGTGAGGACACATATCGAGCGCTCATCGCTGCCGACGGTATCGTCATGGTAATCGACGGGGCCAGTGGCGTCGAAGGTCAGACGCGCAAGCTGTTCGAGGTTTGTCGGCGCCACCGGCTGCCTATTCTCACTTTCGTCAACAAGCTTGACCGACCGTCGAGAGACCCGTTAGAGCTGCTCGACGATGTCGAGCGAACGCTTGGAATTGCCGCAGCCCCGGTGAACTGGCCGGTCGGGAGCGCAGAACGCTTTCGGGGTGTGTACGACCTGCGAAGCCGGACGCTTCTTCGCTACGAGCGGGAAGCGCAGGGCCAGTATCGGGCACCGGTTGTTCTTTCGTCGCTTGACGATCCAGACACGCGAGAAATGGTCGGTGACAACCTGTATAAACATTTCCGAGAGTCACTGGACGTGATCCGGGAGGCCGGAACATCGTTCGACCTCACGGAGTATCGGGCCGGTCGGCAGACACCCTTGTTCTTCGGTAGCGCGCTGGCGAACTTTGGGATAGAGCCGTTCCTCCAAGCGCTCATCGATTTCACACCTCCACCTCAACCTCACTTAAGCGATTCGGGTGTGGTGAACGCGACCGACGAGCGCTTCACAGGGTTCGTGTTCAAGATTCAGGCAAACATGGACCCCCGTCATCGCGATCGAGTCGCGTTCGTCCGCGTGTGCTCTGGCCGTTTCACAAAGGACATGACGCTGACCAACAGCCGCCTGGCTAAGTCGCTCAGGGCCTCACGCGCCTATCGGTTCTTCGGCCGGGACCGCGAGACAATTAAGGTCGCCTACGCGGGTGACATCATCGGCCTTGTGAATCCAGGGCGCTTCCTGATTGGTGACACACTCCATTCTGGGCCGACGCTTAGGTTTCCTGACTTACCACGATTTCCGGCCGAGCACTTTGGCCGCATTCGTTCGAAGGACACACGCTACAAGCAGTTTGACGAGGGAGTGAAGCAGCTCGAAGAAGAAGGGCTGATGCAGGTCTTCTTCCTCTCAGCGGGCCGCCGCGAACCGATTATTGGCGTCGTTGGGGCACTGCAGTACGACGTGATCGCCAGCCGTTTAAAGAACGAGTACGGTGTGATGGCCGAGATACAGCCGGTAGAATACGCGGCGGCTCGATGGCTTGGCAGTGCCGATGTCTCATCGCCAGGCGGGTCCAATGTGATGGCTGTCGATCGGCACGACCGCCATGTAATCCTGTTCGAGTCCGAGTGGGGACTGCGGTACTTCGAACGCCATCATCCCGACGTCGTGCTGTTGGCCGAGTCGCCGGTCACGAGAGCGACACCCGTTAGCTCGCGTTCTACAAAGTACGGATCGCGACCTCAGTGAGAATTTCCTCGTATAGAATTTATTCAGTGGATTTCCTACTCTAACTTTCCCGTTACTCCACACAAAAGAAGGCTCAATGCTGTTTCACGTCACGTGGGAATTAATCGACACGTCTGAAGACGTTCAGAAGCGTTCACTTCAGCTCTTCTCCAAATGGCAACCAGGACCTGGGGAATTTCAAGGCTTTTACGGCTTTGCAGACGGAGGTGGCGGTGTAGCTCTCGTCGAAGCCGCCAGCGCCGCAGACCTAGCAAAGACGCTGGCACCGTGGACGCCGTTTCTGGAGTTCAGCGCGCGCGTCATCCTCCCGATTCAGGAGACGGCCACGATCAACGGTGAAGCTGCCGCATGGCGTGACGCAAACTGAACAGTAAATCGATTCGGGTGTTCCTGATTTGGCAGTGCATCCCATGGCGACCTTAGGACCACAGGGCGAGTGAACGTAGAAAGGCATACGGGCTCTACTCTGTCCTGCTAGGCGAAGGACGTAGCTCAATGAATATTTCCTTCGACAACACCTACGCTCAGCTGCCAGGACGCTTCTTTGCCAAGCAGAAACCGGCCCGTGTTCCGGAACCGAAGCTCATCCGTCTCAACCGCGAACTAGCGGAAAAACTCTCGCTCGACGCCGACTGGCTGGAATCAGCTGACGGCGTCTCGGTGCTCGCAGGCAACTCGACGCCCGAGGGTGCCGATCCAATCGCGCAGGCGTACGCTGGTCACCAGTTCGGTGGATTCTCGCCACAACTCGGCGATGGGCGCGCCATCCTGCTGGGCGAAGTCATCGACACGGACGGTGCACGTCACGATCTGCAGCTGAAGGGCTCAGGACGAACACCGTTTTCACGCGGCGGCGATGGCAAATCTGCACTCGGCCCAGTGCTCCGCGAATACATAGTCAGCGAAGCCATGGCTGCACTCGGGGTTCCCACAACCCGAGCACTCGCCGCTGTTGCGACCGGCGAAACGGTAAGACGCCAAGAAGGGTCGCTCCTCGGCGCTGTGTTCACCCGCATAGCCGCAAGTCACATTCGCATTGGGACGTTTCAGTATTTTCTGGCACGTCAGGATATCGATGCCCTGAGACTCCTCGCCGATCATGCCATCGCCCGGCACTATTCGGATGCCTCTGATGCGAAAAATTCTTATGTGACTTTGTTAGAGTCAGTCGCCGTTGCCCAAGCTGATCTGATAGCTCAATGGATGTCTCTCGGGTTCATCCACGGTGTGATGAACACAGACAACACGGCCATTTCTGGGGAGACGCTCGACTATGGCCCGTGCGCATTCATGGACGCGTTCCACTCGCAGCGCGTCTTCAGCTCCATCGACTCCGGTGCACGCTATGCTTGGGCTAACCAGCCCGACATCGGTCTCTGGAACCTCAGCCGTTTCGCCGAAACGCTGCTGCCCTTGCTGTCTGAGGACCCCAACGAAGCGACGCAGATTGCCAAAGCTGCACTCTCCGAATATCCCAAACGATTTGACGGCCAATACATCGCCCACTTCCGCGCAAAACTCGGCCTTCCGCATGAGGCACCAGTCGAGCTCATCAAGGAATGTCTCGACCTGCTAAATGCCCAGGTAATCGATTTTTCCCTCTTTTTTCGTCACCTCACACGTGTCGCCGGCGGAGAGGATTCCCAGTTACTTGCCACAATGTTCAGGAGCCGTAAGCCTTTCGAAACATGGTTCGCGAAATGGCGTAGCGTAGCCGATCCCGACAGGCACCTCTCCGACATGCGCGCCACTAACCCGATCCGCATTCCGCGCAATCACCGCGTCGAGCAAGCCATCCAGAGCGCCTATGGTGGCGACTTTGCCCCGTTTCACCGTCTCGTCGAAGCGCTCGCCGAGCCCTACGTTGACAAGATCGAATACGCTGATTTGGAAGCACCACCGCGACCAGAGGAAATCGTTCACGCAACTTTCTGCGGCACCTAGCGTGAGAATCCCTATACAACCTCTGCGGGAGGGGTTCTGCTTCATCGCTCAGCGACCGAAAGTAACACGCCCACCCAAGACAACTGACCGAGGCAACCCTGGGTAGCCCAAAACACTTTCATACACCGTATCAGTCAGGTTTTCGACCCGCGCGAAGACCGTTAGATCGTCATTCACGGGAATCTGACCACCGAGACCGACCATCGTGTAGCCGGGGTTCACCGTAATCTCAACGGGGCGCCCATCCAACACGCGGACGAGTCCAATGAACGACGAATCGTGGCGCCGGCCGATAGCTCGTACGTGCGCGTGAACACTGCCCCAGTCGCGCGTATACATCAGTTGCAGTGTCCCCGAATGCTTTGGACGTCGCAGTAGCGGCTGGCCCGGTTGGAATTGATCGCTCGGACTGACCGTCGACACGACCTCCGTGTCAACCAGCGCGTAGCTGAAGCGGGCCGTGAATCCCGCGAACGGTCGCTGCAGGCTGGTCTCTAGTTCAACGCCCCTCGCGTCAGACCCTGCGATATTGAGGAAGTCCGGAAGGCCGTCGCCGCCGAACCCCGGCGAGAACAGAAACGCAACCTGATCCGTGTATGAGTTGTCGAAGTACGTGACGCGGCCCAACCACCGTTGATTGCCCAGCGTAACCTCGAGACCCCCATCGATCGTCCGGGCCCTCTCCGGCTGTAAATCTGGATTCCCGTCGACGAAAGCCGATCCAAACAACTCGGCCAAGACGGGATTCTTGATACCCTTCCCAATGCTCCCAAAGACCTTGACAGACGAAAGCGGTCCCGATCGAAACGGTAGAGGGTAGCCGCCCGCCGAGAGTTTCGGGCTGAACTCCGTACCGTAATGAGAGTGGCGATCGGTGCGCCCGCCAAGAGTAACGGACCAGTGGTCAGCCATCGCGAACTGTTGCTGGGCAAAGTACGCGTGATCGTCGACGCGGAAATCCTGCCAAGGATCCGACTCACGCGCGTACTCGTATCCAACGCTGAAGACCTGATCACTGAGCCACGTCAGGTCCATCTGATAGCGCAACGAAGGTCGCCGAAACGCTGATTTAAGCGACCCCTGAAAGTCGCTGACGCCGAACGGCGTGGTTGCCAAGAAGTGACCGGTAGGAAGGGATGCCGGATCGGCCACAAGACCCAGAAACGACGTCTCGTCGAGGAGTCGCACGAGCCGCGGACTGTTGGGGAAGCGCGCGCCTGGTTCCCCATCGAGGACTGCGTGCACATTGAACGTCGGATCGGTAATCAGATTTGCTGACAGGTGGTCCCACCGGAAGTAGGTAACCGTCGCAGCATGGTGTACGACTGCGGAGGGCGTGTGATCGAACTGGAGATGCCAGGAGAGATCCTCGGTGTCCTGGCGCGTGCCTCGGTCGGCTGGTCCGTATGCGGTTTGCCCGACCGCCCGACCGCGGGCGTCGCTGTAGCGGACTCCCCCACGCAGTGTGGCCTGGCCGCGAAAGGCGACACCAAGACCTCCGTTTACTGAGGTCTGATCGAACCGGTCAGACTCGACGAAGTCATTCGAGAACGCTCCATCCGTTCCACGGTAGGCGACACCAAGCTGGTAGTCGACCCGCTGCCCGGTACCACCCAGTAACCACGCGTCCCCACGCACCGTGCCGAACGAACCACCCTCAAACGAACCGGACACCTCCGGCGCGTCGGTCGGTTGTCCGCGTTTGGTGAAGACCTGGATGACCGCTCCGATCGCATCCGAGCCGTACAGAGCAGACTGGGCCCCGCGCACGATTTCCACGCGGTCGATGTCTCCAGCCGAGACACGACTGAAATCGAACTGGCCGCCGCTGATATTGAAACGTACGCCGTCAACGAGTACATGGTTGTAGTCGGATTCTCCCCCTCGCGCAAAGAGTGAGGTCAAAGCGCCTTCCCGACCGTTCGCTTCGACATGTAGACCAGAAACCTGCCGCACGACGTCTCCTAGTGAGGAGGCTCCAGAGACCTGGATATCCTGGGCCGTGAACACGGTGAGTGATTCGGCGACGGAGGCACGAGGTACTGGTGTCCCAGACGCCGTGACCACAACAGTGTCGTCGAATGGCGCGATTACCAGTTGAAAATCGTAAGTTGCGCTGGCCGTCACGGTGATGTCCTGCGAACGTGTCGTAAACCCTTCGTGGCGCACCGTGACGCGATAGGAGCCCTCCGAAGGTAGATCCAGACGATACCGACCATCGGCCTCGGTCACCGTCGTCATGAGTCTGTCGCCGGCGAAGACACCGACGGTGGCTCCCGCAAGTACGCCGCCGGAGAAATCCGTGATAGCGCCGGCCAGAGTGATCCGTGATTGGGCGGAGATCGGTTGCGTGAGAAGCGCAACCAGAGTCAAGAACGCAAGGACGGTCTGTTGCAGCGAGTGACTCATCAGGAACTTCTCCTTCCGAAGAGCCCGAGGAATCCTGTTCCGACACGGCTTTTGACCAACTGTCGCTCTGAGATGCCACCCGGAGAAGACAATGGGTCGGAACTGGCAGGGTGGGCGTAGATCCGCCCAAGATGATGAAGGATTGGACGGTTGCCGATTCGCAAGAAGGCGCGCAGCACGTGGCCCCTCGGCCACGACCTAAACGCCTACGGATTTGAAAGGAGAGACAAGCCAGACGGCGATGTCATCCCCTCACCCCCCCCGCGGAAGTTCAGGCCAACTGATCACACGTCGGCAGGTCTTCGGGCTCACGGGCGAATCGGCGCGTCGCGCCTACCTACTGGCCATCGCTTCCCAGCTCGTGTGAACCAGTGCATCGTGATGGCGGTCGTTCCCGTTTACCGCTGCGGGGCAGCCCCGGAATCTCACCGGGTTCCCTCTTGCCACTCCGGACTGTCCAGAGCACCGACGCAACGAATGGTGAGAGTAGCGCGGATTAAATCATCAGTCAAATGAGGTCATCAGAGCGTTCCGAGGACGTAGACGCATCACCTCTAGGCAATGTGACTTGCTAGCAGCGAGGTGTTGACTAAGACCACATACATCACCTTCGGCACCGCAAATAACACTCGACTTGCGCCGCCTAATTACGGGAAGACCGATCATGTGAAGCCCCGGTGCGCTGGTCACGCGGTACTATGCTCCGACCCTTACGAAGAGATATCCGTCACCTCCGTGATACGCTTCCGATGCTCCCGCTATAGCTGTCATCAATGCCTCTCGTTACGCTGGAACATGCTTACCTAGCGCTCGGACACGAACCGCTACTCGCTCAGGCGACGCTGCCGGTCGAGCGGGGGGAGGCGTCTGCGGTGTCGGTAGAAACGGTGCGGACAAATCGTCGCTGCTTCAGCTCATCAGTGGTAAACAGGCGCCTGATATCGGGGTGGTTCGCATGGAGCCACACCTTCGCACAACCAGGAAAGAAACCGTCCGTTCGATCGACCGCAAAGGTACACGACACCAGATTTTCTTCGGATGCGTGAAAAAGTATTAGACGGTGAATCAACGTTTGTGTTGATGTGTTAAAGCGTGTCGCACTCTTCGTCGGTATCGCCGTGGCGGTCTTAATCGTCGCATTCTTACTACCCCTCGACATTGCGGTCGGAACGCTGCGATCATGGGCGGAAACCGGCGGAGCGATCGGCATGGTCTGGTTTGGCACGGTCTACGTCGTACTGGCACTGCTGTTCGTGCCTGGCGCCGCGCTGACGATGATGGCGGGCGCTGGTTTTGGAATCGTGAGAGGGCTCCTGATCGTCGCCATCGCAACCTCAGTAGCTGACGCCACAGCATTTCTCTTGGGTCGGTATGTGGCGCGCGACTCCGTCTTGCGCCTACTGGATCGCTACCCTCGGTTTAAGATCGTCGACCGCGCGATCAGCCGCGGCGGGTGGCGTATCGTGGCGCTGATCCGACTTAATCCGACGATTCCATACAGCGCCAGTAACTACCTCTTCGGTGTAACCGGTGTCGCATTCCTTCCCTTTCTGATATCGAGCGGGATATTCACGATACCGGGTGCATTCGCCTATCTTTATCTCGGATATGTCGGTGCCGAAACGCTCGGTGGCAGTAACCGCAACCCAGTCGAGTGGATCCTACTGGTCATCGGTCTAGTCGTAACGATCCTCGCCCTCTTGTATATCACCGTCCTGGCGCGCCGCGGGTTCGCGGAGTTGGAGTCAGGTAAATAGACGGCCAGTCCACCTTCGACTCAGTGCTTGATGCCTACCAACGGTCAAATCGAAGCCCACCGATCCGGCCTGCGAGTGTGGCTACTCGCTCATGGCGCTTGCTCGGCAAATCCCTGGTAGATCATCTTCGCTTCGTCGAATTGAGCGAAGACGTGGTCTCGCTCCTGCTGGGAGCGCCACCCCGGCCACGCCTCGGCCATCTCACGTAGCTTGTCAATCCAACGGACCGAGTATTCGGCCGCTTCACGGCTTCGCACCGGCTGATCCCCAACCGTCACCCACACCGGATTCGTGAAGGCCTGGGCATAGTTTGCGTCGAGGGGAAATCGGTCCTCCGGTGTGCCTTCGGCTCGCAGGTGATACCAGCCGCTCTCAGTCACTTGAACCGATTTGGTGTAGTCCAGACTCGTACGATCCCCGTCGAGCCTGACTTCGTCAATCACCTCACCGTTATGCACCAGCAGCGCTGACTCCAGCGGAACGATCGACCGCACGCGCGCCGAGAGCTCAACGGTGCCCCCACCAGCCGGAAGCTCGACCGTTTCTCCGGGAAGCCTGCCGTTGACGCTGAATTCCACAAGAGGGCCAGTCGAGACGAAGGCGTGACCGTCGCGCATCCCGTCGAACCAGGCCTTCATGTCGAGGCCGCTGGCTCCGGTGTAGACGTAGGTGCGAACCGAGGCAACA
>Ga0310121_10002488_pt1 | contig 17389 bp, 10 predicted proteins | sample CB27_Tmax_986_MG_FD_203504 | JGI IMG/M metagenome (GOLD analysis project Ga0310121, IMG submission 203504) | Marine microbial communities from Western Arctic Ocean, Canada - CB27_Tmax_986 | ecosystem: Environmental > Aquatic > Marine > Oceanic | place: Canada: Western Arctic Ocean | collected...
ACTTCTCTGGCGACAATGGGAGCAACCCCGATATGAACTACCGTCAACTCACCCTCACCGTTTTCCTCTTACTGGCACTAAGTTTAACCATCTCGGCGCAAGGCCTACCCACAACAGCTCCGGAAACAGTCGGCCTCTCGTCACAAGGACTCGCACGTGCTACCGAACAGTTGGTAAAACACGTATCCAATGGCGATATCGCGGGTGTAGTAGCTGCAGTAATACGACAAGGAAAAGTTGCCTATTTCAAATCCTTTGGGAATATCGACCTTGATGCAAAAAAACCAATGCCTACTGACGCACTCTTTAGGCTCTACTCGATGACACGGCCGATCACAAGCCTTGCCGCAATGATCTTGTGGGAAGAAGGCGCGTTCAAACTCGATGACCCGATCTCAATATATCTCCCAGAATTCGCAGACCAACGCGTGTTCCGTAATGCCTCGAATCCCGAGTTAACAAACACACGGTCACGACGTGGACACATCACGGTCGAACACCTCTTAACGCATACGTCAGGACTCGGCGGCCGCCACTCGGCGATGTATCGTGCCGAGCAGGTCCGTCTCCGCTCGATCAGTCTCGAACAAATGGTGAGTAATGCTGCTCGCATGCCTCTCTACGAAGATCCAGGCACACGGTGGCGTTACGGTATTTCAACCACCATCCTTGGTCGCCTAATCGAAGTCTGGTCTGGTGTAACACTTGACACATTCCTGAACGAACGCGTGTTTAAACCACTTGGCATGAAAGACACCGTCTTCTGGGTTGACCCATCACGGGCAGACCGTTTCGGACCCGCATACCGCCCCAACAGCAAAGGTCTGCTTCGACCACACGCGATTGAGATCGTCCCCTTTACTGAACGGCCGACGCTCACCGAAGGAGGCGTGGGACTCGTCTCTACAGTGCCGGATTACATCCGATTTACCCAAATGTTTCTCAATGGGGGCACACTCAACGGTAATCAGGTGCTCAAACCTGAAACCGTCTCACTCATGACGACCAACCGCCTTACCGACGACATTTTGCCCATCGGCTTTTCTGAGCCGCAGCCAGGACGAGGTTGGGGACTCGGATTCTGCGTGGTGATCAACGGTGCACAGTTCCCATTCCCTGTGAGTGAAGGAACGTTCTGGTGGGACGGGTCCTCAGGAACGCGGTTCTTTGTCGATCCAGAAGAAGACATGATTACGGTTATCATGGCCCCAGCGTCACCGGCCCACGGCAACGGCTTTCGAGAGGCGTTCACAGATGCGGTTTACAACGCCATCGTGGATTAGGCACGCTACCGCACTTGGAGTGGCGCTTGACAGTCAGTCTCGGTCACACGCAACGGAAACCAGCTCTGAAAATCTCCGTCAGATGCAGCCAATGGGATAGCAAGCGCATAGGGTGACGCCTCAAACGAGCCGCTAGTGCTACCACCATCATCCGCCTGCTCCACTAGTTGACGTCGAAACTCGTCGACTGCGGGCGACGCAAACAACGCGTAATAAAGTTGACGCGATCCGCCTGTAACAGCTTCACGGACAACACCAATGCACAGCGGTCGGGGCGCCGTGTCAGCCACACCAACCGCTTCGGCCACACGCCGCAAGTCATCTGGTGACATACCACGAGCGACCAGGACGGCGTACTCTTCACGCAAAATGAGTGGTATCGCAGCCGCGACTGGCGAGGTCATCGATTCCATAGTGCGACTAAATATCTGTTGAAACAGTTCTGCTCGCAATTGGTCCGTCGGCTGCAACGCAAGAAGTCCCACACCCGCCTGCATCGGAGAGCGAAGCACCAAGCGCCACTCTGCTACCAATGACTGATCGATCACATAGGGTTCCGACAAACTACTCTGCACTGACTGCCAAAATAGCCAGCCGAGCACGACCAACAGGCCTCCAGCAACAAAAACTTTTCGCCACATTATCGTCGGGTAAAAAAGAAATAACCGGTCGGCACATTCACGCTGCGCGTCTCGCTGCTGACGACGCCTTACTATCAATCTGTTCAGGCGTTGGCACTTGAACGTCAGTAGCGATCCCTAATATCTCCAATAAGCGAATCTGCATCCACGTTAGATCAATTTCGCTCCAGGTTAATCCGTGACGTGCAGAACGTGGAAGCGCGTGATGGTTGTTATGCCAGCCTTCGCCAAACGTCACCAAGGCAACCCACATCGAATTCTTGGAATCGTCCGGCGTCTCAAAACGACGCTTTCCCCACAAATGCGTCGCTGAATTGACCAACCATGTGGCGTGCAGTCCGAATACAACCCGAAAAAAGACCCCCCACAACAACCAGGGCAATCCGCCAATCAGATAGAGGAAAATGCCTAGAACCACAAGCGGCACCCAGTGCCATGTATTGAGCACTCGATAGAATCGATGTTCCATAAGATCTGGTGCGTACTTCCCGACGACTGCGGTGTTTGAGTGCAACGCCTCGCCAAAAATAGTCCACAATATGTGAGACCACCACTTGCCATCGCGTGGGGTATGGGGATCGCCGGTGTCATCAGAATACTGATGGTGGATACGATGAACCGCCGTCCAAAAAATAGGGCCGCCTTGCAGCGTCAGCGTTGCACAAATCGCAAAGAAATATTCAACCAACCGAGGCACTCTATAGGCACGGTGGGTGTGCAGGCGGTGATACCCCATCCCAATGCCCCATCCAATACAAACCCAGTGCAAAATGAATGCAACTAGCAATGCGCTCCAGGTCACATAAAAAAATGCAACCACAGCCAGCACATGAAAGACCACCATCGCACTTAACGTGTCCCAACTGATGGTGTCCCGGCTACCGAAATTCATTATGTTGTTATCCAAACCTGCACTACCTCCAGCGTTGTGATGAACTCAAGCAACTACAATATCTTGCAATACCACCGTGATTGTACAGAAATCGAAATCAAAACAGACAATCACGCCGTTCCTACTGGGCGCATGCCACCCCGAACAGCTCCTGCGACCGTTGATCCAAAATGCGCCTCAAAGCAGGGGGCTAACGGTCGACTATTTCGCGTCGCAAGTCGGTATGTCTCACCAGACACAGATGGAGGTGGGCTTCCCACCGCGAGTCGACTAACCGTTTTAGCCGCCGCAAGGTAACGCTCAAGGAGCGCTTGCGGCATACGGAGCGCAGTCCCCATGTTGTCAAAGCCATAACTCGAGTCATCAGCGGGAAGTAACTGTTCGACGCGAACGCCAAGCGCGAGTAAATCCCGTATAGCATTACGGTATTCCACACGGTTAAGTCGATGAAGAGTCGCCGGTCGACCAGGATTTGCACGATCCAACGAGGCTTGATCCAGTGCAGATTCCAACCAAGTAACAAACGCTTCTTGTTCAGCTGGGCCAGGGCGACGACGGCCGGCCGGCGGCATCATCCCACCTCGAAGCTTGCGCACAACCTTTTCCCACGAAGCGGGCGCATCTTCAACGGACTCCGGATCAAGCACATCAAGCGAAAGTCCGATAGCACGTAACTGGCTCACAAGTGGTGACGGAGCAGTGCCTCGACCGTTAACCGTCCGCTCGTTGTGACAACCAACACAGTAGGTGTTAAGAAATGCTCGCTGATCAACTTGTGCATCAGCGACGACGGGCACGAGGAGTGCTCCCAACACCACGACCCCGACAATGCGAACATAGTGCAACATGCAACAAAAATGGTACATCACTGAGGCAGCGCAAGGGCAATCAACTGCGGAATTTCACCACCCACTGTGAGTCCTATGAATTGACGCCCGTCGACCATGTAGGTCATCGGAGTCCCAACGGCACCGCTCGGCAAGTCGACCGAAGCCACGACTACACCGGATGACTTGTCATACGCAACAAGCTGCGGTCCGTTACTGGTTCCACCAGTTGTTAGAGCATGCACAAGCAATGTTTTCGTTAACAAAGGACCACTTCGACTGTCGTCTCCTCCAAGTGGAGGCAAATCAAGATCTCGAAGTAATGGGTGATTACGGTAACGGTCTCCATTGCCAAGTGGTCGCATCCACACATGCTCACCACGATTCATATCAATTGCAGTCATCCGTGAATACGGCGGCTTCCACAGGGGTAACCCCTGCGGCATGACCGGTCGCCGTCTGGGATTACCGGCCTCGATGAACGAAGCATCCCCCCGGCTCAAGATATACCTTAAGGTTGATGGTTCCCCTGGCTCTGGATCGCGAAAACGCATCACGGAGTGAACGTTACGCGAGGGCACGTAGAGGATCCCCGTTTCTGGATCCACCGCCGCACCCGACCAATTGGCGCCGCCACCAGCGCTTGGTCGAAAAATCGTGCCATTTAGCGAAAGCGGCGTATAAAGAGGTCCCAGTCGGAATCCGTCTACGGCGTCAATGGCCATCTGCCGAATTTCAGGCGTAAAGTCGACCAAATCATCAACCGTCGCTCCTTGCTTGTCAAACGCTGGTGGTTTCGTTGGATATGGCTGCGTCGGTGCAAGCACCTCTCCCTCAAGATCAGTATCAGTCGCAACCACCCGTTCCTCAATGGGCCAGATGGGCTCACCGGTCACGCGATTAAAGACGTACACGAACCCCTGCTTAGTAACCTGAGCCACCGCTTTAACTTGGCGACCATCAACCGTAATGTCTAGTAAGTTCGGTGCGGTCGGATTGTCATAGTCCCACACACCATGGTGCACCATTTGGAAATGCCACACGCGCTCCCCGGTTTCCAGGTCAACGCAAATAAGACTTTCGGCAAAAAGATTGTCACCTAGGCGATGCCCTCCGTAGTAATCGGAGGTTGGAGTACTCGTGGGAAGATACGCGTACCCGAGTTCCTCATCGGCACTAAGGTTCGCCCACATATTCGCATTGCCGGAGTAACGCCATGACTCGTCCAGCCACGTGTCGACACCAAACTCGTCCGCGCTCTGCGGAATATTATGAAAATCCCAACGGTGATCTCCTGTTTGAGCGTCGTAAGCACGCGCAAACCCAGGTGGCATCTCTTTTGTAATCGAAAAATCATTAATAGACGAACCTACGATGATCGTGTTGCCTATTACGAGAGGAGCAGATTGCGATGACAACGGCAACAAATTCAGATTATCGCGCTGTCCCCTCACCGCACGGGGGAGGTTCGCCGTCAGATCGACCCGCCCACCATCGCCAAAGTCCTCCGCGGGAATACCTGTTTCGGCGTCGACCGCTATTAAGTACCCATCGCCCGTTCCCCACACAATACGTGCGCGACCATTATTCGCCCAATACGAGACGCCACGATGAGTCCATGGCGCCGGCGCAGGAGTTCCAGCTTCGTACGTGCGTGGATCATGCACCCACAACGTCCGACCTGTTCGTGCATCAATGGCCGCAGCTTGGTAGAGCGGAGTACTAATGTAAAGGACGCCATCGACCATGATCGGCGTAGCTACAATACGTGACGTGCGAGGGCGCGTCACCCACAGGCCCGGCTCGGCAACCTCAAGCTGATCAAACACAACGTCCGAAGCCACCAGAGACCCGCGACCAAGTTCATCAACGTGACTTAAATGAGTATCAATCGAATCCCATCGCCACGCGACTTCCAGATCTCCAAAGTTATCAGCAGTAATCTGATCAAGTGGTGAGTACTTCGTCGCTGCACTATCAGCAGCATAAGCGCGCCATTCACCATTGTCAGTGCCACCTTGGGCCCCAACAACGATGGTCGCGGCAACGCCGGACACCATAACGAGTGCGCACCGAACCAACACACGGAAAATACTGGCTCGTGCAACGACCGTCATTGCGCGCCCTCAACGTTACGATTTAACCACTCGATAATCCGCGGCGTCACGACCTCCGGAACCTGTGTGTGCGGTCCGTGACCAACTCCAGGTAAAATATCAATCGTCAAGGAACCCTGGACCCAGCGCCACATGTCATTCAGCGTTTCGGGTTTAAACGGGCCACTCTCTTCACCATAAATCAAAAGCGTAGGCGCTTCGACTAACGGGAACTCTCCCATGCGAAAACCAAACCCTTTCGTATCTGTAGCGAACGGCGGACGCGGCCAATTTGCCTTATAAAAGTTAACAACCGACTCCGGGTAAAGACGGTCATAGGCAGCCGCCCGTAACTCCGCCAATTCCGCTGAATCGTCAGAGCGTGCCGGACTGTTTCGCATCCGCGCGCCAAACTCTTCTCCCGCGTTCGGATTCTCTTGCATACCACGTTGAAACATGCTGGCCTCTTGTTGTGCCTGATTGTCGATCAGTTCTCTAAGTAGACCTGCGGGATGAACCGTGCCAACGGAAATAAAGTGGGACGTCCGCTCCGGATGGGTCATCGCAAAATGCCAGGCATAAAACCCACCACTGTCCTGGCCAATTAAGATCGCCCGCTGATCCCCAAAGTGCTTGATGATCGCTTCGATGTCACTAGATATTTTTGACATCGTGTAGTGTTCAACACCCTCTGGCTTATCACTCTTATCTGTCCCACGCGTCGACATAGCAACAACCCGGTATTGTCCTGACAACGCGACCATCTGGTGCCGCCAATCAAACCAGGGACCAGTAATGCTATGAACAAATATGACGAGGGGTCCCTCCCCAGCCGAGTGGTAGACGACGCGAACACCGTCCGAGTCGACACTCCCTTCTTCCACGCTCAACGATGCGCCACGCCAGTCACGAATAGTCACGTTGGCAACGGCACCACCCGCTACCGAGACCGCGACGAACGCAGTGACTAAGCCTAAGCCCCATTGTTTCACAGCAACCTCCAGGCGGATTCCGTGAGCATCCGTAGTCGTGACACTAGGCCAGAAGCTCTGGTATGACCCTGGCCGGTTCAACCCCGGTGAGTCTCGCGTCCAGACCACGATGCTTATGTGTAAAACGCTCGTGATCAATACCGAACAAATGCAGAATAGTGGCCTGAAAGTCCCGAATGTGCACTGGGTCCTTCACAATGTTGTACGAGAACTCGTCTGTTTCGCCGTACACAACACCGCCCTTGACACCACCACCAGCCATCCAAAGACTGAAACAACGCGGGTGATGGTCTCGTCCATAATCCGTCGGCGTCAGTCGGCCTTGTGAATAGATAGTCCGTCCAAACTCACCACCCCAAATGACGAGCGTTTCATCAAATAGGCCCCGGTCTTTCAGGTCTTGAATCAGTGACCACGCCGCACGGTCAACATCCCGTGCTTGAGCTGGAAGCACCTGCGGTGCGAAAGAATGCACATCCCAGCCTCGGTGATATATCTGAACAAAGCGAACTCCGCGTTCGACTAACCGGCGCGCCATCAACGCCGCATTCTGAAATTTGCCCGGCTGCTTGGCTTCCTCACCCCATCGGGTAAAGGTGCTGTCTGGCTCACTCGACAAGTCAGCCATCTCCGGAACCGACATCTGCATCCGGTAGGCCATCTCATACTGCTGAATACGCGCGAGCGTTTCTGGACTCCCAAGTTCTTCATGCTGCATACGGTTAAGTTCACCAAGTCCATCAAGCATTTCCCGCCGAACCTCTCGTGATACACCATCGGGGTCACGCACATAAAGCACAGGGTCTGCCCCTCCGCGTAGCCCAACCCCTGAGTACTCAGGCGACAGAAACCCTGCACTCCACAATTTTGCTGAAATCGCCTGCACGCCGGACCTTGGGTGACTTTTCTCAGCGTTCATCACGACAAATGTGGGGAGATCTTCATTCATACTACCGAGGCCATACGCAAACCACGACCCAATACACGGGCGCCCTGGAATTTGCTGTCCTGTCTGGATAAACGTAATGCCCGGCTCATGGTTGATCGCATCGGTATGCATCGATCGCACGATGGCGATGTCATCAACCATCCTTGCCGTGTGGGGCAACAGTTCAGACACCCAAGCTCCACTTTGCCCGTGCTGCTGAAACTCAAACACTGACGGAGCAATGGGGAAGCGCGCCTGGCCGGATGTCATTGTCGTTAGCCGCTGTCCTTGACGTATCGATTCGGGCAGGTCTTTGTCATACCAGTCCTTCATGCCGGGCTTATAGTCGAGCAAGTCCATCTGCGGCGGGGCCCCCATCATATGGAGGTAGATACATCGCTTAGCTTTAGGTGCAAAATGGGGCAGCGACGGCAACCCTCCGACCGCCGGTTCTTGACCTAAAGCCGATAGTGCATGTGCGGGGTTGTCACCAGCCATTAGACTCGATAGCGCGAGCCCACCAATACCTTTAGCTACCTTGCCAAAAAACTGTCGCCTCGTCTCAGCAAGAATGACTTCACGGATCGGATCCATTGTTAACGCTCCCTTTAAACACCAGAACGATTCTCAGGACTACTTATTCAAAACCTCGTCCAAGTTCATCAGTTGATTGACTACCATGGTCCACGCGGCTGATTCGTCAACTGCAAGTCCAGTCGTGGGTGGCGAATCACCAACACGAACCAGTTCTCCTGCCCCTTCGGTATCAACTCGGTAGACATTCAGTAACCGGTCGTATGTACGACGGACGACGCCACGTTCGTCCACATTGAACACCCGAGAGAGAAGCCGCGTGGTTACGAAGTCGAGTCGATCATCAAAGTCAGCGCCACCATCGCTAATTGCTCGCTGAGCCAAGTAACGTGACGCCTCGACAAACTGGGGATCATTCATCGTCACCAACGCCTGCAAAGGCGTATTCGTTCGCTCGCGTCTAACGACGGAATGTTCACGCGTTGGTGCATTGAAAATCTGCATTGACGGAGGCGGTGCGGATCGCTTCCAAAAACTGTAAAGACTCCGCCGGTAAAGCTTACCTCCGGCATCCTGCTCGTAGAGTCTGGTATTACTCTGCGGCATTGCCACCGTCGACCAAACCCCTTCCGGTTGATACGGCCTGACACTCGGCCCACCAACTGTTCGGATTAGAAGGCCACTCGCAGCCAAGGCATAGTCTCGAACCATTTCGGCGTCCATCCGAAAGCGCGGCCCACGAGAGAGCATGCGGTTCTCTGGGTCTCGCTCAAGCTTGTTCGAAGTCACCGAAGCCGATTGTCGATACGTTGCCGACGTGACAAGCATCCGAAAAAACCGTTTCACATCCCAACCCGATGTGCGGAATTCAACGGCAAGCCAGTCAAGTAGCTCCGGGTGTGTCGGCGTATCGCCTTGAGCCCCAAAGTCCTCACTCGTTGTGACGAGGCCTGTGCCGAAGACCTGTTGCCAGTACCGATTGACCGTCACACGACTCGTCAACGGATTATTCTCATTGACCAGCCAGTGCGCGAGTCCGAGACGATTCCGCGGCAGCGATTCGGACATCGGCGGCAACACACTTGGCACCCCAGCCAGTACACGTTCACGCGGCTGGTCATACATGCCGCGATAGAGCACATGCGCCTCAGGTTCAGTGTCAAGACGCTCGTTCATCACGTGGGTTATTCCCCCACGTCGGCGCAGTTCACGCCACTGGTCCTGAATATCTTGAGCCCGAGCAACTAGGGCTCGGTATTGCCCGTCTTTAACGCTTAGATAATACCGATGCAGCGCGTCACGCTCGTCAACAGTTAACGCATCTAGTGACTTTTCTCGCGCTCGCTCTAACGTCGACCAAAGGAACACAACCTTTGCCTCTTGCACCGTTAAAGGACGATTAAACACACGGAGGTCGGCAATACGACCGCCGTCAAAATACCGCATCTCCTTCTCTTGTCTAATCTCGGTAACACCACGTCCCAGTTCCAGCGGGCGACCAGTCTTGATACTTCCGAGCGCTTTGGTAAAGTATTCAGTCCCGGAAGATTCGACGACTTCGCCATCGCGATACACGTTCATCCCCGCACGCTCTCCGCTACCATCGTGGGTCACCACAATGTGTGTCCACTCGCCAGGTGGCATCCGTTTCGTGTTCACAGGCGACACACGTGGAGACGGCCGACGGCCAGACTCAGGGTCCTCATCTCCCGTCAGGCGGAAAGAAAACTGTCGAGAACCAATATTCATCAACCAACCGCGGGACCCGTCATCCACATCGTACTGACCGGCCACAACATAGTTCCCTTCCTGCTCCGGCTGGTAGATCCACAGCGCCATCGAAAAGGGTGTGTCACTATCAAGAGGCAGCGAGGGCAATGTGGCCCACGATTGTTCCTGAAATACCAGAGCGCGCTGTCCGTTAGGACCCGTTCCGACTCGAGCACCACCACGAAGTTCAACTGGATGCGTCTCGCCGTCGAGCAAAAAGGTTGGCTGATTTGCATTCTCGAGAACCAATCGCATTCGCTCGGCATCGTTTTCAAGCGGCGATTCAATGGTTTGGTATTCCCCAGCGGCAAGCCATTCACCAAACGTGTCGGCAACCGCACCTGACCGACGCGTGAGTCGCGCCTCGGTGTCCGCCGCTGCGTCCCGAAGTTCACTCCAGAGTGCGCGATCGTCGTCCTCCGGAACTACCAAAATCGGCGGTGGGTCCGAAACATTTCCGTCCATCACATACTGCGTGGTGTTGCGAAAAAACGCTGTCATCGCGTAGAACTCTCGCTGCTGGATGGGGTCGAACTTGTGATCGTGACAGGTCGCACATCCAACCGTCAGACCAAGGAACACGCCACCAATGGTTTCCGCGCGGTCCTTCGCGTAAATTGCCTCATATTCTTCCGGAACGACACCACCCTCATTCGTCGTAATGTTGTTACGCTGAAAACCCGTCGCAACCAACTGATCGAGTGAAGGCTCCGGCAAAAGGTCGCCCGCAAGTTGCTCAATAGTAAATTCATCAAACGGTTTATTTTCATTAAACGCTTGAATCACCCAATCTCGATAGGGGTACATTTCACGGTAGTTGTCGATATGGATACCGTGGGTATCGCCGTAACGCGCCGCATCTAACCAATACCGTGCTCGATGCTCGCCCCAGTGCACAGAATCTAGCAACGCATCGACTAACTTTCCGTACGCCTGGTCAGAACTATCATTAAGAAACTCATCCAACAGTTCGGGTTCAGGTGGAAGTCCGGTCAAATCAAGCGCAACGCGTCTAGCCAATGTTCGTCTGTCTGCCTCAAGGGCCGGCGTCAATCCTTCGGTCTCGAGTTTCGCCAAAATGAATCGGTCAAGAGAGTTTCGAACCCATTTGTCGTTCGATATCGCCGGTGCATCCGTACTTGCAACCGCCTTAAACGACCAATGCTGGTCCCACGATGCGCCGTCCTCAATCCAACGGCGCAACACCTCAATTTGGTCTGAGTCCAGTGTCTTGTTCGCAGACAGCGGCGGCATCCGCATTCGTTCGTTTTCGTGCGTAATACGTTGATAAATCAAGCTCGCTCCCGCATCACCCCGAACAACTGGCTGCCCGCGACGGCGCATTTCAAAAGCACCTTCTTCAGTGTCGAGGCGCAACTGTGCTTGACGAGTACTCGGGTCCGGCCCGTGGCAGCGGAAACAGTTGTCCGCCAAAATGGGACGTACTTCCCGCTGAAAGTCCACAGTTTGACCGCCGGCATCGTACGCCCACCCGAATAGGGTGACAGTAATAAACACCGGCAAATGAAGAAACAGGGTCGATCGATTAGACATAATTTGCACCATGAATAGATACGTACACGCCCGACATATGGCAAGTAGAAACCTGACGCCCTGAGAACTTATACGGCTGCTTGCAACACGTGTCAATGGTCACTGTCCCAAACCTAACCATTTCCGTGGAATAATTCACGGAACCACTGCTGGAGCTCCGTAACTAAATACAAAACGGATACACGACTGGTGGCACTCTGTGACGCCCAACAGAAGAATGGATTACGATCATCGGCTGAAGACTATCGATTAACCAGCGTCGTTTTATCAGCCACCGCAGACCCTCTACGTAAGGAACATCATGTCACCCGCAACAATAATTTGGACCAAGATTGACGAGGCTCCAGCCTTAGCGACTCATTCGTTTCTACCCATTGTGACGGCGTACACCAAGGGGACCGGCATCGAATTTGAAATCCGCGACATTTCTTTGGCAGGGCGCATCATTGCTTTATTTCCGGAGAAGCTTCGGCCAGAACAGCGTATCCCTGACGAATTGGAACACTTAGGCGAACTCGCCACAACCCCAGCCGCAAATATCATCAAGTTGCCTAATATCAGCGCTTCGGTGCCACAACTCCAGGCAGCGATAAAAGAGCTTCGGGACCATGGCTACAACATTCCTGATTACCCTGAGGACCCACACAGCAAAGACGAACGGGGCCTTCAGAACCGTTTTGCGAAAGTGCTGGGATCAGCTGTCAACCCCGTACTTCGCGAAGGCAACTCTGACCGTCGCGCGACCCGCTCCGTAAAAACCTTTGCAAAAAAACATCCTCATCGAATGATGAAGCCATGGCCTAAGTCTGGCTCGCGCACCAAAGTGGCACACATGAAGGACGGAGACTTTTTCGGTAGCGAATCGTCAGTCACCATCGCAGAGTCGGATAACGTCCGCATCAAATTCGTTACGTCTGACGGCACGGTCTCTGTGCTAAAAGATTCGATTCCACTCCTAGCCTATGAGGTCATTGATACCGCGGTAATGCGTGTGGCTGCTCTTCGCACGTTTTTTGTCGACACTATCAACGAAGCCAAAAATACTGGTTCTTTACTGTCGCTACATCTCAAAGCAACGATGATGAAGGTTTCTGACCCACTGATGTTCGGCCATTGTGTCGCTGTCTATTATGAGGACGCGTTGAACAAACACCGTGCCGTTCTGAACGACGCTGGTACCAACGTCAATAACGGTCTTGCTGGCGTCTTAGATAAGCTCGACAAGCTCTCACCAAGCCAGAAAAGTGAAATAGAAGCCGACATTGCATCCACCTACGTGTCCAGACCAGCGCTAGCTATGGTCGACTCTCGTAAAGGCATCACGAACCTGCACGTGCCAAACAACGTCATCATAGATGCGTCGATGCCAAACGTTGTTCGCGACGGCGGAAAGATGTGGAATAGCAACAACGAATTACAAGACACCATTGCAATGATTCCGGATCGCAGCTACGCAACAATGTACCAAGCCATCATCGAGGACTGTCAAACACACGGTCAATTCAATCCCGCAACGATGGGAAGTGTGTCAAATGTCGGATTAATGGCAAAGAAGGCTGAGGAATACGGGTCCCACGATAAGACCTTCGTAGCATCTAGCAGTGGAAATATTTGCATCGTCAGTAACGACGGGGAAACCCTTCTTCAACAATCCGTTGAGGCTGGAGATATTTTCCGCATGTGCCAAACCAAAGATGAACCCATCCGAGACTGGATCAAACTTGCAGTAACGCGCGCGAAAGAGTCTGGTTCACCGGCAGTATTTTGGCTCGACGAAAACCGTAGCCACGATGCTGCACTAATCACTAAAGTACACGGCTACCTAGGAGAACACGACGTCGTAGGACTCGACATTCAAATTCTAAAACCAGTCGATGCGATGCGTTACTCCCTTGAACGCATCCGGCGGGGCGAAGACACCATCTCGGTGACGGGAAACGTACTTCGAGACTACCTCACCGACCTCTTTCCTATTCTCGAGTTGGGAACCAGCGCCCGAATGCTATCGATCGTACCGCTGCTAAACGGTGGTGGGCTCTTTGAAACCGGTGCTGGCGGTTCGGCGCCAAAACACGTCGACCAAATGCTTCGCGAAGGACATTTACGGTGGGACTCGCTCGGTGAATACTGCGCCCTCGTCCCGTCTCTCGAACTTGCGGCCTCAAAAGCAAATAACGCGAAGGCCAGCCTTTTCGCGAAAACGCTAGACCAAGCAATCGGTGCCTATTTGGAGCATGAGCGGTATCCATCCCGGAAGGTGAATGAATTAGACAACCGTGGCAGCAGCTTTTATCTTGCGCTCTACTGGGCCCAGGCACTCGCCGAACAGGATGACGACGCCGACCTGAGAGAACGATTCGGTGCCGTCGCAACTGACCTGAAGGAGCACGAGGCTACCATCACAAACGAGCTATTAGCGGCCCAAGGCTCGCCGGTCGATATAGGCGGCTACTTTAGACCGGTTGATGCACTTGTAGAACAGGTGATGAGGCCAAGTCACACGTTTAACGGCATCATCGCCGCGATGTGACCCCCCCTCCCCACAGCAGACCAACAACGGCGACGAATCAGCCTCCTCACAACTCGACATCGTGTGCGCAGGAAAAGCTAGAGACGTTTACGTAACTAGCCAGGTAAACGAAACGCAATCAGTTCGCCGGCAAACCCACCACCACTAATAGCGGTTACCACATACTGCTTCCCGTCATGCATGTAGGTCATTGGCGACCCGGACACCCCCGTGGGCATATAAACCTCACCGACTTCTTGCCCCGTGAACTTGTCGTAGGCACGCAACATCGCCCCTACCTCGCCACTGGAAGTTGTGAACGTGCCGGCTTCACCAGCAATAACAAGCGTCTTGGTATTAAGTGTCCCTACACGGCCCACACGGCCCGTACGCGGTAATGTCACACCCTCGAGCAACGGATGGTTTCGAATATTGTCAGGTGTCTCACCGTGCGGAACCTGCCACAAAATTTCGCCTTCTTTAAGATCAATAGCCGTAATGCGCCCCCATGGTGGCTTTACTAGCGGGATGCCGTCGACGTTCAAAGCAACCTCAGCGGCAGGTATTTCCCGCGCCCGACCTCGAATAAAATTCATATCCGAACGTGCTGGGTCGTTGATCAATCCCAAAGACACAACTTGAGTGTATGTGTATAGGTACACGATACCTGTCTCAGGATCGATCGAACCGCCGGGCCAATTCGTACCGCCAGCTTGAGACGGCAGCATCAGCGTTCCAGCAACGCCGTTCACATCAGAAACCGTAGGTGGCGTAAAAATGGGACCAAGGCGATGCTTGGCGGCTATCGCCTCTGCGCGACGCTTAATCTCCGGCGTAAAATCAATCAGGTCATCCAGCGAGACGCCCTGTCGATCATAGGCCGGCGGCTTAGTCACGTACGGCTGTGTTAACGAAAGGAATTCTCCCGGAACATTTGACGCCTCAACCTCTCGCTCTTCGATGGGCCAAATCGGCTCACCCGTGACACGGTCAAAAACGTACAGCCACACCTGTTTTGTGGGCTGTGCGACAATCTTCCGCTCAACCCCGTCAATGACGACATCAGCAAGAATTGGGGCACACGGAATATCCCAATCCCAGACATCATGATGGATAAATTGGTAGTGCCAGAGCCTATCGCCAGACTCCAGATCAACCGCCACTAAACTGTCAGAAAAAAGGTTATCGCCATGCCTATGGCCACCGTAATAATCATTGGTCGGCATCTCCGTGGGGAGATAGGCAATACCGAGTTCCAGATCAACGCTAATTTGTCCCCAAACCCCCGTGTTTCCGGTATAACGCCACGACTCATTCAACCAACTATCATTTCCGAATTCATCTGCACCTGGGATGGTGTGGAAAATCCACTTTCTATCTCCACTATCAGCGTCAAAACCACGAATGTAACCCTTCACATTGGCCATGGATTTCGGTGAACTTCCTGGAAGGTGAGCTGCCCCGACCACGATAGTATTGCCCGCTACGATCGGCGCTGCGTGCAGTCCGGCTTCACCAGTGACCAAGTCAATGTCCTGATCAAAATTCTGTTTAAGATCAACGATCCCATCCGTGCCAAACGACGACAGTCGACGCCCCGTTGCAGCATCAAGACCAAGAAGCTGGTAACCTGGTGTTACGTAAAATATTTGCCCGCCATCCTCATGGGATCGATAGGCTAATCCACGCCCGGAAAGTCGACGTGGTGCTGCCGCGCCACGTTCTCCCTCATCAAGGCGGTGCATCCACAACAGTTCCCCAGTGCCAGCATCAAGCGCCACCACCGAACGACGAGAACCCACCGTCGAATAAATCACGCCATCAATCATCAACGGTGTCGACTGAAAGTTGAATTCTGGGTTCGGCCCAAAATTGTGAGTCTTGAATCTCCATGCCACTTCAAGGTCGCTAAAATTATCTGCATTAATTTGGTCGAGTGGCGAGTACCGCGTATTGGCAATATCACCACCATAACTGGGCCACTCGCCATCCTGGGTTCCTTGAGCCGCCACCATGGATGACATACCCGCCACAACTACAGCAGCAACTAGACCGTGTACGGCTGCGTTCCATTTACTTCTCATCGTCATCCCTCCATCGTTATGCTGGTAAAGCACCCTCACGCTTAAAAACAAAGAACTCGTAACGCTCAAGAATAAGCATTCATACACATCCAACTCAAATGACCTCGTGCCCCCAACCTGTCCGATTCAAAACCGTGAGGACACCAACTGACCACTTCAAACCTTTTCATCAACTGCGCTTTCACGTCAAACTAGAATCCTCAGCCTATGGGTGTTGCTCCGTTCGTATCCATCGTCGTCCCCTGCAGAAATGAAGAACGTTTCATCAGGACCTGCCTCGAATCTCTCACTTCACAAACATACCCGGCAATGCGAATAGAGATCATAGTTGTTGACGGCAATAGCACTGACAACACACACCGTATAGCGGAAACCTGCAGCCACAGTGACAAACGTATACGACTCTTGGAAAACCCTCAAGAATATGTCGCCTTTGGCTTAAACCGTGGCATCGATACGGCGGCAGGAGAAATCATCATTCGAGTGGACGGCCATACTACAGTCGACCATGACTTCGTCGAACAAAGTGTTCGCCTACTACGAAACCACCCTGAGGCCTGGTGTGTTGGAGGCCCCATCGTGCATGAGGGTCGTAGCCTAACGGGACAGGCAATAGCGATTGCAATGTCTCACCCGTTTGGGGTTGGAAATGCCAAACACCACTTCTCCGACTACGAAGGTTACGTCGATGGCACAGCAATGACGACGTGCTGGCGTTGGCTGTTCGAGCGGGTCGGAACCTTTGACGAAAACTTTATCCGCAATGAAGACGACGAACTCAGTTTTAGAATTGCTAAACACGGCGGGCGGACATACGTGTCACCCGCCGTGCGTTATACGTATCGTGTGCGTGATGGGTTTTACGCGTTATGGCACCAACACCTGCAGTACGGCTTCTGGAAGCTTGCACTCGTTCGAAAGCACCGCCAAGTCATCTCACTCAGAATGTTTGTTCCCACGCTGTTCATAACAGCTATTCTCGTCGGCATTCTCAATCTGTCGTTTGGAGGCTTCGTGAATTTCACACTCTCCGCAGCCACTCCAGTCGTGTACTTCGCAACAAATTTGTGCGCCTCATTACGCGCTTCGCGCAAACAACCATTTCCTGTCAAGGTGCGGGTACCACTCGCGTTTGTTGTGATGCACGTCGGATATGGACTCGGCTTAGGATGTGCCTTTTTGCGTTGGATGGTGGGACTCGCTGACCGCATTCCACCACGGATGACCGCGTTAACACGGTAAACAGCTGTGGATAAACGGTATTCACCATTGCAGGCGG
>Ga0310121_10002490_pt1 | contig 17377 bp, 14 predicted proteins | sample CB27_Tmax_986_MG_FD_203504 | JGI IMG/M metagenome (GOLD analysis project Ga0310121, IMG submission 203504) | Marine microbial communities from Western Arctic Ocean, Canada - CB27_Tmax_986 | ecosystem: Environmental > Aquatic > Marine > Oceanic | place: Canada: Western Arctic Ocean | collected...
CGATCCGGGGTCATCACTCCCGGGCCGGGCCCGACACAAACGGATGCCGATCCACTTCGCCGATGTCGCCCGGTTTTTCTTGGTCGTCAGGTAGCGGTTGCACAGTTCGCATATGTCAACCCGGCGCCAGCGGTGCGCGGCGTCCGACCCGCGTAGAGGTCGTTACGGTTATCCAAGTATCGCTGCAAGGCGAGTCCGGATCGGACCAGTTGCTGAAGTAATAAACGCGGCCCGGGATCTTCTTGGCCCACTGGCCGTGGGCGAAAAGCGGGAAGCCAGCGTGGGATTTGGGTGGTTTGGGCGGCCCCTTGACGATAGACTCGGGCATGATGACGGGTCGACCGCGGATTGCCGGTTGTTTCGTGACGCCTTGGTTGGCGTTGGTGACCAACAGGTGCCGATACGGATACCGAGCGCATTGTGCCCGCAAGCGCATTACCATCGAAGTTGTTGAAAAACGCGCAGTTGCCACCTTAGCTCAGCGGTAGAGCAGTGCTTTCGTAAAGCACAGGTCCGCGGTTCGAATCCGCGAGGTGGCTTTTGAAAACGGTCTTTTCAGTCGTTTCTTCGAGAGTAATAGCTTCACGATGACCTTTTCAAGTTTCATCCGTTTCGCCCTGCAATATCGAAGGTCATAAGCGCCATGAAGGTTCCGTTGGTAGATCTGCGTGCCTCGCTCGACCCGATCAAGGACGAGTTGTTCGCCCGGTTCGAACAGATTCTTGACGGCATGCAGCTTTTCCTCGGGCCAAATGTCCAGGCGTTCGAGCAGGAGTTTGCCCGGTTCTGCGGGGTCGATCACGGCGTGGCTGTCTCGAGCGGGACCGATGCCCTTGCCGCTACGTTGCGGGCGGTCGGCGTTGGCCCGGGCGACGAGGTGATTGTTCCGTCGCTGACGTTCTTCGCCAGTATCGAGGCGATCGTACACGTTGGCGCCACACCGGTCATGGTCGATGTCGAGCCACAGACCCTGACGATCGATCCGCAACGGGTAGGCCAAGCCGTGACTGACGCGACCCGCGCCGTGATGCCCGTTCACCTTTACGGTCAGCCGGCCGACATGGATCCCATCCTGGAGATAGCGGGTCGTCACGATTTACGCGTCGTCGAGGACTGCGCCCAGGCACACGGCGCCCGGTACAAGGGCAGGCGTTGTGGTGGCATGGGCGATGCCGGCGCGTTCAGCTTCTACTTCACCAAGAACCTCGGCGCGTTTGGTGAGGGCGGGTTCGTCACCACCAGGAATAGTGATCTGGCCGAGCGCGTTCGGCTTCTGCGTCATCACGGCCAGGTATCGAAATTCGAGCATGCCCGGATCGGCTCCAACCTCCGCCTTGACGAGCTTCAGGCGGCGGTGCTGCGGTTGAAACTGCCGCACCTGGAATCGAACAACCAATGTCGCGCTGCAATCGCCCAACGATACGACGAGTTGTTTGCCGATCTGCCCATCAAGTTGCTGCCGACACGAGGCGATTGCCAATCCGTCTACCACGTCTATCCCATTCGCGTGGCGCAGCGCGATGCCCTGCGCGATCACCTCGAGGCACAAGGCATCGGCACGGGCATCCACTACAAGATCCCCGGCCACCGCCAGCCCGCGCTGCGCGACGTGCCGCATCGCGCAGCCGACATGCCCGTCACCGAAGCGGTCTGCCGCGAACTGCTGTCGATCCCGATGTACCCGCAACTGGGTGACGACCAGATCGAGTACGTGGCCCACTACGTCCGCGCATTCATGTGATCCCTCCAGGAAACTTGGTCCGGTGTTCACCCGAATTGCGCGGAATCAGCGTCATCGGTAACGGCGGTACAACCGGCTGCATCTCGTGGTCGAGCCGATCATCATCAATCATCTTGACCGGCGTGCGCTTCTAGCTGGACGATTTTTTCCTGCAGTTGGCGGACATGGTCGCCGAGTTCGCGGATGTTCTGGTGTTGCTCTTCGATGGTGCGGCGGAGGCACAGGGCCACATCCGGGACGGCGCCGGAGTATTGCAGGTGGCGGATCAACTCGTTGGTTCGGACGCTGCGAATATTGATGGTCATCGTGACGGCTCCTCAAGCATGATCCTACGGTGTGACAACATCCTTGCCCCGCGTTTTGATTTCGTTTTCGGCCTGATCGACAAATGCCTCGATCGGCATTGCGCCCAGATCGCCGCGGGTGCGTTGCCGGACGCTGACGGCGCCGGCCGCTTCGTCCTTGCCGCCCACGACGAGCATGTACGGAATCTTCTGATCCTGGGCAACCTTGATCTTGGCGTTGACCCGTTCGTTGCCCGTGTCGATCGAGGCACGCAGGTCCGCATTTTTCAGCGCGTCGAGCACCTTGTGACCGTACGTGCTGAACTTGTCGGAGATGGTCAGCACGCGCACCTGCTCGGGCGACAGCCAGAGCGGAAACGCGCCGTTGTAATGCTCGATCAGCATGCCGACGAACCGCTCCATCGATCCAAACGGCGTGCGATGGATTATCACGGGCCGGTGTGCCCGGTTGTCGGCGCCGACGTAGGTCAGGTCGAACCGCTGCGGCAGGTTGTAATCGAGCTGTACCGTACCGAGCTGCCACTTGCGGCCGATCACGTCTTTGACGTTGAAGTCGATTTTAGGACCATAAAAATTCGCCTCGCCCGGCTGCGTGGTATAGGCCAGGCTGCTGTCGTCGAGCACCTCCTGCAACTCGCGCTCGGCGGTGTCCCACACCGACGGGTCGCCGACGTATTTTTCCGGCGTCTGCGGGTCGCGTATCGACAGGTAGACCTCCATGTCGTCGAAGCCGAACGTGTTGAGCACGAACCGCGACAGCTCGACCGTGCTGCGAACCTCGTCCTTGACCTGCTCGGCCGTGCAGAACAGGTGTGCGTCGTCCTGCGTGAACCCACGCACGCGCGTCATGCCCGTCAGTTCGCCCGACTGCTCCCACCGATACACCGTACCGAACTCCGCCAGCCGGACGGGCAGGTCGCGGTAGCTGTGCTTGTCCGATCGGTAGATGCTGATGTGGTGCGGGCAGTTCATCGGCTTGAGCAGGTAGCCGTCGATCGCGCCCTCATCCATCCGATTGGAAAGCTCGGCGCATGAGCAGTTCTCGTCGGCCAGCAACCGGATCTGCTCGCGGCTGACCATCGGTGGGTATTGGCTTTCCTGGTAATACGGGTAGTGGCCCGAGGTCTTGTACAGGTCGATCTTGGCGATGTGCGGTGTGAAGACCTGGAAATATCCGCGACGGATCTGCTCGCCCATGATGAACTTCTGCAATTCGTCACGGATGATCGCGCCCTTGGGCTTCCAGAGGATCAGGCCTTGGCCGACTTGCTCGTCAATCGCGAACAACCCGAGCTTCTGCCCGACGACGCGGTGATCGCGCTGACGCGACTGCTCGAGTTGTTCGAGACGGGCGTCGAGATCCGCTTGCGTAAAGAACGCCGCGCCATACACGCGATGGAAACGATCGCTCTTGATGTCGCCGTGCCAGTGCGACGTGGCGATGGACATGACCTTGAACGCGCCGATGTACCCCGTGGACGGCACGTGGGGGCCCATGCAGAGATCTTCCCAATGCTCCACCGCTTGTGGCTTTGCACGGTCACCCGTGACGTACCACGACAATGTCGCCGCGCCGCCGTCCAGTGCGCGTCGGGCGTTGTCGAGCTTGTATTTGTTGGCCTCTTTGTCGAGTTTTTCCATGCCCTCGTCGGGCGGCAGATCGTAGCGTGTAAACGGGCGATCCTCCTCGACGATTCTTTTCATCTCGGCTTCGATGCGTGGGAAGTCGTTACTGCTGATCGGCGTATCGAGTGCCAGGTCGTAATAGAATCCGTTTTCCAGCGGCGGCCCGTAGGCCAACAGCGCGTCGGGCCAGAGACACTGGATCGCCTCGGCCATCACGTGGGCACATGAATGGCGCAGCAGGTAGAGCGCGTCGGGGTCCGGATCGCCCTTCGATCGGCCCTGCTTATTGGTGCGTGGACGGGTAAGGATCGACACGTTCGCGTCGCGATCGATCATGTGGTTCAGGTCGCAGCGTTGCCCGTCAACTTTCGCGCCGATGGCGGCCTTGGCCAGGCCCGCGCCGATATCGGCGGCAATCTGTGCCGGCGTCAGCGGGGAGTCGTAATGCCGTTCACTGCCGTCCGGGAGCGTGATGCGCATGGTTGGACTCACAACTGGATAGCTTGCCATTTATCCGGGTCGTTGTCGATTCGCCGTCTCGATAAACAAAAACGGCCGCCCGTGCTCGTGGGTGGCCGTCGGTTGATTCATGCAATGGGTCAACTCAAGGCCGGCAGCGCCCTATCGGTGTCCACGCATCGTGCGTGGTGATTGTAGTCGATCGTGTCAGCATCATTGCCAGTTGCTCTCGTATCATCATCGCCAGATGGTACATCGGTGGCATGACATGTCAACGTGATAAAATGGTGGCGGCATGAGTCTTTCACTTTCACACGGCAGGCAGTTGGAACCCGGCAGTATCGGGATCGATGGGCCCGATCTGCCGCCGTGGCAGGATGGTGCGATCGACCTGGGCCGGTGGTTCGGCCCACGACGCGCCTCCAACCCGCTGGAGTTGGAGATTGGAAGCGGCAAGGGAACGTTCCTGATTCAGCAGGCGATGCAGACACCGGATATCAATTACATTGGAATCGAGTACGCGCGCCAGTTCTGGCTTTATGCGGCCGATCGATGCCGACGTCACGGGCTCGACAACGTCAAGCTGGTCCACGCGGAGGCCACGTTTTTCATCCGCAACTTTGTGCCCGGTGGTTGTTTCACGCAGGCGCACGTGTACTTTCCCGATCCCTGGCCCAAGAAACGCCACCACAAGCGCCGGCTGATTCAAGTGCCGTTTCTGCGCGAGCTGGCCGGGACGTTAAAGCCCGACGCCCTGTTGCGAATGGTGACCGACCACACGGATTATTTCCAGTGGATGCAGCAACGGGCCGTGCAGGTGGCAGACCTGTACATGCCCCTGCCGTTCGAGAGTCCGCAGTCGGCCGGCGCAGGCGAACTGGTGGGCACGAACTTTGAGCGGAAATACCGGCGACAAGGGCGGCCGTTTCACGCCCTGGTTTTGCGCAGACTTTGATCGGTTGGTATAGTAGGGGTGATGATTGACAAGGAGATCAGGTGATGCGAAACAGCGTGACATTGAGCGTGGGGGCATTGACAATGGCTTGCGTTCTCGGGGGTTGCTGGTGGGCGCCGCCGGTGGAAGAAGCGGTCGTAGAGGTCACCACGCCGGTGCGGATCCTTCGCGACGCCGCGGGCAACGACCCGGCCTGCAAACAGGTGGACGCCATGCTCATCAGATCGCAGGCACAGTTCGACGAACTGGCCAGCGATCAATTGGGCGAGCTGTACGTGGATTTTGCGTCAGAAATGCTCGTCGTTGTGGCGCTGGGTGAGCGGCCGACGAGCGGCTACGCGGTTAAAATCACCAATATCAGCCGGTCGGGCCGGGTGCTGTTTGTGCAGGGTACGACGACCCGGCCGAACGAGGGGGATATCACCCTTTCCATGTTGACCTATCCTTATGCCGCCGCGGTGATTGCGCTATCTGACGCCGACCGGATCGAGCCCGAGATCGACTAGGCCACGCCCAGCCGTCAGTGTCCGATAACCCGCGGTGTGGAAATGGGCAAAATAGGCATGTTGCGGCGGTCTACGCGCGGCTTTTGTGGTGGCGGCACAAGCGGCAACTGCTTGACTCCACAGAAACTTATTGTAAATTAGATGTAAGTCAGACTTCCATATTTCTGACTTCGGGCGGAGGCGGGCGGAGTTTGAGGGGCCACCGACAGCATGGTTCGGGGTGAGCAGCGAGCGTCTCTTGGTGGGTTTCTTGACGGAGCAGGACAGACAATAGGCGATTCTGGTGTAGCGCACTGGCCGTAGTGAGCGTCTGTCAGGGTACGACGGGGGCAAGGCGGATCGCGGCCATGGTGGGTGTGGTTGTGGCGCCGGACGCGAGCGGTGGAGTTGGATGCCTGAGCCGATAACAATCGTCATGGTCGGTGCCGGCGGCGGAGGCCTGCTCGTGGAGATCGCCCGGCGCCAATTCCGCATCTTCAAGGAAGTGATCGACGTGGTCGGCGGCGCGGTGGCGTTGCTCGTGTTCGCGCCGGTCATGTTGTTGTGCGTGGTGATGGTCAAGCTGGCCGATCCGACAGGCCCGGCGCTGTTTCGCCAGGTGCGTGTCGGGCTTAACGGTCGTTTGTTCACGATGTACAAGTTGCGCACGATGTACATGGACGCTGAATCGCACGGCCGGGCCATCCGCGCCGATGCGGGCGATCATCGCGTCATCACCATCTGCCGCTGGATGCGGCGAAGCCATCTCGACGAATTGCCGCAACTTTTTAATATCCTGCGCGGCGACATGAGCCTGGTCGGCCCGCGCCCCGAGCGGCCGGAGTTGTTCGAGGAAATCAGCCGGCAGCTACCTGAATTCGAGATGCGCCTGGCCGTCAAGCCGGGCCTGACCGGACTGGCGCAGGTCCGCAACGGTTACGACATCGACGATGAATCATTGCGGAAAAAGCTGCAACTCGACCTTCAGTACATCGAGAAGATGAGCCTCGGGTTGGACTGCAAGTTGCTGTTGGCCACGGCGACGAAGTTCCACGATCACGCCGCCCGATAACCACCCGGCGCCGTCTCCCGGTCCGGCACGATCAAGCGCCTCGCCGGGCGAGCCGACGTACATGACAATGCGTTGTGCATCTGAGGATCGTGACTGTCGGCAAACAGGAGTGTTATGGTGACGGATAACCCAACTCACGGCCATGCACCGTTTTGCGTCGTCATGCTCATCGGCGCGTGCCTGTTGGCTGGCTGCGTGCCGCATTACACGGACGATGACGCTTTCATCATTGCGCCACGGCAGAGCTACAGCCTCAAGCCTTACGTCATCGAGCCACCCGATCAGATCCGCATCATTGCGCCCACTGCACCCGAGATCAACAACATCGATCAGCGGCTTCGGCCGGACGGGTACATCACGCTGCACCTGATCGGGGACATCCTCGCGGCCGACAAGACGCCCAAGGACCTGGCCCAGGAGATCGAGGAGAAGATCAAGGACTTCTATCAGAACGTCAATATCGAGGTGCGCGTCATCGGGTTTAACTCGAAGTTTTATTACATGGTCGGCGAAACCAACATGGGCCCGGTGCCGTATACAGGCAATGACAGCGTGTTCGATGCCGCCATGCGCGCCGGCATACCGTTTACCGCCTGGCCGGAAAAGGCGGCGGTGATCCGGCCCAACGAGGTGGGCGGCCTGGTCAAGCGCATGAGCATCGATCTCAAGGCGATGATGGAGACCGGCGACTTCAGGCGAAACGCCGTGCTCGAAGAGGGCGACATCGTGTTTATCCCGATCAACCCGCTGGCGGCCATCGGGAGGGTGTTCCAGAATCTGTTGCTGCCCGTGCAGCCGGCGATCGACGCCGTCTCGACCCCGGCACGGGTGGCCAATCTCCCGACGCCGTAACAGCCGCCCACGCGGCATTGATTCTGGTCCAGGTAACAGGGGGAGGCACCCGACATGGCTTGGCGCAAACCCGCACATATTCGCGAATGGCTTGATATCGTCTTCCGGCACCGCAAGAAGTTCTTCTTCACCGCGCTGCCGGTGGCGATGCTCGTCGTGGTCTCCAGCTACTACGTGCCGCGCAAATACACCGCGTCAGTCGAATTCGAGATTGAAAACCAGCTGGCCATGCAGCAGACGAACAGCCGGACGAGCAGATTGGCACAGGCGCCTATTCACCAGTTGCTGGCCCGGGACCTTAACAGCAAGGAGTCGATCAGCCAGGTTATCTACGACCTTGATCTGCTCAAGGGCGAGCCGGTGTACTTCGACGACCGTCGCACGCTGACACGCCAGGGCCAGATCCTGCGCAATGAAATGATCCGCCGCATGCGCAAGCAGATCAGCGTGAAGTATGCGACGAAATCCCACGACATCGAGCGCGTGATCGTGTCCTACACGGATGAGGACCGCGGCCTGGTGCCCGACGTGGTCAACCGGATCGTGGACAACTACATCCAGCAGGCCTCTGAGCGGTTCGAGGGCCGGCTCGTGGGCGCCCTGAAGTTCTTCGAGGGCCAAGAGGTCAAATACGAGGCGAAACTGCGAGCGGCCGAGACGAAGAAAATGAACTTCGAGAAGAGGTATACGGGGCTAAGGCCGGACAACCCCAACAGCATTGAAAAGCAACTGATGGAGAAACAGGCCAGGCTCGAATCGGTCAAGGAGCGAATCGAGATCTTGAAACGGCGGCGACAGGCGTTGAAGTCCCTGATCGATCAGGCGCCGCTGGTCTTGCCGCAGGGGCCGAGTACGGACAGCCCCGAGGTTCTCGAACTTGTCCAACGAAAGAATTCTCTGCGTGACCAGTTGGATGCCTTTGTCAACAGTCCCGGGATGCCGACGGGCAGTCATCCGAGAGTAAAATCGTTCGAGGGCCAGATTGCGGCGTTGGTGGTGAGAATCGCCGAAGCCCGGCAACAGGGCGGCACCGTTCAGAACATGGTCCCCAACATGGAACGCATGGCCTCGATAAGGGAATATGAAATGGATGGCGCCGAGCTGCGCAGCCTCGAGCAGCAGTTTACCGAGACGGCAACGCTCGTGGCGATGCTGGACGAAACACAGCGCAAGTTCATGGACTTGCGCGGCGAATACCTGGAATACAAGCGTGAAATTGCGGATGCCGGGTCGGGGCGTGTCTTCTGGGCCAGCCGGTTGCGTGACACCCGGGTCGCCCTTGAGACGTCGGTTAATAATGAAAGTCTTAGGCTGCACGTGATCGAGCGGCCGGAGCAGATCATCACCAAGCCGAGCACCCCGACGATCGCGAGCATTCTGACCACCGCACTCGTACTGGGCCTGGGCGTTGGCTCATTAATGGTCATTCTGGCCGAGCTGTTTGATCATTCGTTTCACAGCGTCCAGCACGCGGTGGACGACTTGAAATTGCCGGTGCTCGGCGCGGTCAACGAGATTGTCACGCCAGCCAACTTGTTTAGGCGAAAGGTGATGAACTGGGGCATATTCCCGGCCGTGGCAGCGGTGATGGTCGCCACCCTGCTGGTAAGCATCTACCTTGCTAACCTGAGCCTGACCGAGCCGGAGCGATTTGAGCAACTGACCGGCTCGCCGACGGAGATCGGCGGTTTGCTGGGACAGTTGAAATAACCACGAAGCCCTGCCGGTGTCGCAAGGTCGATCCGGCCGCCTGGTAAACAGATGTACGAAGAATATTACAACCTCGTTTGCCCGCCGTTTCACAACACGCCCAACTCGCGGTTCTTCTTCGAGACCGATCAGCACAAGGAAGCGCTGGCCAAGCTCGAGTACACCGTGCGTAATCGGCGTGGCTTCGCACTGATCACCGGTGACATCGGCTCGGGCAAGACGACACTCAGCCGGACGCTGATTCACCGGCTCGGGTCCGATGCGCGCACGGCGATGGTCAACAACACCCGGGTCTCCTCGCACCAATTGCTCAAGCTGATCGCCACGGATTTCGGCATCACGATCCCGACCGTCTGCGACAAGGCGACCCTTATCAACTTGATCCGCCGCTTCGTCGAGCACGAGCACTCGATGGGCCGCACCGTCGTGGTCATCATCGACGAGGGCCAGTGCCTCGGCCTCGACGAGTTCGAGGAGATCCGGTTGCTGACCAATCTCGAGAGCGAGACGGACAAGCTCGTGCAGCTTCTGGTGCTCGGCCAGCCGGAGATGCGCGAGACGTTGAAGCACCGGCGAATGGCGCCGCTGATCCAGCGGGTCGTGATGTACATGCACCTGCAGCCGATGGGCTTCGAGGACACCACGCGTTATATCGCCTTTCGGCTGGTGCGTGCGGCCAAGGGCAACCCGAACGTTGATTTTTCGCGCGAGGCCCTGCGGTTGATCTACGAGCGGTCGAAGGGCGTGCCCCGGCTGGTGAACCTGGTCTGCGACAATGCACTGCTGGTCGGCTACTCACGCGACACCCGGCTGATCAACTCGCAGATTGTCGGGTCGGCAATCTCGCAGATGCTGCCCAACTTCCACAACGAGGCGGCCGATGTACTCGATAACCAGGCGACTGCTCTGCAGGAGCAGGAGATAGATCATGGGCGACGTCTTTGATGCGATGGATCGTGCTCGCAAGGAGCGCGGCTCATCGCCTGATAATCCACCAGAGGCGCCGGATCGCCCTGACGCCTCGGCCGCGGACGGTTTGACCGAGTCGCCCGGACTGCCGATCCAGGATGTCAAGGCCCCGAGCGACGTTGAACCGACCGGCACATCCCTCAGCGCGCCGGCGCCGCCGGACCGGGCCGTCACCGCGGCGACCGACAAGAGCCACAGCGAGCGCAAGGGCCGCCGCCAGCAGCGCCAAGACGAGTACGACCAGCAGTCCGCCGATGACCCGGCTGCTCGAGCCAGCCTCAACGGATACGCCGCCGAGCTCATCACCCATCACGACCGCGGCAGCCTGATCACCGAGCAATACCGCGCCATTCGCACGCAGATTCTGGCGCGGGCGCGCAACCGCAAGTTGCAGACGACGATCGTGACCAGCGCCGCGCCGGGCGAGGGTAAGACGGTCACGACGATCAACCTGGGCATGGCGTTCAGCGAGTTGCGCAACAAAAAGACACTGCTGCTCGAGGGTGACCTTCGCTGCCCCACGTTTTTCGAGTTGTTCCAGCGCGACGCCAGCCCCGGGCTCATGCAGTTGCTGCGCGGCAACATTGACGAGTTGGACGCCGCCATCCACTCCACGGTCTACGAAAATCTGGATTTCATCCCGTCGGGCGGGCGTGAGAACATCAACAGCACCGAACTGCTGTCCAGTCCGCGTATGGCGCAACTGCTCGACAGGCTCAAGGACCGGTACGATCATATCTTCATCGACACACCGCCCGTGATTAACGTCACCGATGCGAGCATCCTCGGCGCGTTGAGCGATCAGACGGTGATGGTCGTGCGCCTGAGCAAGACGCCCAGCGACCTTGTCGAGCGCGCCAAGAGGTTGCTGCGCGCGGCAAACTGCGAGGTCGCCGGCGTGGTGCTGACGCACCAGGTCAACCCCTCGCCGAGGTATCTCTACCGATACGGCTACTACTGATGACGCATCAAGCCGATCAGGCCTCACCTCGTAAACGGCGTGTGCTCATGCTCACGCACCGTCTTCCCTATCCGCCTGACCGCGGTGACAGGATTCGCAGCTACCACATGCTGCGTACCCTTTGCGAGCACTTCGACATGGCCATCGCCTGCACCAGCGATGAGCCGGTCTGGCTTCAACACCATCAACTGCTGTCGACCATGGCGCAGCGTGTGGCCATCATGCCGATCGGTCCGCGTTGGAGCCGGTGGCGTGGTCTACGCGCGTTGGCGATGGGTCGGGCTATCACGCCTTCCTGTTACTTTCGCCTCGGGCTGGGTCAGCAGATCCTTCAATGGCACGAGCAGGCGCCATTCGACGCGGTGCTGACATTCTGCACGGGGATGATCGAATATGCCCGGCTGCTGACGAGCCCGCGCAACGGCGTCCCCGCCCAACTGCCCACGCCGCGTCACGTCATCGACCTTGTCGACGTCGACAGCGTCAAATGGAGGCAATACGCTCGCGGCACCTGGGTGCCGATGCGATGGGTGTTCCAGGCCGAAGCCAGGAGGCTGTCACAGATCGAGGCCGGCCGACACGATCGGTTTGACGCCGTCACGGTCACGACCCACGCCGAGGCCGAGGTCTATCGAAACAGTGTCGGCGGTGATATCCAGCCGCACGTGGTCACCAACGGTGTCGACCTCGAATACTTCGAGGTTCAGCCGGACGCACACTCGAAAACGATCGTGTTCGTCGGCGTGCTCGATTACCGGCCCAACGTGGACGGCATCACCTGGTTCGTCGAAAAAGTCATGCCCCGAATGCGACAGGCCGAACCGGAGGCCCAACTGGTGATCGTCGGGCGTCACCCGATCCGGCGTGTACACGACCTGGCCGCCCGCCCGGGCGTGGAAGTGGTCGGGTCGGTTCCGGACGTTCGCTATTACCTGGCCCGCGCCGCGGCGGTCATCGCACCGCTGCGCATTGCGCGGGGCGTGCAGAACAAGGTGCTCGAGGCGATGGCCAGCCAACGCGTCGTCGTGTGCTCGCCCGCCGCCGCCTGCGGCATTGACGCCACCGACGGCGAGCATCTGATCGTCGCCGACCAGCCTCAGCAGTGGGTCGAGCACATTCAGCGGATCTTCACCGACGATGCGTGGCGAACCCGCCTGGCCTCATCAGCGCGACAACTCGTCGAGCAGCGCTACAATTGGAGCAGTTGCCTCCAGCCGATGATCGAACTGCTCAACGCCGATCACGAGCGAAAACACGCGGCCTGATCCCGCCGTTACACGGACCTGTTGGCGGCGCTGCTTTGGGCCGAATAATGTGTTACGGCACAGTGTGCATATGTCCTGATGGAATGGTTGACAGGTCACAATAGCCGGCGGAAGCGGCAGGCGTTACGCATGGGCGGTCAGGTCAAACACGGGATGGTGCTTGGCGTGGCGGCGCATCTCGCCCAGGGCCATGGCGAGCGTCGTCCATCGGCCCGCCAGGGCGACGACACGCTCAAGTCGGGCGGCGGTGCGGTTGATACCGGTGTAGGTGCGGATCCGGCCGGTCCAGGGCAGGGGCAATCTGGGCATCTGCGGGTCAAATTCCCACGGATGGAAATACAGCACCGCCGGCCGGTCCAACCGGGCCGCCTGTGCCAGTCCCCGACGCATCAGCACCGTCGGCAGCAGCCGAAAATATCCGCCGCCGGCGACCGGGAGATTCATCGAGCCGATCCGCCAGACCAGCGGGGGGATTTCGAGCATCACGGCACCATCCTCGCCGCGCACGTGAAAGGGTGTCAGCGGCGCCGTCGGCACGCCGTACCACGGGTGGCGTACGGGGAAGATGGACGCGTCGTACTCGAATCCGCACTCGGCCAGCACATCGATCGCCCACGCCGTCTGCGTGGTGACGCTAAACGTCGGGGCCCGGTAGCCAACCACCGGTTCGCCGACCTGGTCCTCGAGGACGCGCTTGCTGGTCATCAGGTCGTTGCGGAACAGGTCGCGATCGAGGTGGTGCAACCGATCGTGGTTCATACCGTGGCTGGCGATCTCATGGCCGGCGTCGGCCATGCGGCGCACCATCGCTGCGTGACGTTGCGCCACGTGACCGAGTACAAAGAACGTCACCTTGCGATCGAATCGGTCGAACAAGTTCAGCAGCAATTCAACGTTGCGCTCGACACGCGACGGAAAATTATCCCAGCGGTCACGGCTCACGTGACCGTGCGCCGCCTCGATGTGGAAGTACTCTTCCACATCGATACTCACGCACCGCAGTGGAAGGGAAGCCGGAAGATCCGGGGGCGAGTCCGGGGGCGGATCCGGGGGCGAGTCCGGGGGTGGATCCGGGGGCGGATCCGGGGGTGGATCGATCATGGCAGCCATAGTGTATCGCCGGCACATTGACGGAATCATTCGGTATGTTCATTCGCACGATTCGTCAGACCTTCGAGTACCGCGAGTTGCTGCTCGCGTTGACCTATCGCGATATCAAGGTCAAGTACAAGCAGGCGATGTTGGGTGTGCTCTGGGTATTCTTCCTGCCGACCATGGCGATCGGGTCGGGCATCGTGTTCCGCCTGGCCATGGCCTATTTCAGCAACTCGACCCCGAAGCTGGTCGACATGGTCGCGGTCATGGTCAAGTCCGTGCCCTGGCTGCTGTTCGCCGCGATCGTCGGGGGCAGTTCAGGCAGCCTGATCGGCAACATGGGCCTGATCACGAAGGTCTACTTCCCTCGCCAGGTCGTACCGCTGGCCACGGTGCTGTCGGCATTGTTCGACTTTACGATCAGCCTGACCGGTTTGACCCTGATTATCATCCTGATAGCCAACCTCGCGCCCGGTGGCGACACCGCGATCGTCGTGACCTGGCATTACCTGTGGCTGCCCGTGTTGCTGATGTTGCTGGTCGTCATGGCGGTGGGGTTCGGTTTCTTTTTCAGTTGCACCAACCTGTTCATGCGCGACGTTCGCTACATCGTGCAGGTATCGCTGCAATACGGCGTATTCTTCTCACTGGTGTTTCTGACCTACGAAGAGTTTGGCCGGTTCGGACACCTGTTCCTGTACAACCCGGTGGCGCCGGTGCTCGAGTCGATTCGCACGATCATCACCCGGGGCCAGATCAATGCCGACCTGTTGCCCTATTTGGTTTACAGTGCCGTCTTCACCATCTGCCTGCTGACCTTTGCACTGCGATTCTTCAACCGATCCGAACCTTTGTTTGCCGAGTACGTTTAACCCCAAGAAGTCACTCGCGGCTTCGCAGTCCGAATCGTCGCCCACCATGCCCGACCCCGCGATACAAGTCGACCACGTCTGGAAGAAGTTTCGTCGCGGCGAGATCAACGACTCGATGCGGGACACGCTGCGCACAATGGCGCGGCTGGCGTTCGGCGGCAGCGCCCGCGACCAGGTGCTCGGCGACCGGGAGTTCTGGGCGTTGCAGGACGTATCTTTTCAGGTTGCGCCAGGCGAGTCGCTGGGCATCATCGGTCCCAACGGCGCTGGCAAGAGCACCATGCTCAAGCTCCTGTCGCGCATCATAAAACCCAATCGCGGCAGTTTTCACGTCAACGGTCGGCTGTCTTCGCTCATCGAGATCGGCGCCGGGTTCCACCCCGACCTGACCGGGCGGGAGAACATGTACCTCAACGCCACGATCCACGGCATGACGCGGCGGGAAATTCGCAAGCGCGAGCAACAGATTATCCAGTTCGCCGACATCACTGATTTTATCGATACGCCCGTCAAGCGATACTCCTCGGGCATGAAGGCCAGGCTCGGCTTCTCCGTCGCGGCCCACCTCGAGCCGGACATCCTGCTCGTCGACGAGGTGCTCAGCGTCGGTGACATCCGCTTTAGACAGAAATGCCTTGGTCACATGGAGCAGTTGGTCAAATCGAACGTGACGCTGATCTTCATCTCGCATCTGCTCGATCAGGTTCGCAGGCTTTGCCCCAATACGATCGTGTTCAACCACGGTCGGATCATGTACGAGGGCCCGACCGAAGAGGCGGCTCGCATTTACATCGACGCCCTCAACGAACCTCAGGACCAGGCGGAGCAGGACCCGGACGCCGAAGCCGAGGTCCGCAACATCCAGTTCTGCGATCGTGACGGCCGCGAGGTTCGGTACTGGAAAGTCGGCCAGGCCGCCGTGATCGAGATGGACGTCGTACTACGCCGACCGGTTGCTAAGCCGAGCCTGATCATCCGTTTCTTCGACGTGCGTGGGATGTATCTGGGCGGCGACGGGTCGCTGCGAAGTGACGGCATAAATATTCCGTCCGACCCGGGCGTGTATCGCATTCGCTATTCACTGGACCCGTTTCCGATCCTCGACGGCGACTACGCCGTAAGGATTCACTTGAACGATGAGGCTATCCGCCCGGCGGCGGCCATCTGGGAAATGTCACAACCGCGTCTGATTTCCGTGCGTGGCGGCAAGATCGGCAGCCAAGTGGTGGATTGTCGCGGACAATGGGAGATGGCCCCGACCAGGCAAGCGCACCCGCTGGACGAATCGAGACCGGCCGAGTCGGCGTAGCGTGGCACCGTTGCGCGGGAGCAGGGTGGTTTCACCACGGAGTCACGATGCACGTTTTTATCACAGGGTGGAATGCAGCGGCCGACGCGCAAGCCACCGCCGTCGACGAGTTGCGCAGGATCACGGGCATCTACCCACAACTCGATCCGACGACCGCCTGGCATCACCGTACGGATGCGGGCCCATTCGCCGCGGGCATTCATCACGGCAACGATGCGATCAAGCCGCGTCGGTACCGGGTCGCCAACGGACAAGCCGTCACGTTTTATGACGGCGTGCCGATCGATCCGTCGGGAGGTCTGGCGGCACACGACGCCACGGCGCTCGACGCACACTGGGATCAACTGGCCGAGACGCTCGAAGGGCACTACGTGGCCGTGCGGGTCGGCCACGACCCGGCCTCGCTCGATCTGATTACTGATCCGCTGGGCCTGCAACAGGTGTACTGGTCGAACAAAGACGGCGCCTGGTGGGTCAGCAACAGCCTGCCGCTTCTTCGCACCGTGGTTGACGCCACGGCGATTGATCCGCTGGGTGCGAGTCTGTTTCTGACGCTCGGCTGGGCAGGCGGCGACCGGACGCTGCGTGAGGGGGTTCATGCGATCATGGGCGGCCAATGGTGGCGGTGGCAACAGGGCCGAGCCGAGCCGCGGCAGATCAGTTACTTCTCACCGTCGGACCTGGCGGGCCGGCGCAAAAAGCCGCTCACCACGCGGGGCACGCGCCTGCTCGCCAACGCTTTGGGTGACCAGTGCCGCCGACTGACCACGCTGGGCCGGCCGCGATGCCCGATCACCGGCGGGCGTGATTCACGAGTGCTTGCGAGCCTGATGATGCACCACGGTATCGAGGCCGACTATTTCACCTGGGGCACGCAAGGGTCGGCAGATATACGCATCGGCCAGGCGATCGCCGCCCGGTTCGGCCTGCCTCACAAGGTGAGCTACTCGCATCACGACACCGTGGTGGAGCATTGGGACGAGTCTGTCGAACGGCTCTTGCGCCAAAACGACGGCATGGTGAGCCTGCACCACGTCAGCCACGTGGTGAATCAATCGGCCACCATCGACCGGTTGGGGGTCATGTTCAGCGGCGTCGAGGTCGCCAGGAACATTTACCGCAACCGACAACTGCTCGACAGCAACTTGGACACCGCGGAACTACGCCGCATATTTGTCACCACCCACGCAAACGATCGTGACAGGTTGATCGATCGCGATGCGATCGACCGGGTGGGGGCGTTTCTCACGAGGTTCTTTGACGAGCGGGTCGCAGAGGGCTTCGAGCCGATCGAGGTTTCCGACCTGTTCTTCGCCTTCGAGCGGACGCGGCGATGGGCGGGGGCGAACTATGGAAAGTCACAACTCACGCATGATTCGCTGGCTCCGCTCTGTTCGAGACCGTTTCTAGTTGCCGCCTTCGGCCTTCCCTACGAGTACCGTTGGAACGAGCATCTTCACTACCGCCTGATCCGGTGGATGGCGCCGCAGCTGCACGCCATGCCGTTTGACAAGGACCCCTGGCCCGATCAGCGTGTCCGCCTGGCGCGGTGGAAGCGTCACTGGCAGCCGCGCCTGCGCCGGGTGCGCATCCGCTACCCAAGTGTATTGGGGCCGGGCAACGACCAGCCACGTCCTGGAAAGGACGACCAGCGCATGGGAAACTGGATGTACAGCGAACGCTGTGAAATCATGGAGCATA
>Ga0310121_10002491_pt1 | contig 17374 bp, 16 predicted proteins | sample CB27_Tmax_986_MG_FD_203504 | JGI IMG/M metagenome (GOLD analysis project Ga0310121, IMG submission 203504) | Marine microbial communities from Western Arctic Ocean, Canada - CB27_Tmax_986 | ecosystem: Environmental > Aquatic > Marine > Oceanic | place: Canada: Western Arctic Ocean | collected...
AAGACAACAAGATAAATATTGCCGTTTTAAAAAAATGGGAATTGATTATATTGATTATAAAGATCCTGAATTTTTAATGCGTTTTTTAAATGAGCAAGGAAAAATTTTACCAAGAAGAATTACTGGTAACTCATTAAAATTCCAAAGAAGATTAGCTGTAGCGGTAAAAAGAGCAAGACAAATTGCCCTTTTACCATATGTAGCTGATAATTTAAAATAATCATAAAACTTAAAAGCAACATGGATATTATATTAAAAGAAAATATTGAGAAATTAGGTTTCAAAAATGAAATCGTCTCAGTAAAAAATGGTTACGGAAGAAACTTTCTTATTCCAAAAGGATTAGGAATTTTAGCTACTGAATCAGCAGTGAAAGTTTTAAATGAAAATTTGAAACAACAATCACAAAAAGAGGAAGAAAAAATTGCAGTAGCTACTAAAACTGCAGCAGCTTTACCTACATTAACAATTAACCTTATAGCAAAAGTTGCAGAAGGTGGAACTAAATTATTTGGTTCAATAAAAACAAGTCAGTTTACTGATGCATTAGCTGCTTTAGGACATACTATTGATGCAAATTTTGTAAAATTGCCTAAAGTAAAAGATTTAGGAACATTTGATGCAGAGGTTAGATTACACAGAACTATTAGTGTAAGTGTGTCTTTTAATGTTATTGCTGGATAAGTAAATACACAACAGATTATTAAAAGCCGAACTTAACCGTTCGGCTTTTTTATTGCCCAAATTTTTAGCTGTAATATCCACTACTATTTTCAATAGAAATATGAATGCAAATTATTATATTTGCAATCCTACTTAAAACCAAAAATACAGCATGGCATTTGATATTGAAATGATTAAAAAGGTGTACCAAAAGTACCCTAAAGTAGTAGAAGCCGCAAGAAAGGTGGTGAGAAAACCATTAACATTATCTGAAAAAATCTTATACACACACCTTTGGGATGGAAATGCAAAAACTGTATTTACAAGAGGAGAAGATTATGTAGACTTTGCGCCAGACAGAGTAGCTATGCAAGACGCAACTGCACAAATGGCTTTATTGCAATTTATGCAAGCAGGGAAAAACAAAGTTTCCGTACCTTCAACAACTCATGCCGATCATTTAATTTTAGCCAAATTAGGGGCTGATAAAGATTTACAAGAGAGCTTAAATACCAACAATGAAGTATTTAATTTTTTAAGTTCTGTATGTAATAAATATGGAATTGGATTCTGGAAGCCAGGAGCAGGGATTATTCATCAAGTAGTATTGGAAAACTATGCTTTCCCAGGAGGAATGATGATTGGGACTGATTCTCACACTGTAAATGCAGGTGGACTTGGAATGGTAGCTATTGGTGTGGGTGGTGCTGACGCTGTAGATGTGATGGCAGGAATGCCTTGGGAATTGAAATTCCCTAAATTAATTGGAATAAAACTCACAGGAAAACTAAGCGGCTGGGCAGCAGCTAAGGATGTAATATTAAAAGTTGCTGGAATTCTTACTGTAAAAGGTGGGACTGGCGCAATTGTAGAATATTTTGGAGAGGGAGCAAAATCACTTTCAGCTACAGGAAAAGGAACCATTTGTAATATGGGTGCTGAAATAGGTGCTACTACCTCAACTTTTGGATATGACAAAAGCATAGAAAGATACCTTAGGGCAACTGATAGAAATGATGTTGCAGATGCTGCAAATGAAATAAGAGAACATCTTACTGGGGATGCAGAAGTATATTCAAACCCAGAAACCTATTTTGATCAAGTTATCGAAATCAATTTATCAGAATTAACGCCTCATTTGAACGGACCATTTACTCCAGATTTAGCAACTCCAGTTGCTGAAATGAAAGAAAAGGCAGTGAAAAATGATTGGCCTTTAGATGTCGAATGGGCATTAATTGGTTCTTGCACCAATTCTTCTTATGAGGATTTAACAAGAGCAGCATCAATAGTAGAAGATGCAGTCAATAAAGACCTAAAACCTAAAGCAACTTTAGGAATTAATCCTGGTTCAGAGCAAGTACGCTTTACTGCTGAAAGAGATGGATTAATGGATACATTCAAAAAGTTTGAATCGACTAAAATATTTACTAATGCATGTGGTCCATGTATCGGGCAATGGGATAGAGAAGGAGCTGATAAACAAGAGAAAAATACAATTGTACATTCTTTTAATAGAAATTTTGCTAAACGTGCTGACGGAAATCCAAATACCCATGCCTTTGTTGGCTCTCCTGAGATGGTAGCAGCCATTGCAATTTCTGGAAGATTAGATTTTAACCCAATTACTGACTTTCTAACAAACGAAAATAACGAACAGGTAAAATTAGCCGAACCAAATGGTATTGAATTGCCAAAAAATGGGTTTGCAGTAGAAGACAATGGATATCAAGCACCTGCTCAAGATGGAAGCAACATAGAAATAGTGGTGAATCCTGAATCGAACCGATTACAATTATTAACTCCTTTCACCCCTTGGAATGGAAAAAATATTATGGGAGCACAACTTCTTATTAAAGCAGAAGGAAAATGCACTACCGACCATATCTCAATGGCAGGACCATGGCTGAGATACAGAGGTCATTTAGATAACATTTCTAACAATTGTTTGATTGGTGCAGTAAATGCTTTTGGAGGTAAAACAAATGCAGTAGTTTGTCAGATTGATGGAACAACTGATGAGGTGCCAAATGTAGCCAGAAAATACAAAGCAGAAGGAATAACAACTATTATTGTTGGTGACCATAACTATGGTGAAGGTTCTTCAAGAGAACATGCAGCTATGGAGCCAAGACACCTTGGTGTAATGGCAGTTATTGTAAAATCGTTTGCCAGAATCCATGAAACAAACCTTAAAAAACAAGGTATGTTAGGTCTTACTTTCTCTAACGAATCTGATTATGATTTAATAAAAGAAGATGACACTTTCAACTTTACAGATTTATCTAATTTTTCTGAAAATAAGCAACTTGCTTTGGAAGTAGTTCATTCAGATGGAAATGCAGATACTATCAAATTAAACCACACCTATAACCAAGCTCAAATTGATTGGTTTAAAGCTGGATCTGCACTTAACTTAATAAGGAAACAAAATAATCAATAATAAACTAGACTTAAATTTATGATAGAAGAAAAAAATCTAAAAAATCATCTGATTATTATATTGGAGTTGGGCTATGCTGTGGTATTTTAATTGGAACTTAGGAGTTCGTACAGATCATTTAGGAGTATGGATTAGTTTAGGAACTGTATTCGGATTGATTTTTGGAGTAGCCGCAAAAAAGAAATTCTAATAACTAGGTATTTCTTCTAAAAATTTAATTTCACTAGTTTTATAATCCATTTTACAACAAAAATGTTGAATTCCATTAGTCACTACCAAAAACGGAACCTTTAATTTAAAATTATATTTTGCTATTTGGTTAAATGCCTCTTGCGTAATTTTAACATTTGGCGCTTTACATTCCACTATCATATTTGGTTTTCCGTCAGTAGTATGCAATACAATATCAGCTCTGGTTTGCATACCATTATATTTTACCATTTTCTCCACTCCCATCAGCCCTAAGGGATAATTTTTTTCTTGATTTAAATAATGAATAAAGTGCTGTCTAACCCATTCTTCAGGAGTTAAAACCAAATATTTTTTTCTTACTTGATCAAAAACTTGTGTAGTACCGTCAACTAATTTAGTTTTGAGGGCTGCAATAGGTAAGTTTAATTGTGGCAGGTTCATACCAGCAAAATAAATGAAATATACAGAAATTATAGCATCAATAACTGAAAAAAGTTTACAACCCGTCTATTTTTTGATGGGTGATGAGCCTTATTATATTGATAAATTAGCTGATGCTTTTTCTAAAAATGTACTTTCAGATGAAGAGCAAGAGTTCAACCAAGTAGTGCTTTATGGAAAGGATATTGAAACGGCACAGATTATTGCTGAAGCCAAACAATTTCCTTTTGGAGCTGAAAAAAGAGTTGTCATTATTAAAGAAGCTCAGCACTTAACCGATATTGAAATACTCGATTCTTACCTAGATTCCGTACAATCCTCTACTATTCTAGTGATTTGTTACAAAAGAAAATCAGTTGACAAAAGAAAAAAATTCGGGAAAACACTGGCTTCAAAATGTGTAGTCTTTGACAGCAAAAAACTATATGAAAATAAAATTCCTGAATGGATAAATACCTATGTAAATGAAAACGGTTTCAACATTGACAATAGCGCATCAGTTGTGCTTGCCGAATACCTTGGTGCTGATTTATCCAAAATCACTAATGAGTTAGATAAACTCATGTTGGTGGTAAATAAAAAAGAACAAATAACCACAAAACTAATAGAGTATCATATAGGAATAAGTAAAGATTACAATGTATTTGAATTACAAAATGCACTTGGGAAAAGGCAAGTTGTAAAGGCTAATAGGATAATCAATCATTTTGCAGCAAATCCAAAAAACCACAATATAGTACCAGTAATGAGTGCCTTATTCTCCTATTTTCAAAAAATAATGGTATACCATTTTTTAAAAGACAAGAGCCCAAAATCAGCAGCAAGCGTTTTAAAGGTAAATCCTTTTTTTGTAAGCCAATACCAAACAGCTGCACAAAATTACAGCAAGAGACAATTGTTTTTTATTTTTGAACATCTAAAAGATTACGATTTAAAAAGCAAAGGGGTAAACAACAAAAGCACCACTCATGAAGGCTTGTTAAAAGAGTTGATATTCAAAATTCTGCACGCATAAAACAATTAATTATTGGCTTATAGTTCTAAAAATAACCAAGACAACAAACAATATATTTGGTATTTTTACTACTGAATACTGTATTCTGTATTCTATCTTTTATCCTCAAATAAAAAGTTATATTTGCGGACTATTTTTTACAACATGCGCAAATTTTTATATCTACTTTCAATCTTACTTTTTACCTCAACTGTTTTTGCGCAAACCGGAAACATCAGAGGATTTATTTATGAAAAAAGTAGCGGGGAACCAATCATGTTTTGTAGTGTTTTTTTAAAAGGAACAACTATTGGGGCTGCTACTGATATTAATGGAATGTACAATATTTCAAAAGTAAAAGCTGGCGACTACACTTTAATCGTTACTTACATAGGCTATGACACTTCATCCGTAAACATCACCTTAAAATCAGGGCAAGTACTTACCCAAAATCTAGAGATTTCTGAATCGAGCATAAAGCTAAATGAAGTAAGAATTTCAGCTGAAAGAACCGAAATGAGAACAGAAGTGAGGGCAGCTGTTATTAAAATCACTAAGCAAGATATGGAAATGATTCCAACCATTGGTGGTGAGCCTGATTTAGCACAATATCTGCAAGTAATTCCTGGCGTTGTTTTCACAGGTGACCAAGGAGGCCAACTATACATAAGAGGAGGTTCACCAATACAAAATAAAGTATTGCTTGACGGAATGACTATTTACAGCCCATTTCACTCCATTGGTTTATTTTCAGTTTTTGATACAGATATCATCAGAAACACAGATGTATATACCGGAGGATTTAATGCTGAATATGGAGGGAGAATTTCTTCTATTATGGACATCAAAACCATTGATGGAAATAAGAAAAAATTTGGAGGAAAATTATCAGCTAACACGTTTAGCTCCAAACTTTTTTTAGAGGGCCCTTTAAGCAAAAGTGGCAAATCATCATTTGTGTTTTCAGGAAAAACTTCATATTTGGACAAAAGCTCAGAGCTACTATACAAATATCCTATCCTGTATTTTGATGAAAAAGGGATGCCTTACTCTTATACCGATTTATATGGAAAATATTCTTTGCAGGGAAATAATGGAAGTAAAGTAAATGTATTTGGATTCAATTTTCAGGACAATGTAAATTATGAAGGTATCTCAGAATTGGATTGGACTTCAAAAGGGATTGGTTCAGAATTCATCTTAATTCCAGGAGGTTCTCCTGTACTGATTGAGGGAAATTTTGCATATTCATCTTATAATATGTCAGTGGAGGAGTGGGATAAGACTAGAGAAGAAAGCAGATTTAGAGAAAGTGGGATTAATGGGTTTAACATGGGCTTTGATTTTACTTATTTTCAATCTAAAGGAAAAATCAAATACGGCTTTGATATACATGGATTTTCTACTGATTTCACCACTTATAATTCTGTAAATTCTAAAATTGAACAGAATGAAAATACTTCAGAATTTTCAGCTTATATCAATTATCAGTTTAGCGGCACTCGCTTTATCATTGAGCCTGGTTTTCGATTGCAAAAATACACTTTAGGCGTGTCTCCAGAACCAAGATTAGGAATGAAATATATAGCAAGTGAGCGAATGCGATTTAAAGTTTCATCAGGATATTATTCTCAAAACATCCTAAGCACAACTTCCGATAGAGATGTAATAAACTTATTTTCTGGCATCATTTCCTCCCCTGAAGAAATTCCTGATCAAGCAGATGGCACGCCTTACCAGCAAAAATTCCAAAAAGCAAGACATCTAATTGCAGGAATAGAATATGATATCAGCAGAAGGATTGATTTTCAATTGGAGGGGTATATAAAAGATTTTACACAGCTCACCAACATCAATCGAAACATGACTTCCGATAATGATGATGATTTTATTATTGAAAGTGGTGTGGCAAAAGGAGTAGATGCATTGGTTAAATTTAAAAGTAAAAAACTATACATCTGGGCAGTATACTCTCTTGGTTTTATCACTAGAAATGATGGTAATAGAACTTATCATCCACACTTTGACAGGAGGCATAATGTCAACTTTGTCACTTCTTATAAATTTGGTAAAAACGAAAGTTGGAAAGCAGATATGAGATGGAATTTAGGGTCAGGATTCCCATTTACCCAAACGCAAGGATTTTATGAGAACCTAACCTTTGCTGATGGAATTAATACTGACTACACAAGTACAAATGGAGGGTTAGGTATTGCATATGCTGAATTGAATGAAGGAAGATTGCCTTACTATCACAGGTTAGATGCATCTATTTCCAAAAGCATTAAGCTAAATAAGAGTTCAATCCTTGACATGACCTTCTCGGTTACCAATGCTTATAACCGAGAGAATATCTTTTATTTCAACCGAGTAAAATACGAAAGAGTAGATCAACTTCCGATTATGCCTAGCTTTGGAGCAAGTATCACATTCTAAATTAAGGGGGAGCTTAAAAACTTTTAAAAAAAACGTTTCTCAAAAAAAAGAATAATCAGTTACAAATAGTATTTTTGCAAAAACAAAAACTACTGTAACCTGTGAGTAAATCTCCTGTAAAATACATATTCGTAACTGGAGGTGTAACATCATCCTTAGGAAAAGGGATCATCTCTGCATCCTTAGGTAAATTACTTACCGCAAGAGGATATTCTGTAACTATTCAAAAATTGGACCCTTACATTAATGTGGATCCAGGAACTATGAACCCTTACGAACATGGAGAATGTTATGTGACAGATGATGGGGCAGAAACAGATTTAGATTTAGGGCATTACGAAAGATTTTTGAACCATAGTACTTCACAAGCTAACAATGTAACTACTGGCAGAATTTATCAAACCGTTATTCAGAAAGAAAGAAAAGGGGACTACCTTGGGAAAACAGTTCAGATTATTCCGCATATTACTGATGAAATAAAAAGAAGAATACAATTACTTGGTGATACCGGAAAATACGATTTTGTAATTACAGAAATCGGAGGAACAGTAGGGGATATTGAAGCTTTACCTTATATTGAAGCGGTTAGACAGTTAAAGTGGGAGCAGGAAGATAGAACATTATTTATCCATTTAACATTAATCCCCTACCTAGCTGCTGCTGGGGAATTAAAAACAAAACCAACACAACACTCGGTAAAAACTTTACTTGAAGCAGGAGTGCAGCCAGACATCTTAGTGTGCCGTACTGAACATCCAATTGGCTCTGAAATAAAAAGAAAAATAGCAAGATTTTGTAATGTTGAGCTTGATGCCGTTATTGAGTCAATGGACGTTTCCACTATATATGAAGTTCCTTTACTTATGCAGAAAGAAGGACTTGATAAAGTAGTTTTACGAAAATTAGGATTAGAGGACAATGCTGAAGTAAAATTAGAACAATGGTGCAATTTCTTAGAAAGATTGCAAAATCCAAAGAAAGAAATTACAATAGGATTAGTGGGCAAGTATGTTGAACTACAGGATGCTTATAAATCTATTACAGAATCTATTATTCATGCAGGAACAGAAAATGCTTGTAAAGTAAAAGTAAACTGGATTCATGCTGAAAAAATAAATAGTGACAATGTAGCTAAGCAACTTGCTGGACTCAATGGTGTATTGGTAGCCCCTGGTTTTGGTGACAGAGGAGTAGAAGGAAAGATTATGGCTATACAATACGCCAGAGAAAATAACATCCCATTTTTTGGGATTTGCCTTGGAATGCAATTGGCAGTCATTGAATTTGCTCGCAATATATTAGGACACACAGATGCTAACTCAACAGAAATGGATGAGCAAACCTCTACCCCTGTCATCAACTTAATGGACAAACAAAAAGAAGTAACTGAAAAAGGAGGCACTATGCGATTAGGTGCTTATGATTGCCTGCTGACTAAAGGTTCAAATGCTTATAATTCCTATAAAAATCTTAACATTCAAGAACGACACCGCCATAGGTTTGAGTTCAATAATAACTATAAAAATGAGCTTAAAAAAGCAGGAATGATTGCTACTGGAATTAATACAGAAAACAATCTTGTAGAAATTGTAGAAATCCCTTCTCACCCATGGTTTGTAGGCGTACAATTTCACCCTGAATACAAAAGTACAGTAGTTAATCCTCATCCTCTTTTCTGTGGGTTTATTGAAGCTTGTGTCAAGAACAAAGAATAGAGTTAAACAATGAAGCAATACGATAAAAATTCACTAATTGGTTTTGTATTAATGGCTATCATCCTGATAGTATTTAATACTTTCTTTTTTTCAGAAATTCCGGAAGAACAGGCACCAACTACAGCTCCTACTGAAGCAATTGTTACAGAACAAAAACTTAGTGAGACTACAACTACACCAACTCTTCCTGAAATAAATGAGTCGATTGTAAGTGAAGAACTAAAAAAAACTTACGGAATATTTGCTATAGCTGCAACAGGCATAGAAGGAGAGCAAGTTATTGAAAACGATAAATTAAAAATTACAGTTGCAAATAAAGGAGGTAAAATTACTTCTGTAATAATTAAAGAAGGGCCTAATGGAAAGGAATATAAAAAATATGACTCACTAAGAGTTAAAACCCAAGAAGACCCTTCAGGAGATTCTTCTTTAGCACTTGATTTGTTTGATGCTGATAACTCAGAATTTAACCTTCAGTTTTCAACAACTGGACAAATTATCAATACAAAGGATTTATATTTTGCAGGAACAGAGATTGACAATCATACCTTAAGTATGAAATTAATGGTAGACAACAGCCATTATGTAGAGTACTTATATACCCTAACGGAGGGGGCAAATAGGGATGATGATTACCTAATTGATTTTGATATCAATTTTGTAGGCATGGAAAACATCATTCCTGCAGGTATAAATTATATGAATTTGGAGTGGCAAATGAAAACACCACAAACAGAAAAAAGCAAGACCAATCAGGACATGTACACAGGTATTCAATACCAGTACAGTGCTGATAAAGAAGTTGATTATTTAAGTTTTACCTCAACTGATGAAGACGATATAAATGCTCGCTTAAATTGGGTGGCATTTAAACAACAGTTTTTCAGTGCTATCTTTATAGCTAAAGATGGATTTGATAAACCCACAACTTTAACTTCTATAATAAATCCTGATATTGAGAGTAAAGATCCTGGATTCATTAAAGACTTAACTGCTAAATTTGAATTACCGTACAACCATAAGCGAGATGAAAAGTTAAGTTTCCAATTCTATTTTGGCCCTAATCATTATAAAACTTTAAAATCTTACGATTCAGAGTTTGAAGAATTAGTGCCTTTAGGTTGGGGTATTTTTGGTTGGGTAAATCAATACATCATTATCAATCTTTTTGATTTCTTAAGTAAGTATTTTTCTTCTTACGGATTGATAATCCTTCTGCTAACTCTTATTATTAAAATCGGACTTGCACCTTTTACTTACAAAGCCTTTTTGTCACAAGCAAAAATGAAAGTATTAAAACCAGAGATTGATAAAATTAACGAGAAATTAAAAGGAAAGGATGCAATGAAAGCCCAACAAGAAACTATGGGACTTTACCGAAAAGCAGGTGTAAACCCAATGGGAGGTTGTTTGCCAATGCTCTTTCAATTTCCCATACTTATTGCCATGTTCCGTTTCTTCCCTGCCTCTATAGAGCTAAGGCAAGAAAGTTTCCTTTGGGCTGATGATTTATCATCTTACGATTCTATTTACAATCTTGGCTTTAACATTCCTTTTTATGGAGATCATATTAGTTTATTTACTTTACTGATGACCATTTCTACTTTGTTGTATACACATATGAATTCATCAACTATGGCAGCAACAGGCCCAATGGCACAAATGAAATGGATGATGTACTTGATGCCAATCATGTTCCTGGGCTTTTTTAATAATTATGCTGCCGGATTAAGTTATTACTACTTTTTGGCAAATATGTTTACTTTCACGCAACAATATTTCATGAAACGCTTTATTGATGAAGATGCTATATTAGCTCAGTTGGAAGCAAATAAAAAGAAACCTGCCAAGCCAAAATCCAAGTTTCAAAAGAAATTAGAGGAAATGCAAAAAAAACAAGAACAACAAATAAAAAAGAAAAGATAAGGTGAATAAACTATTTTTGATATTGTTGGGCATTTTGCTTTCCTGTGGATTAACAAAAAAAGCAAACACATCAGAAATAGAACTTATTATTTCCTTACAAAGAACAGCCTGCTTTGGCACTTGCCCTATTTATAAAATTGAAATTTTCTCGGATGGCAGTGGTATTTATACTGGCACACGATTTGTTGAAAATATAGGAATTACTAAATTTAGTTTATCTGAAACTCAGCTGAACTTAATTTTAACACAAGCTGAAGTTATTGGCTTTACAAATATGCAAGAGGAATATAGCGAGCCCATTAGTGATTTACCCACAACCTTTATACAGATTAAAAATAAAAGAATTAGAGATTATACTGGCGCACCCAAAACGCTAAAGAATTTAGAAAACCTAATTGATCAATTGTACCAAAAAGCAATTAGGGAATAGAATTTAATTCTTTTTATTTTTTATAATATCGTACAGAATCAATTGTTGGTAAACATTAAAATAAGAAATGAAAAAACTGAAATATGCAATACTAGTTGGGATTATATTTTATTTTTTATATAGCTGCCTAAGAGCTTTAACAATCGGAGGTCCCTCAATGTCACCAACATTATTGTGGAACGACTTTGTCATCTCAAATCAAGTAGCTTATGATTTTCGATTTCCTTTCACAAATTCTGTGCTTTATAAACATAGTGACCCAAATCGAGGGGATGTTGTAGTTTATTTTGACAATAATAAAAATTCCCTTGCAGTTAAAAGAGTAATTGGTCTTCCTGGGGATAAAATTGAAATTAAAGGAAATCAAATTTTTGTGAATGAAGTATCAATAAAACAAAAGAAATTAGAAAGAAATCTATTTGATGGTATTCCACCTGAAAATGGAATAGGAGAATTGGTCTTGCAAGAAGAATTAGATGGCAAAAAGTATTTGGTTACATTTTCATCAGATTTAAGTGAATTGTCAACAATTAATTTAGTTGAAGTTACATCCGCTCATTACTTCATACTTGGTGACCATAGGTATAATAGTGCAGATTCTCGTTATATAGGTCTCATAAGTAGGAACCAAATTAAAGGTAGGATTATATATGGATTAAGAGAATACAACTTATAACAAGACCTAAATTACATTAAAACGCAGTTTAGCCAGAACGTTAAACCTTAGTTGTATTAAGAAAATTACCACTCACATTTTCATTAATTTTTAAGTATTGTGATTATTTTTACAGACATAACCAGCTGTAGGTAGTTATCAATTGTTATTTGTATTATTGCACATAACCAATTGTTAGACAATATTAAAAAGATAAACTATGTACGAAAGACACACGAATAGAAGTAAGTATTTTGAAGAACAAGCAATAACAACTGAAAAATATGTGATTCCTTTTATAGCCGAAATAAAATCTATAAATGAAGAAACATCTGTACTTGAAATTGGATGTGGAGAAGGGGGGAATTTGGCGCCTTTTCTTAAGGCTGGATGCAAGAGAATAGTCGGAATTGATATGTCGAAAGGAAAAATAGAGAATGCAAAGAAATTCTTCGAAAGCTTAGAAAACTCTAATATCATTGAATTTATAAATAATGACATTTATAACATAAATTCTGAAGATATTGGACGGTTTGATATCATAATTATGAGAGATGTATTAGAACATATTCATGGACAAGAGAAATTCATGAAATTTGTTAAAAAATTCTTGAAACTTGACGGAAAAATTTTTCTTGGGTTCCCCCCTTGGTGTAATCCATTTGGAGGCCATCAACAAATGTGCAAAAGTAAATTTTTATTCAGGCTTCCATATTTTCACATATTACCAAATTTTCTCTATAAATTTATTTTGAAATCTTTCGGGGAGACTAAAGCAAAAATTGAAGGACTACTAGAAGTAAAACAGACTGCTATAAGTATTGAGAGATTTGAACAAATTCTAAAAAAAGAAAACTATAAAAAAGATAAACGAACATTTTATTTCATAAACCCAAATTATGTAATAAAATTTGGATTAAAAGAACGGAAAGCTTGGAAATTAATCACATTAATACCATTTGTCAGGAACTTCTTTATAACTACCAATTACTATTTGATTTCTGTGAATGAGACATAGCCTAACACTAAATAAAAGAATGAAGGATTATATTGGTGCACCCAAAACGCTAAAGAATTTAGAAAACCTGATTGACCAATTGTATCAAGATGCAGTTAAGGAGTAAAATATTTATAATGTCAAAAATTATTGTATTTTTAACTAATCTTAAAATAAATAATAGGTAAGCATTTTAGGCAACACATAAACAGTAAATATATAATATTATGGGAAAAGGTAAAGACGCAAAAAAAAACGTAAAAAAAGCACCCGCTAAAACTGCAAAAGAAAAGAAAGCAGAAAAGAGATTAAAAAAAGCTAAATAGGATAATTATTTGTTGAGAAAACTAAGTGTTTATGAAATTCGAAACAATAATTAATATCTTGCTTCCAGCATTTATTTGGTTATTAATCGGATGTAGTGGAACAAATGAAGAAAATAATTCAGAAAATCAAAATACTGAATTCAATCAAAATGGATGGCAGTTACAAAAACAAGTAACAAAAGAAATAGGTAACCTCTCTTTTACTTTTCCTTCTGCAGGATATGCTTATGACAACCGGCGTTTGTTGAAGAATGTATTGAGGCAATTAAAAGTGATTGCGCACTACTTGAATTGCCAAATTACACCGATCTCATAAAAATAAGGTTTGTTTCTTCCAGAGAAGAAATGCATGAACTCACGGGAATGCAGGCATCAGGCCTTTCCAACTGTTGGACTAAGGAAGTGCATCTTGTGCAAATATTGAAGAAAAAAAAATGAAGGGGAGAACCTAGTAAAACCACCTATAAAACATGAACTTATGCATCAAATTTCTAATGTTAAATGGGGATATTTATGGGACAATTTTGAAATGGATTGGATGAATGAAGGGTTAGCCACACTTGCAGAAAACAATTGTAATGATTTTAATGTTGAACAAATATATCGATACCTGTTAGAAGAAGACATGCTAATTTCAATCGATTCCCTTTCAAATGATTTTTATGGACATGAAGAAATGATCGCATATCATCAATCTGCCTATATAGTTCAATATCTCATTGATCTTTATGGCATTGAAAAATTTAAAGAATTGTGGAAAAGTGAATCTTCAAATTTTGAAGATGTCTATGAAGTTCCTTTTTCACAAATGGAAATAGAAATAAATAAAAATGTACTCGAAACATATCCTAAAACGACAGATATCGACTGGGATACTTTTAAAGAAGGGTGTAAGTAAAATACAAACGGCAACACTGTATAGCAAATAATTAACCCTTAATCTTCTCCAAAAAAAGCGCCATTCCTTTTTGTTTTTGAGAATCTAATAAATAGGAAATTTTATGGCTCAAATAATCTTCAGGGTTTTCACAATTTTGATAATTATCGCCTTCCAAGGCAATAGTTTTATCAATATCTCTTAATCCTTTTTCAAGTGCCTTATTAAAAGCTACAATAAAATCCTGAGGTAATTTCGTATTACTTACCCAAGCCGCAAACACAAATGGCAAACCAGTCATTTTTTTCCAAATAGCCGATAAATCATAAATATATTGGTGCTTAGTATTCAAATCAAAAGCTCTATCTCCTATTACCAAAGCAGCATGTTTTCCTTTTATCTTATCTTCAAAACCAAATTCAGTATTATTAAGTTCCGGTTTTACTTGCCAATATTCTTTCAATAAAATTTTCAGTAAGGCCACAGAAGTACGCGATTGATAATCCAAGGCAATGCTTTGAATTTCTTCAATAGGCACATCTGAATACAAACAAACAGTATCAACTTCTCCATCAGACCCAATGCAATAATCTGAAATAATATGAGGATTCTCTAATTGTGGAATTACCACCACAGGAACTAAAGCAATATCCACTTCTCCCCTTATAAGTTTATCCGCACAAATTGCTGGATAATCCAATTGAAAATCGATAGTATCCATCAATTTACTTTGCTTTAATCCGTAAATAAAAGGAATGGTATTTAAATAAGAAACTGCTGAAACTTTATACTTTACCATAAAGAAGGAATTGTTTGAAACACAAGGTAAATAATATACAAACTAACTGAAAGTTTTAACATTGTTCCTGCCAAAAAACCTGCAAGAGCGCCCAGTGCAATTTTTATTGCTTTATTTACATCCGAATTTTCTTCCATTCTCGCTCCAATAAAAGCGCCTAAAAACGGACCGATAATTATTCCGAAAGGAGGTAAAAAGAAAATCCCAATAATTAAACCAATTATAGAGCCGTTAACAGCTTTTTTTGTCCCTCCAAATTTTTTCACTCCATAAATTTGTACCCATAAATCGAAAACAGTAACCGCAATAACTACAAAAGCCATAAACCACAAGGTATTTTCTTCAATGGAATGAGAACTAAAAAAATGAAACACTAATAATCCACCATACGAAATTGGTGGTCCTGGTATTACAGGAATAAAACATCCAATAATTCCTAAAAGCAATAAAATGACAATTCCTATAATTACAAGTATTTCCATTTTCCAAAAGTAGCAAAAAAGCAAATGCAAATAGGAAAGCACATCTTATTTAAAATGATTAAATTTGCGACCTAAAGAAAATAAAAAATGAACCTTACTCCTTTAACTGCAGTTACACCTATTGATGGCAGATATATTAGTAAAACATCCTCCTTACAAGCTTACTTTTCTGAAGCTGCTTTAATCAAGTTCAGAGTGAAAGTTGAGATTGAATATTTTATTGCTCTTTGTAATAGTTCTATCCTTCAACTAAGCCATTTTCCTGCTAATAAATTTACTAACTTAAGAGATTTATACGCTAACTTTACTGAAAGTGACGCACAAAAAATTAAGGATATTGAAAGCATTACTAATCATGATGTAAAGGCGGTTGAGTACTTTATTAAAGAGGAATTTGATAAATTAGGTTTGCAAGAATTCAAAGAGTTCGTTCATTTCGGATTAACTTCACAAGATATTAACAATACAGCCATACCTTATTCAATAAAAAAAGCTGTTGAAAAAGTATACCTTCCTACATTAACAGAAGTTATTGATTTATTAAAGGTAAGATTAGTAGAATGGAATGCGATCCCTTTACTTGCAAGAACTCATGGACAGACTGCATCTCCTACAAGAATGGGTAAAGAGATTCAAGTTTTTGTTGAAAGAATTGAAAAACAATTAGATTTACTAAAAACCATTCCTTTTAGTGCAAAATTTGGTGGAGCTACAGGCAATTTTAATGCACATCATGTTGCTTTCCCTAAAATTGATTGGGTGAATTTTTCCAATACTTTCACGGCTGATGCTTTAGGGCTGGATAGACAACAAACAACTACACAAATTGAGCATTACGACAATTTGGCTGCATTAATGGATAATCTCAGTAGAATCAATACCATTTTAATAGATTTTGCAAGAGATATATGGACTTATATATCTATGGATTATTTCAAGCAAAAGATTAAAAAAGGAGAAGTAGGTTCATCCGCTATGCCACATAAAGTAAATCCTATTGATTTTGAAAATGCTGAAGGGAACTTAGGAATGGCAAATACAATTTTCAGATTTCTATCTAGTAAACTTCCTATTTCTCGTTTACAAAGAGATTTAACCGATAGTACCGTCTTAAGAAATATAGGCGTTCCTTTTGCTCACACTATAATTGCTTTTGCGTCCTTAAACAAAGGTATTGGAAAGCTATTAATCAATGAAGAAAAAATTGCTGCTGATTTGGAAAATAATTGGGTAGTAGTAGCGGAGGCTATTCAAACTATTTTAAGACGAGAAGGCTATCCAAACCCTTATGAAGCGCTAAAAGATTTAACAAGAAAAAATACAGTAATCAATGCAGAAAGCATTGCATCATTCATTGATACTTTAAATATAAATGACACTATAAAAAAGGAGTTAAAAGCAATCACACCTACCAATTATACAGGCATATAATTAGCAAAAAATACAAATAAAAAAGCTGAGCAAATGTTCAGCTTTTTTATTTGTTCAATTTTAGAAATTCAATTTATTCTTTTCCAAATAATCTTCCCAATTCCACATAAAGTGTTTTACCAAGTTTTTTAATTCATTATAGAATATTGGATTCGGTTTGTTCTTTTTTTTAAACAAATCTCCTTGATATTCATTAATGTTATATTTTTCAAAAAGCCCATAAGCCATAGCGCTAATTGCATACTCATTTTTCGCCAATAACTCTTTAAAATAATTTTCATAATCTAAAAAACGTTCTATTGCCAAATGATGTTCATTTTCAGGCAATTCCTTGTGCATTTCATCTAGTATTAACCCTCTTAAAACAGCTGCATTTTTTTCTTCAAAAAAACTACTTAGGCTCTCCAAGTTACCCAAATAAATTATATTTCTAAACCAATCTATATCAATATCAGTCAAGTTAGGATTTTCTTCCAAATTATTATTGTTATTGATAAAATCCTTGATTTCAACAAATCCTTCCTTAATCACATTATTGAGCAGGCTTACATAAATTGCGGCTGCAAC
>Ga0310121_10002495_pt1 | contig 17355 bp, 13 predicted proteins | sample CB27_Tmax_986_MG_FD_203504 | JGI IMG/M metagenome (GOLD analysis project Ga0310121, IMG submission 203504) | Marine microbial communities from Western Arctic Ocean, Canada - CB27_Tmax_986 | ecosystem: Environmental > Aquatic > Marine > Oceanic | place: Canada: Western Arctic Ocean | collected...
TGGCTCCGAGGGCGAGGCTACCGCGTCGAGGAACAGCCGGTCGAGGGCGACCGGGTGAATCTGTATGTCACGATCGACGAGCGGCACCCGGACGTCGTGTTGTCGACGCACCTCGACTGTGTCCCGCCGTTCTTCCCGAGCCGAGTCGAAGGCGATCTGCTCTACGGTCGGGGCGCCTGCGACGCCAAAGGGATCGCTGCCGCGCAGGTCGGCGCCCTCGACCAACTGCGGGCCGGCGGAGAGACCCGCGTGGGGGCCCTGTTCGTCGTGGGCGAAGAACGCGGCAGCCACGGGGCCCACGCGGCCAACCGCACGCCGCGCGCCGCCCGCTACCTGGTCGACGGAGAACCAACCGACAACCGGCTCGGCCTCGCCACCCGAGGCGTGTATCGAGTCCGGTTACGAGCCATCGGCCGAGCAGCCCACTCGTCACACCCCGAACAGGGAGAGTCGGCGATCGAAAAACTACTCGACGCCCTGATCGCCCTCCGAGCCATTGACCTTCCCTCCGACCCCACACTCGGAGACACGAGCTACGCCGTCGTGCTCATAGATGGCGGCGTGGCGCCCAACGTCGTCCCGCCCCACGCGTCCGCCGAGGTCAATTTTCGGATCGTAGGACCGGCGACAGCGGTACGCACCGCACTCGAACCGCTGGCCGACTGGATTGAATTCGACGACGTAGTAGAGGTGCCGGTGGTTCGCATGGCCACGGTTCCGGGGTTCGACACCGCGGTGTTCCCATTCACGACCGACATTCCGTTCCTGACGGCATGGGGAGAACCGCTGCTGTTCGGCCCCGGCTCCGTGCTTGTCGCGCACACCGCCCACGAACACGTCAGTATCGACGCGCTACACGCGGCCGTCGACGACTACGCGCACATTGCTACCACGCTACTGGCGCGGCTGTAGGTTTCCTGCCGACAGGAAACCGCCCCGGATGTCGCCTAGGCGCGCACCTGCGCGCCTCGCGGACGCGGAGTGGGGCTCTCGGGGTCCCCGCGGAGCGGCCTGGGGTTCGGGGCGCCGCCCCGTCTGAAGAGGTTGTGCCCGTCTGGACGGCGTTGCTTCCTCGGTCACCCCCCGGCCCGGCCAGGCGGGGCGCCCGCCTGGCTGCTCCCTCGTCGCGCCTTGCCAGCCCGTCACAGGCGGGGCGTGACGCCTCGGGCAGGAAACGGGTCACGCCCAGCTGGCGGCCGTAGCAAGGGCCTTGAGGCCCGCTGAACGATCAGCGCCCCTGAAGGGGCTTGCTACGATCCCACGGTCGCCGTTTCCTCAAGAGCCGAACACCTCGACAGGGAACCGCCCCGGATCGTTTTTCCGCACCCTGCTAGACCAGTCTGAGCAATCAGTCGCGTTCCAACGTGACTCGATGAAGCGGGATGCGCGTGGTCGGGGTTTCGCCCTCGGTGGGGGCGGCCGCGATCTGGTCGACCGCCTCCATCCCAGCCGTCACCCGCCCGAACGCGGTATACACACCGTCGAGTTCCGTCGCGTCGCCGACCACAATGAAGAACGACGTGGACGCGCTCGCCTCGTCGTCGCCCCGCGCCATCGAGACAATCCCCTTTACATGCGGGGTGTCGCTAAACTCCGGAGCCAGTGTGTCCACCACCGCACGTTGCTCCTCAGTGAGCGGAGCATCGCGGCTGGGAATAAAGCCGGTCTGCACGACAAACCCCGGCGCCACCCGGTGGAACGCCATGCCGTCATAGACCCCTGCGTCCGCCAATCGTAGGAAATTGCGCGCGTGCGCCGGGGCGAGGTCCACGAACAACTCGATCGTGATCGGTCCCGCATCGGTCTCCAGCACAGCGCGATACGCGGCAAGCTCGTCGACCGTCTCGGTCGTGAATGGCGGGGGCGGGGGCGGGGCCCAGTCGCGGATTGTGGCCGCGAGAATCTCGACACGCTCGATCGCCTTGCCGTCAGCGTCGACGGCGGTCTCCGAGATGCGGGTCACCACCGGGAGCCCCTCGACCACACGTCCCCAGATCGTGTGGTGGCGGTCAAGACCAGGCTGCGCGACCACGGTGATGAGAAACTGAGTGCCGTCGCTGTTCGGATCGCCGGGCACGCCCACGGCGGAGACGGTGCCGGCGGTGTGGCGTTCGTCGCTCGGCTCGGTGGCAACCAGCCCCAACCCCCCCCGACCGTATTCGTCACGCCGGTCAGGATCTTTCGAAAACGGGTCGCCTCCCTGGATGATTCCCCGCGGCACCATCCCGTGAAAGCTCGTGCCGTCAAGACCACCGTCGGCGACGTGCCCCATGATCAACCCAACGTGATTTGGCGCGGCGTCCGGCAGCAGATCGATCACGACCATACCCTCGGTCGTCTCGATCACCACTTGCTTGTTCCGCATCTGCTCGACGCTCAGCGGTGTCACAAACGGGTCTTGCCCGCCTCTTGCCATCACCGGTGTGTGGCACAACAGCAGCGTCACGAAAAGAAGTCGTCTCACGGTAGGATCATATAAGGATGTCTTTACTAGAACACCACTCGGACATAGATACACCCGCACCGTCCCGAGCAGGTCGTGCCGCGATGATCGGACTGATCGTCATCGGAGGCGCCGCGGCCGCGTATGTCTCGCTGGCGCCCTCCGACGAGGAGGAACTGGCAGCGACTGCCGCCGACCCGCCGCCAGTTGCAGCCCGCGCCCCGGAACCGGAGCCGGTGGTGGAACCGAGCGTACCTGAACCGGAACCGGTACCGGTACCGGTACCGGAGCCGGACCCGACGCCGGCACCAGTCATCGCCAAACCGTCGGTGCCAGAATCGCGGCTCGAACCGCTCCTCCGGGTTGCGAGCGACGTGCCAGGCGCCTCGGTCTTCCTGGACCGACGGTTCCTCGGGACGACCCCGTTCGAAACCGGCGATCTACCATCAGGACCTCATCGACTCAACGTGTCGTCGGAGGGCTACGAGGGCTTCTCTCAGGAGATCGAGATCGGCGACGAGCTCGTCTCTGTCGACGTTCGTTTTCTCGAGGTCCACCTCGCCGCCTCGGTCGAAGTCGTCCACAAGCATCGATTCGGTTCCTGCGCTGGCCGACTACGAGCCGACCTCGATGGCATCCACTACGAGACCACCGATGACGACGCCTTCTCGATTCCGTTCGCCGAGCTCGAGCAGCATGTGGTCGAGTATCTTGAGCACACCTTGACGATACAGCGTCGAGACGGGCGAACGTACAACTTCACGGACGAGCAGGACAGCGCCGACGCCCTGTTCACCTTTCACCGCGAGGTCGAGCGAGCTCGCGAACGGCTGTCTCCATGACGGAACCGACCCGATGCGGATGGGCTGGCTCCGACCCCTTGTATCAGCAGTATCACGACACGGAGTGGGGCATCCCACTCCATGACGACCGGCGACTGTTCGAGATGTTGCTGTTGGAAGGTGCGCAGGCCGGACTCGCCTGGATCACCATTCTCAGGAAACGCGAAGGCTACCGCGCGGCGCTCGACGGATTCGACCCGACCGCAGTGTCGCGGTACGACCGTCGACGCATCACACGATTGCTGGCGAACCCCGCTATCGTGCGCAATCGACTCAAGATCGAGTCGACGGTCACCAACGCCCAGGCGTTCCTGCGGGTGCAAGAGGACTACGGTAGTTTCGACGAATACATCTGGCGGTTCGTCGACGGACGACCACGCCGGAACCGCTGGAAAACGCTGGCCGCGATCCCGGTCGACACTGACGAATCACGGGCCATGAGCAAGGCGCTCAAGAAGCGTGGGTTCCGCTTCGTCGGTCCCACCATCTGTTACGCCTTCATGCAGGCGACGGGGATGGTGAACGACCATCTGGTGGGGTGCTTCCGTTACGGCGACTCTACGTGAGCACCCCCGGTCCGGGGTCTGACCGGTGCTGAGGGCCGAGGAGGTCATTGACCGTCTTGACCGGGTTGAAGGTCTCGGGCGGTACCTCGACAAACAGGCTCAGCCACCGGGCCATTCCGCCGTTCCACAGTCCGGGACGCTCGAGCGCCTTGACCGGACGACCCGCGTATGACTTTGTCGAAATAAGGACGCTGTCTGGATCCGCGAAGCGACGAAGATCAAAGGGTTCGTCGCGCCAGTTGCGGAGCCCGCACACCAGGTCCACGGGGTTGAAGTGGGTGGCGGCCGCAAGCATGTCCATCTGCTCCCGTGCACCCGCGTCGATCTGCGCCGTTTCCACAATCTGCCGAAGACGCTCCCCGCCAGCGCCTCTGACCCAGAACGGACCACCGCCCGGCTCCCCCTGATTCGGTACCATCCCGCACACGCGGATCGGTCGGTCGAGGTGTTCGACGGCGAAATCTCGACGAGCCGTCCATGACCCACCGGCAAGGACCGGCGGCAGTTCCTCGCCGCAGGTGTCGTGCAGGAATGCCAGCGCAGCGACGACCGCGGCCTCGCCATCCCCGCGATGCAACGCCTTCATGCGACGGCGAACCTCTTGCTGGACAGTGACGAGGCATCCGCCGAGCACGCGCTTCCACTGCACGGTCGGGCCGCTCAGCCGTTCAGGCGCCACATTGTCGATGTTCTTGACGAACACCACGTCACCGTCGAGATTGTTGAGATTCTCGAGTAGCGCGCCGTGGCCACCGGGACGGAACACGAGTCTCCCTTGCGCGTCGCGTAACGGCGTATTATCGAGGTCCGCGGCAACGGTGTCGCTGCTCGCCGCCTGACACGACAAACTGACCTCGAACCGAATCCCCAATCTGTCCTCGTGGTTCTGCCGAGCGGCCTCCACGGCCGCTTCGAACTGCGCGAGGTGGTCCACGGAGACGGTCATATGCACACGACAGAGGCCGGTCGCGTCTCCGATGTAGGCGGCGGCCTCGATAAGATGCTCCTCAAGCGGGCTCCGGCTCTCACCCTCAGTCACATGAAAGTCGAGCAACCCCTTCGGTCGAGCCGCGTAGCCGAGCCCGATACCCTCCACCAGATACTCGACCAGTTGGGTATACGACCCGGACGCAGCGAGCGTCGTCGCGTCGAGCCCGACGTCCGCCATGGCGGACGCGAGGGCAGGAAAGAACGCAAAGCGCTGGATGTTCTCCCCGAAGACCAGCGCCTGGCGCGCATCCGCGTCGCCCGCCTCGGCCGCAAGGACCAGCCCGTCACGCGTCATCGGGTTCACGCGGTCCCGTGCGCTGACCAGCGCGGTAAACATCCGGCTCGCCGCACCGGACGCCGGCACGAACTTCGCGCACCGGCCCATCAACCGGGCCGCCTCGAAGGTCCGCGTGAATCGGGCGGCGTCATCGACGCCAACCTGCATAATTCCGTCACCGGGCGTACACGGCCCATCCAGGGTCACCCACGCCGGAGGGCGGGAAAAAAACCGGAGCTGACGCGCCACCTCGGCCTGACTGATCCCCCGCCGCGCCAGATCGACTCGGTCTGACTGCTGCCGGATCATCCGTTTCGGATCCACTGACGCGTCCGTGAACCACGTCGGGACGGGAAGACATCCACGCGCCGAAGCGCCAGAAGCGTGCATAGAGGGATACACGCGACAAGCCGGGTAGTCCGGCACGAATCGGCGATGTCTAGAAGTGCCACAATATTCCCAAGGGCCGGGTCTCAGCTCACGGCGCTACGTCGCTGTGATCTTACCGCCGATCATCGGTACGGTCCCCACGACGCCCTCCCCGCCATCGTTCGTAGTGAAGTGAACGAGATGTGATGATGACTACCGTAGCCGAAGCGACACGGCGTCAGCGAGTGAAGCGCCTTCTGCAATTCTTTCTCCTGCTGGGACTGGTAGCCGCCGTTGTCGGAAATCGGTACCGACCCGGCTCAGTCGCGCGTCTTGGTCGACCGGCGGGTGGACACCGCGGGCTTCGCCGGCGGCACGCCGGAGACCCGCACGCCTGGGATGGCGCTGGACACGACAGTCTGTACCCCCGCCGTTCACGGACGCTACGGCCTGCCTTGCCCCGCGTGCAGCGCTCCCGTGCAACGCATTGTGTACACCAGTAACGAGGCGAACTACTGCCCGCGGTGTCAGACCGGCGGGCGGCTCCTGGCGGACCGCTCGTTGTCCCGATTACTCAAGCGTGACTGGCCGCGTTCGCTGGACGAACTGGAACAGATGACGGCCTCTCGCGGCTAGGTTTTCCGACGAGGCGCCCGCGTGGACGGCGTTGCTTCCTCGGTCACATGCCGCCTGCATGCTCCCTCGTCGCGCCTGGCCAGACAGACGCCTCGTCAGAAAACCCCCTCGGACCTTTTCAGCAACCTACCAGCCCGTGGTAGAAGTCCCGCGTCGCACCGAGAGCGTCGCTGGACCGGTCGAGCAAGGCGAGAAGAGAGAAAATACCGGCAGTATTTGACCGATGAACAACGCGGATCGGCCGGATTCAGCGTCGGTCGAATGCAGTGGAACTTCTGCCACGGGCTGCTAGCCTAGCAAGTCGCTGATCAACGACGCCGGGGTGGTTTCCTGGCGAGGCGTTCGTCTGGCCAGGCGCAAGGAGGGAGCAGCCAGGCGGACTGTAACCGACGAAGTAACGCCGCCAGACGGACGCCTCGCCCGGAAACCAGTCTCAGGCCAGCGCGGGGGCGGCATCGTAGGCGAGCGACGGCCCAAGCCACCGCTCCACTTCACCCACGGGGCATCCCTTGCGCGCGGCGTATCGCTCGACCTGGTCCGCTCCGATCCGGCCCACCGAGAAATACCTCGCGTCGGGATGAGCGAAGTACAGACCGCTCACGCTAGCGGCCGGGGTCATGGCAGCGCTCTCGGTCAGCTCGATGCCGATCGAGCGAGCCTCCAGCAGATCGAATAGTTTGAACTTCTCGCTGTGATCCGGGCAGGCGGGATAACCGAAAGCGGGACGAATCCCGCGATACTGCTCCTGAAGCAAGTCCGCCGGTGACAGGGTCTCGCCCCGCCCAAAGCCCCATTGGCGACGCGCCTCCGCGTGCAGATACTCGGCCGCGGCCTCCGCCAGCCGATCGGCCAGCGCCTTGACCATGATCGCCTGGTAGTCGTCATGATCGCGTTCGTACTCCGAGGCCAGATCGTCCGCACCGATACCGGCGGTCACGGCAAACGCGCCGAGGTGATCCTGCCCGGTCGCGCCCGCCGGCGCGATGTAATCAGCGAGCGATCTGTTTGGTCTGCGGTCCGGGTGCTCGCCCTGCTGACGCAACATGACGAACCGAAGCAACTCGGGCCCCGGAACGGGCGCACCAGGCTCCAAGACGACGATGTCGTCGCCGTCGCTCGCGACCGGCCAGAACCCATACACGCCCCGTAGGGTCAGGGCTCGCTCATTGACAATACGCCGGAGCAGCGCAGTGCCGTCGTCATAGAGCTGGCGGGCCTGGTCGCCGTACTTCGGGTGGTCGAGCACCCCGGGATACCGCCCGTTGATCTCCCAGGCAGAGAAGAAAAATGTCCAATCGATGAACGGAACGACCTCCTCGAGCGCGATGTCGTCGAGCACACGCCGGCCCAGAAACGACGGCGTCGGCAGGGCGCTCGTAGCCCAGTCTGGCTGAAACCGGTTGGCGACCGCCCGGTCGTAGGGAAGCAGCGGCCTCGCCTGCCGAGTCGCGTATTGCTCTCTGAGCGCCGCCTGTTGTTCACGGTTCTCGCGGTCCAGTTCAGCGCGCCGCTCCGGATTCAGCAGGCTCGAGACTACGTCGATGACACGAGAGGCGTCGACCACATGTACCGTACTGTGGTCATACACGGGCGCGATCTTCACCGCCGTGTGTTGACGACTCGTCGTCGCGCCACCGATCAGCAAAGGACGGTCGAGTCCGCGCTGCTGCATTTCTCGGGCGACGAAGACCATCTCATCAAGCGACGGCGTGATCAGCCCGCTCAGCCCGATGATGTCAGCGTTCTCATCGGCCGCCGTCCGGAGAATGGTGTCGCAATGCACCATGACACCAAGATCCACGACGTCATACCCGTTGCACTGCAGCACGACCCCAACGATGTTCTTGCCGATGTCGTGCACGTCACCCTTGACGGTCGCCATCACCACCTTACCTTGCGACGACGCCGTCTCGCCGCCGGCTTGTCGTGCCGCCTCCATGAACGGTTCGAGGTAGGCGACCGCCTTCTTCATAACGCGGGCACTCTTGACCACTTGCGGCAGAAACATCTTGCCGGCGCCGAACAAGTCGCCCACGATCTTCATACCGTCCATCAACGGGCCCTCGATCACGTCGAGCGGTCGACCCAGCGATTGACGTGCTTCCTCCGTGTCCGGCTCGATATGGTCGACAATGCCCCGGACGAGGGCGTGCGAGAGCCGCTCGCCCACTGTGCCCTCGCGCCAGGCCAGGTCGACCTCCCGGGTGGCGCCCGCCTCGCCCTTGACCGTCTCCGCAAACTCCACCATCCGCTCGGTGGCGTCGGGACGGCGATTAAAGATGATGTCCTCGACGCGGGTCAGCAGTTCTGGCGCGATGTCCTCGTACACCACCAGTTGGCCGGCATTGACGATGCCCATGTCCATCCCGGCCTTGATGGCGTGGTACAGAAACGCCGACTGGATCGCCTCACGGACGACGTTGTTGCCTCTGAACGAGAACGACAGATTGCTGACCCCGCCGCTGATGAGCACGCCGGGACAAGATTGCTTGATCGCGCCGATCGCCTCGATGAAGTTGACGGCGTAGTCGTTGTGCTCTTCGAGGCCCGTCGCAATGGCCAGAATGTTCGGGTCGAAGATGATGTCGTGGGGGTCGAAACCAGCGCGCTGGGTCAGCAGCGTGTAGGCGCGGCGGCAAATGCTCACCTTCCGCTCGATCGTGTCGGCCTGGCCGGTCTCGTCGAACGCCATCACCACGGCGGCGGCGCCATAGCGTCTAAGGGTCTGGGCTTTGTCGAGAAAGTCGGCCTCCCCCTCCTTCAGGCTGATCGAGTTGACAACCGCCTTTCCCTGAACGCACTTCAACCCCGCCTCAATCACCGACCACTTCGAGCTGTCGATCATCACGGGAACTCGAGCCACCTCCGGCTCGGTGGCTATCAGGTTGAGAAAGCGCGTCATCGACTGTTCTGAGTCGAGCAGTGCCTCATCCATGTTGACGTCGATGAGGTTCGCACCGCCGCGCACCTGGTCAACCGCCACCTCGGTCGCCGTCGTGAAGTCGTCTGACTTGATCAGCCGAGCAAACCGAGCGGACCCGGTCACATTGGTCCGTTCTCCCACCATTAGAAAATTGCTGTCGTCTCTGACCGTCAAGACCTCGAGACCGCTGAGCCGTGACACCCCCGAGCTACGCGACGGCAGAGGGCGGGGCGCCACCCCGTCGACCGCACGCACGATCGCGCTGATGTGGTCTGGGGTCGTGCCGCAGCACCCGCCCAGGATGTTGACGAACCCACTGTCGGCAAAATCTCTCAGCAGGGCCCCGGTCTGGTCCGGTTGCTCGTCGTATTCTCCGAATGCGTTCGGCAGCCCAGCATTCGGGTACGAGCTGACGTAGCACTCGGCGATGTCCGAGAGCTCGGCCAGATACGGCCGCATGTCGCGCGCGCCGAGCGCGCAGTTGATCCCCACCGAGAGCGGCTGCGCGTGCGCGATCGCGATGTAGAACGCATCGATCGTCTGTCCGGACAGGGTGCGTCCACTCCGATCCGTGATCGTCACCGAGATCATGAGCGGGAGCTCGATCCCGCATGCGTCGAAGACCTCCTGAATCGCCACGAGCGCTGCCTTCGCGTTCAACGTGTCGAAGATGGTCTCCACCAGCAGCAGGTCGCAGCCGCCATCGACAAGGCCCCGCACCTGTTCCGCATACGCCGTCCGTAGCGCATCGAAGGTGCAAGCCCGGAATGTGGGGTCATTGACGTCTGGCGAAATAGACAGGGTGCGATTCGTCGGTCCGATCGACCCCGCGACGAAACGCGGACGCTCGGGCGTGCGTTCGGACCAGGCCGCCGCCGCCTCCGTCGCCAACCGGGCGGCCTCCACGTTCAACTCGTAGGCGAGTGACTCGAGCCCGTAGTCCGCCTGCGCGATGGCGGTGCTGCTGAAAGTATTCGTCTCGATAATGTCGCTGCCGGCCTCCAAGTAGGCGTGGTGAATCCCCGTGATGACATCCGGCTGAGTCAGTACCAGCAGATCGTTGTTGCCTCGCAGATCTTTGGCGTGCCCCGCGAAGCGCTCGCCGCGAAAGGCCGCCTCGTCCAACGTGTGCCGTTGGACCATCGTGCCCATCGCCCCGTCCATGACGAGAATCCGCGACCGCAGCAACGCCTCGATCCGGTCTCGCGTTGAGACATCGAGCCGCGTCGCGTCCGTCGTTCTGTCTGTCATCGTGCTCACTTTCTTCGTGCCCTCGTGGCTGGTCTTGTTCCGATGGCCACCAGCACGCCGAAAGGGCCCGCCCCGGGGTCATCGGAAGGTCCCACCTGCAAGTCGACCAAGCCGGCGTCAGTCATCATCTCTGTCAGCGCGTCGGCGTCGAACCCAAGCCACCGGTCGCCCAGGCGCTCCCTCGTCCACTCCTCGGTGTGCGCCACCAGGTCCAGCACGAGCACCCGCCCGTGTTCTCGTACCACTCGGGTTGCCGCCCGCAACGCTTGCCGAGGATCCTCAGCATGATGCAGCGCCTGAGAAAGCAGGGCGATGTCGGCCGCACCGCTCTCGACCGGCGGCTGCTCGATCTCGCCCAGCCGCCACTCGACGTTGGCAATGCGCCGACGCGCCGCCAGATCGCGTGCCCGATCCAGCACCGGCGCCGAGCGATCGACGGCGATGACATGCGCGGCCCAACGAGCCACCTCGAGCGTCAGAAAGCCTTCTCCGCACCCGAGGTCGACCACGGTGTTCTTGGGCAGGAGCAACCCGAGCCCGCGAGACCACGCTGCCCAGCTTCTCCCGGGGACGAACTGGCGGCGGCCACTGCCGGTCGCGCCACCATGCGTTTCAGCATTGTCGCGACGCTGCCGCAACACCTGTCGCAGCCGCGCCTGGTCCTCTCTCACAATCGCGTCGGTGCCGGCGGCATCGAACCGAGCCTGCAGCAAGGACCACACCGGACCAAGGCGGGCATCGTGCTCATCCGGAGTGGCTCGCAAAAACGTGAAGGCCCCCTCCCGCTCTTCCGACACGAGCCCGGCGTCACGCAGCAACCCCAGATGACGCGACACGCCGGACTGAGCTATCCCCAGTACGGCGGTCAACTCGCTCACGTTCAGACGCTCCTGCGAGAGCAGCCGGAGCAACCGCAGCCGGGCCTCATCTCCAAGGAGACGAAACAGCGTCGTTGCTGCTTTCACATCCATGAATCTATATATATGTATTCATGCTGTCAAGCCGCGTTCGAAACCGAGACCGACGGGATGGCCTCGCGGCGAGGGCGGTCTGGCGTTGCCCGCCAGGCAGAAGGTTGCTAAGCTCGATTGATGGCAACCCGCACCACGCTTACGATTCTGCTCACGGCCAGCCTTCTAATGGTGGCAGTGGCGGCGCAGCAACCGCAGACTCCAATTTTTCGGTCCGGTACCGAAATCGTCGACCTGTATGTCACGGCCACCGACAAGAATGGCCGCCTGGTGCCGAACCTCAGCCAGGAGGATTTCATCATCCTGGACAACGAAGAGCCCCAGGACATCGTACTGTTCGAGAACGAGGTTCGACCAATTACCGTCGTCGTCATGCTGGACACGAGTGCCAGCATGACCCCGCAACTCGACCTGCTTATGGCGGGCGCGGAGCAGTTCCTCATCCGGATGCTCCCGGACGACCGAGCCAAGGTCGGCGCCTTCAACGACAAGATCCAGATACTTCCCGCGCAGTTCATCGGCGACCGCGACGCGTTGATCCGACAGCTTGATCGCTTGCAGTTCGGCAACCCGACCCGACTCTACGACGCCGTCGGGGCGAGCATTGATGACTTGGCCGGGGTGGAAGGTCGCAAAGTGGTCCTGGTCTTCACCGACGGGGAGGATACCCAGCACGCCATCGGCTGGCGCGACGTGCTCGACAAGGCACGCGCGGCCGAAGTGATGATCTACACGATCGGGCTCGAGATGGATTACTTCAACGGGATCCGCCAGGTACGAAGCAGTCCAGACAAGCGACTCAAGACCTTCGCGGAGGAAACTGGCGGTGGCTATTTCGAGCTGAAGGACAGCGACGAACTGGGCCCGACGTTCACCCGGGTCGCGCAAGAGCTGCATAGCCAGTATGTGGTCGGTTTCGCCCCCTCGATCCGCGACGGCAAGGTGCACGAATTGGACGTCCGAGTCACCCAGGAGGGTACGACCGCGCGGGCGCGCCGGTCCTACGTCGCGCCACAGGACCAAGGTCAGTAGCCGGCGGATGTTCTCACCGCAGGTCGAGCTGGCCATCACCACAATGCTCGAGGCGCACAAGCTGCGCCGCCGGAAGGCCGGACGCACGTTCGAGGCGACCCACGCGCTCGCAGTGGGGATGATTGTCGGAGACTTCGGGTTCAGCGAACGCGCCGTCGTGGCCGCGATTCTTCACGACACACTGGAAGACACGACGCTCGAGCGCGGGATAATCCGTGACCGTTTCGGAGCTCGCATGCTGGCGATCGTAGAGGACGTTACGGAGCCGCCGCGGACGGTGCCCTGGCGCCGTCGGAAGGAGAGCTATATCGCGCGCCTGCGCCAGAGCCCCGGAGACGACGCACGAGCGGTCGCATCCGCCGACAAGATTCACAATCTGTCGAGCATGATCATCGGTTTCGGCACGGAGGGTGCGCGATTCGCCGATGTATTCAGCGCCGGGCTCGAAGACATGGTCTGGTATCAGCGACAGGTGCACGAGATGTTGGCTGAAGCCTGGACTCATCCGATTCTCGACGAACACGGGCGACAGCTCGACCAGTTCCTCACTGTCACGCAAGACGTCCGATGACCCCGCGACGACCCGGTGCGCCCAGCCTGGCGTCACGCGGATCGAGGTCGGTCGCGCTCGGCCGACGCGGCATGATAGCCACCAGTCAGCCGTACGCATCCGTCGCCGGGCTGGATGTGTTGCGCGAGGGTGGGAATGCGGTCGATGCCGCGGTCGCGGCGGCCGCCGTTCTCGCGGTCGTCGAGCCGACGATGACGGGCATCGGCGGGGATCTGTTCGCGATTGTCCATGACGCAAGAACCGGCCGGACCCGGGGACTGAACGCGAGCGGCCGGTCGCCGCGTGCAGCGAGCCTGACGCAACTACGCGCTGATGGTCACCTGTCAATTCCTGGTCGCGGGGTACTGTCGATTACCGTACCCGGCGCCGTGGATGGCTGGGCTCGATTGGTGGCCGAGCACGGCCAAATGCCACTGGCTCGTGTCCTCGCCCCGGCCATCACCTGTGCCCGCGACGGGTTTCCCGTCAACGAAGTCGTGGCCCGACAGTGGCTCGACGCCGAACCGATGCTGGCCGCCGACCCTGCCGCCGCGGCGGTGTTTCTGCCGCACGGCCGAGCGCCGGCACCTGGCGAGTTGTTCGCGAACCCGGCGCTGGCAGCAAGTCTGGAGGCCATCGCTGTAAACGGGCCCGATATCCTCTATCAGGGCGACCTCGGGCGCGCGATCGCACGCGACGTCGAACGGCGCCAGGGCTGGCTGACCCACGACGACCTGGCCGCCCACGAGTCGGACTGGGTCGACCCCATCAAGACCCGCTGCGACGGCGGCGGTGACAACGTCGAGCTGCTCGAGTTGCCGCCAAACACGCATGGGTTCGTCGCCATCGAGGCGCTCAATATCCTGGCGGGAGACGACCTCGGCCGACTCGGCCACAACTCCGCCGACTACTTGCATCTGGTGCTCGAAGCCCTTGCGGTGGCCTTCGCGGACCGGGAGACCCACCTCGCCGACCCGGACTGGGTTTCCCAGGAAACGCTCGGGCGGCTGATTTCGCTCGACTATGGCCGCGAGATGAGGCGACGGATCGACGCCGCTCGCTCGCCGGGGCGACAGAACAAGCCGACGCCGCCCTCGGACTCAAGTGGCGACACCGTCTATCTGGCGGCGGCCGACAACGACGGCAACCTCGTGTCTCTGATTCAATCGCTCTATGCCGGTTTCGGGTCCGGCATCGTGGCCGGCGACACCGGCATCGTGTTGCACAATCGCGGCAGTCTGTTTTCCACGGACCCGTCGCACCCGAATCATCTGGCGCCGCGCAAACGCCCGCTCCACACGCTGGCCCCGGCCATGGTCCACCGCAACGGGCGTCCCTGGCTGGCCTACGGCGTGATGGGCGGCGACATGCAACCACAGGGGCACCTGCAGGTGCTGCTGAACCTGACCTGTTTTGGCATGAACATCCAGGAAGCGGGTGAGGCGCCGCGCGCGCGATACGACCCGACCGGCATCTGCCTCGAGCGAGGCATCTCCACCGCCACGGCGGACGACCTCCGCCACCGGGGACACCGGATCATCGACGGGCTCGGTTTCGGCGGATTTCAGGGTGTCCTGATCGATCAGGATAACGGCGTCCTCATGGGCGGCTCTGATCCGCGGAAAGATGGACTCGCGCTGGGTTGGTGACCCGCCTTCGCCGAGGCTGCGGCGGGCAGCCCGTCGAAGACGCTACAGCAAGAATCCGTCCCGCAACGGGTCTTCATCGTCGATCAGGAACAGGTGCTCGCCGGTGATCCAGGCCGAGCCTTCTATCTCCGGCACGACGGCCTCGTAGTCTCCCACCGGCACGCGGCGGCGAACACGACCGCGGAACAGTGTCCCCACGATGCTTTCGTGACGGAACACCTGGTCGTCAACCAGCAGCCCCATCGCATCGAGTACGGCCATCACCGCCGCCGTCCCGGTCCCGCACGGTGACCGGTCCACCTGGCGGTCGGCGAACACTGTCACGTTGCGGAGATCCGCATCCGAGCGCTCGGCCATCCCCGTGAACACGGTCCCATACACGCCGTGGAGTCCAGGCTCGGTCGGGTGCTCCACGGGGATCTCCGCCTCGACCGCGCGCGCAATGTCCCAGCCCATCCGCCGAAGCCGCGGCATCGTCTCACGTCTCAGCGGCACCCCGACGGCCTCGCTGTCGACCACCGCATAAAAGCCCCCCCCATACGCCACGTCGACTGGAACCGTACGGTCGCCCACCACGATTGGCAGACCCGCATGGAACACGAACGACGGGACGTTGTCGAACGCGACGCCCTCCACTTGTGGGGTCATCATGGAGGACTCATCGTGCCCGACGCTCCCCGCCGCCGGGGGGCGGAAGGTCACCCGGGCATGCACCAGCCCCGCCGGAGACTCCAGCACCATCGACGTCGAGTCGCCCGCCAGCCCGATCAGTCCCCGTTCGATCGCGATCGTGCAGATGGCGATCACCCCGTGGCCACACATCGTGCTGTAGCCGTCGTTGTGCATGAACAGCACCCCGGCGTGCGCGGACTCGTCACACGGCTCGGTCAACACGGCGCCATACATGTCGGCGTGTCCCCTCGGCTCGCGCATCAGCGCGCGTCGCAGCGGGTCACAGTGCTCCAGCACCCATTCGCGCTTTTCCAGCATGGTTGACCCGACGGGGGTGGGAAATCCGCCAACGATGAGTCGCAACGGCTCCCCGGCCGTGTGGGCGTCGATGGTCTGGATGCGGTGAATCACAGGCTCCTCAGCTCCCAGGAACAGGTACGCCCAGCCTGGCGACGCCAGCGGCCGGACGACCAGTATCCTCCGATATGATAGGGGACTGCATGTCTCGACGATTCCTGATCGGCGTCGCGCTCGTGCTCGCCGCCGGCACCGCGAACGCCGGTGACGTCGGCGAAGACCTGGCTCGCGCCTACGAGTTCGCCTACAACCTCGACCACGAGGCGGCGGCCGTGGCGTTCGAAGCGGCCATCGTGGCCGAACCACACAACCCGGCGACCCATCGCGGGCTCGCCGCCGCGACCTGGATGCGGCTCATGTTCCAGCGCGGCACGATGACCGTCGACGACTACTTCGTTGGCCTCACGCCAAAGAGCGTCGACCTGCCGGAGCCGCCGGCCGACCTGGCCACCACCTTCGCCGAGCACTCGACCCGGGCCGTCGAGTTGTCGGAAGCGATGGTAAAGGCAGACGCCGACAGTCCGGACGCGCACTACCAGCTCGGCGCCTCGCTGGGGCTGGCCGCGTCCTACCGCGCGACGATCATGGGCGAGACCATGGGTGCACTCAGGCCGGCCAAGCTGGCATATGCCGCCCACGAGCGGGTCCTCGAGCTCGATCCGACTCGTAAGGACGCCATGCTGGTCATTGGCACCTATCGGTATCTGGTGTCGACTCTCCCGCTGCCGATCCGACTGATGGCGCGGATGGTCGGTTTCAGGGGTGGCAGGGAAGAAGGACTCCGGCTGATCCGAGAGGCCGCCACGCACGAGGGCGAGGCCCGGACCGAGGCGGAGTTCGGACTGGTGCTCTTGTACAACAGGGAGAGAGAGTACGCGGCCGCCCAGCATGTGATTCGTGGGTTGAAAAGACGATATCCACGCAATCGCGTCGTCTGGTTGGAGTCAGCCGCGACGGCGCTTCGTGACGACCGGCCCGCACTGGCGGCAAGCGCGCTCCGCGAGGGGTTCTCGATGCTGGAGGCAGACGAGCGGGTGCGGATGCAGGGCGAGGAGGCGCTCTGGCGCTACCTGCGGGGTAAGACCCGGCTCGAGCTCAAGCGGGACGCGGCGGCGCGCCGCGATCTGCTCGTCGTGCTCGACCTGGACGCACGGCTGTGGGTCACCGGGCGAACCCATCTCGAACTCGGAATGCTGGCCGATCTGGCGGGTGACCGCCAGGAGGCGCGACGACACTACGACCAGGCACGTGCCTTCTGCTCCGAGGGACGAGACAAGCGGGGTGCGGATCTCGCCAAACGCCTGAAGAAGAACGGCTACCGTCGCGAGTAGCGCCCCCGAGTCGGAAGGCTGTCGCTGCCGCGGACCATACCGGGGAACTTCGCCGGTATCGTCCCCGTCCGATCTGATGGGGTTCGACACCGATGCCGAAACAATCATCGCGCAAGCGCACCTGGGTGATCGCACTCGTCTCGATCGCCGCCCTCGGGGTGGTTGGCACGGTGACACTCGTCGGACTGGCCGTCTATCTCTTCGCCTCTTCGCGAGCAACGTCGATTTCGCCAACTCCACGCCGGAAGCGGCCGCTGTGCGTTTCGACACCGCGCTGGCCCGGTTCGACGGAGACCAGCCTCTGATCCAACTTACCCGGCAGGACGGCAGAGTGCGGGTCGAGGTCAACCGCCGAGAACGGCCGAGCGGGGCCAAACCAGAGTTGCTGGACACTGCGTCTCTTTCGGATCCGTGAACATATCGAATATCGATATGAGTATCGCCATACCTATAGAAATTCAATAGGACGAATCACATGGGTTAACATTCGACCCGA
>Ga0310121_10002496_pt1 | contig 17351 bp, 14 predicted proteins | sample CB27_Tmax_986_MG_FD_203504 | JGI IMG/M metagenome (GOLD analysis project Ga0310121, IMG submission 203504) | Marine microbial communities from Western Arctic Ocean, Canada - CB27_Tmax_986 | ecosystem: Environmental > Aquatic > Marine > Oceanic | place: Canada: Western Arctic Ocean | collected...
CCGCCCGTGTCATCAACATCGGCTCGATGGACGGCCTCAAGATTCCGACCGTGCTGCAGACCGGCACGTTCTCGTATTCGGCCAGCAAGGCGGCGGTGCACCACATGAGCAAGGCGCTGGCTCTGGAGTTGAGCCCACGCAATATCACGGTCAACGCGATTGCTCCGGGGTTCTTCGAAAGCAAGATGACGGAGGGGTCCCTCGACCGTTTCCGCGACGACATCGAACGGAACTGCCCGCTGGGGCGGATCGGACGTCCGGAAGAGATGGCGGGAATCGCGATCTACCTCGCCTCACGGGCCGGCGCCTATACAAACGGCGCCATCATCCCCATAGACGGCGGCACATCGGCAACCTAGGTTTTCCGACGAGGCGTCCGTCTGGCGGTGTTGCTTCGTCGGTCACAGCCCACCTGGCTGCTCCCTCCTCGCGCCTAGCTAGACAGACGCCTCGTCAGAAAACCGCCCCGTCGTTCCTCCGCGCCCTGCTAGGGTTTTCCGCAACCTGCGAGGGTCCCGCAACGGCGATCCGGCCCGCTAGCGGAGCAGAGCCCCCAGCTGCATGGCGAGACTGACGTCGCCTTCGACGCGTAGCTTCCCGGTCATGAATGCGACCCGTGGATTGATCTTCCCCTGCGCGATCTGGGCAAAATCATCCATAGTCACTTTGACCGTGCAGTCGGCGTCGCGGTCCTCATTGTCAACAACGGTTGGCGTGGCTTTGCCGTCGACCCGGACAACACCGTCGTCCTCGAAATCAAATTTCACGATGGCGGGAATCGGCGATTGCGTGCCAACGCGGCCCCGAATGCCCTCCGTGATCTCTTCGAGTGTCAAAAGTTTTCTCCGTGGCAATCGCCACAATTGCGGGCTCGCCGTATCCCGGCGGATAGCCGCGCCCTCGTCGGTCCCTGGAGGACCGAACTCGGCGTGGCTATCATAACGCCCGGGCCACAACCCGTGCGCCACGCCGATCCCAAAAAGAGAGCGGGGGCGTCCAGAGGCGCCGACGGCGCGCGGGAAACGTTGTCGCGGCGGCAACGCTGGCATACGCTAGTGACTCCATTGAGCGGTCGGACGGCGGCAGAATCACGGAGAGGCGATGATCTATCGAAGCCCTTACCCTGATGTGGACATCCCGGACATCCCGGTCCAGGATTTTCTGTTCCAGCACGCGGCCAAGTACTCAGACAAGGCGGCCTTGATCGACGGGCCCACTGGACGGACCCTGACCTACGGAGAACTGGTGGCCGCGGTGCGGCGGACGGCGGCGGGGCTGGCCGGTCGCGGATTCGGCAAGGGCGATGTCCTTGCCATCTACAGTCCCAACGTACCCGAATACGCCATCGCGTTTTTCGCGGTCGCGACCGCGGGCGGGATCAATACCACCGTTAATCCGCTGTACAGGGCCGACGAACTGAACCGTCAGCTGCTCGGCAGCGGCGCCACGTTCCTGGTCACGGTGCCTCAGTGCCTCGACAAGGCGACCCAGGCGATCGCCGGCACCTCGGTACGGGAGATCTTCGTGTTCGGAGACGCTGACGGCGCCACGCCGTTCGCGGCGCTCGCCGACGGGGATGAGCCGCCACCGACGATCGAGATCAATCCACGAGAAGATCTGGTGGCGCTGCCGTATTCCAGCGGGACCACCGGCCTCCCCAAGGGCGTGATGTTGACCCACCACAACCTGGTCTCGAACCTCTGCCAGACCCATTCGGTCGAACAGCTCTCAGAGGATGAGGTCCTGATCGGGATTCTGCCGTTCTACCACATCTACGGGATGGTGGTGATCATGAGCGGGGCACTGCGGGCCGGCGCGACCATCGTCACGATGCCGCGGTTCGATCTGGAGCAGTTTCTGGAACTGCTGCAGACCCATGCGGTGACGATGGCGTACCTTGTCCCCCCCATCGTGCTCGCCCTGGCCAAGCACCCACTGGTCGACAACTACGACATCACCGCACTGAAGAACATCCTGTCCGGCGCGGCGCCGCTCCCGGAGCCCGTGGCCAAAGCCTGTATCGATCGCCACGGGCTGATGCTGCGCCAGGGGTATGGACTGACCGAGACCAGCCCGGTGACCCACGCGAACGGGAAAGACCGGGAGATCAAACACGACTCAGTGGGGGTCGCGTTGCCCAACACTGAATACCGTATCGTTGATCTCACCACCGGAGCAGATGCAGACAGCGACGCCGTGGGCGAGGTGTGGATTCGCGGGCCGCAGGTAATGAAGGGGTATCTGAACAACCCCGAGGCCACCAACGACATGCTCGACGCCGACGGCTGGCTGCACACCGGCGATATCGGGCGGGCCGACGCCGACGGGTATCTGTTCGTGGTCGACCGCGTCAAGGAGTTGATCAAGTACAAAGGACTCCAGGTGGCCCCGGCGGAACTCGAAAGCGTGATTCAGGCGCATCCCGCGGTGGCCGACGTGGCCGTCATCCCGGTGCCCGACGTCGAAGCGGGTGAGATTCCCAAAGCGTATGTCGTGCAGATACCGAACGTCGCGGTGACCGCCGAGGCGATCATGGCCTACGTCGCCGACCGCGTGGCGCCACACAAAAAGGTCCGCGCCGTCGAATTCATCGACGCGATTCCCAAGGTCGCGTCCGGAAAAATCCTACGACGAGAGCTTCGGGACCGGGAACGCGCGGCGCGCGAGGGTGCACGACCCGGCTCCGTCTGAGGTCTACTCCCCTTACTCCACCAACCGAAACGCGAGCAGTTCGCCCGCCTGGCCGCCGCCGCTCGTGGCGACGACGATGTATTGCGCGCCCTCGTGCATGTAGGTCATTGGCGAACCGGACACCCCGATCGGCATGAACACCTCTCCGACCTCCGCGCCGGTGACCTTGTCGTAGGCGCGCAGCATCGCGCCACGCTCGCCGGACGGGGTCGTGAACGTCCCGGGCTCACCGGCGATGACCAGCGTCTTGGTGATCAGGGTACCGACGCGACCGATCCGGCCGGTCCGAGGAATGTCGAGGCCCTGTAGGTCGGGGTGCTCCCGCACGTTGTCCGGGGTCTCACCGTGAGCGATTTGCCACAGGATGTCGCCCGTCTTGAGATCGATGGCGCTGATCCGTCCCCATGGTGGCTTCACGAGGGGCAAGCCCCGGATGGTCAAGGCGCGATCGCGGGGCGCCACGCCGGCCGGGTTGCCGCGGATGAAGTCCATATCCGACCGCTCGGGATCGTTGACCAGCCCGAGAGACACCATGTTCGTGAAGGAGTACTGGTAGAAGATACCGGTTTCCGGGTCAACCGACCCGCCGGGCCAGTTCGTGCCGCCGCCGGTCGAGGGCAGCATCAGCGTGCCGTACGACCCATCGGGGTCGGCGACAACGGGCGGGGTGAAAATTGGTCCCATCCCGAAGTTCGAGACCCGCTCCAGCGCCTCGGCCCGTAGCTCAGGGGTGAAATCGATCAGGTCGTCTTCGCTCACACCCTGTCGGTCGTAGGCGGGTGGCTTGGTTGGAAACGGCTGGGTCAGAGCCAGCAGTTCACCCGGCACGTCAGACGGCGGCATCGATCGCTCCTCGATCGGCCAGATCGGTTCACCGGTCTCCCGGTCGAGCACATACAGCCAGCTTTGCTTGCTCGGCTGGGCAATCACTTTCGTGATGCCGGGACGGCCCTCGATTTCCACGTCGACCAGCACCGGGGCGCAGGGGAAGTCCCAGTCCCAGACATCGTGATGAATCGCCTGGAAGTGCCACAACCGCTCGCCGGTCTCGAGATCGACCGCCACGATGCTGTCAGAGAACAGATTGTCGCCGTGCCGATGGCCTCCGTAGTAGTCGTTCGTGGGCATCTCGGTCGGCAGATAGACGATGCCGAGCTCGAGGTCGACGCTGATCTGGCCCCAGACGCCGTTGTTCCCGGTATACCGCCACGATTCGTTGAGCCAGGTGTCGTTGCCAAATTCGTCACCACCGGGAATCGTGTGGAAGATCCACTTGCGTGTGCCGGTGTCGGCATCGAACCCGCGCACGTAGCCCTTCGTGTTCCGCATCGACTCGGGCGCGCTCCCCGGCACATGCGCGGCCCCGACGATGATGGTGTCGCCGGCAACGAGGGGTGTGGCATGGAGACCGATCTCGCCGGCAATCGGGTCGATGTCCTGATCCATGTTCTGCATCAGGTCGACGATGCCGTCGGTGCCGAAGCTCGGGATTCGCTGTCCCGTGACGGCATCGAGCGCGATCATTCGGTAGCCGGGCGTAACGTAGATGATCTGCCCGCTCCCACCGTTGTCGCGATACGCCAGACCGCGACCGGAGAGCCGACGTGGCGCTTCGTCCGCCCGCTCGCCTTCGTCCAGGCGATGCATCCACAGATACTCGCCAGTACCCGCGTCCACCGCGACCACGGACCGCCGGGTCCCCACGGTCGAGTAGACCACGCCACCAACCATCAACGGCGTGGACTGGAAGTTGTACTCGGGCACGGGACCGAAGTTGTCGGTCTTCATCCGCCAGACCAGCTCCAGGTCGCTGAAGTTGTCGGCCGTGATCTGATCGAGTGGCGAGTAGCGCGTGTTGGCCTCGTCACCGCCATAGTGCCGCCACTCACCGTCCCGTGCACCGGGCTGGGCCATGGCCGTCGATGTGACGCCCCCGAGCACCAGGCAGACACACAACGCTCGCGTGAACCGACAACTTCGTGGGGTCATCTCTCAACCTCCCGTGTCGACGAACAGTCCACCGGAAACCCGCGACACACGCCGTGGTCGACCGGCCTACCCGCCGTAGCCTCGGCGAAGGCGGGCTACTGGATCGTCCCACCGGTGTTTAACCGAATCCGGTACAACCCAGTGCGTCCGGTCATATACAAGGTGTTGCCGTCGTCGCCCCAACCGGCATTGGCCGGCACTTCGTCGGGCTGAATCGAGCCCAGGTGCGTGCCGTCCGGACTGATCACCCAGATGCCGCCGGGGCCCGTCGCAAACAGGTTGCCGTCACGGTCAATCGTCATCCCGTCGGCGGCGCCGGGGGCTTCCACGTCGTTGACGTCGTAGAACACCCGCCCCGGCCCCAGCGTGCCGTCAGCCAAGACGTCGTAGGCGTACCACACCTTGTTGGCCCCGTCGGAGTTGGCCACGTAGAGCGTCGCCTCATCCGGCGACAACGCGATCCCGTTCGGCGCGGTCTGATCCGCGAGCCGGGTGAGCGTTCCATCAGGGCTCAGCCGAAAGATGCCGTTGAAGTCGAGCTCCTTGTCCGGGTCGTCGTTCCCTTCCCGAAGCCCGTACGGGGGGTCCGTGAAGTACAACGCGCCGCTCGAGTGATACACCGCATCATTCGGACTGTTCAGGCGCTTCCCCTCAAACCGGTCGGCGAGCACCGTGACGCTGCCGTCCAACTCGATGCGCGAGATCCGCCGGTTCCCGTGCTCGCACAAAATCAGCCGACCCTCGCCGTCGATCAGCAGCCCATTCGATCCGACGGAGCGACCGTCGGGATCGCCCTCGAAGACCGGATCCATGAAGTCGCTGGCTCCCGCGGTCGGGGACCACTTTCGAATCACGTTATTGGGAATGTCGCTGAACAGCAAGTAGGGCTCTGGGTCGCCGCGCCGCACCCAGACCGGCCCCTCGGTGAACCCATAGCCATCGGCCAGTTTCTCGATGACGGCATCCGCCGGTACCAAGGCATCGAACGCCGGGTCGACGCGCACGACCGTCCCGGCGCTGTCCGCGGGCTCGGCCGCCATCGGTTCGGGCTCTGGTATCGCCTCCTCCACCGGAGCCCCGCACGCGACCAGACCCACCGCCGTCACTACGACACCGAGATACCATCGCTTCACAATGCTGTTCCTCCGTTGTCGACGAGGCCGGTCCCCGTCTTCTCAAGCCCGTGGCGGGTCTGGAGACCGGCGGGGACATGATTACACGCCGGCCGCGACGGCCGGCACAATTTCCTCTTCCATCAGGTCGTAGAGCGACTGCCGGTGTGCGCGAAGCCCCTCACCTGGATTGGGTGACGAAGTCATGACCGCCACGAGACGCAGTCCCGGCACCACATAGATGAACTGACCGCCGTACCCCCACGCGTAATACGCATCGTGCCCGTCCACCTCACGTACCCACCAGCCGTAGCCGTAGGACCGCTCCGGCCTCCAGTCCCGGGTTGCGTGCGTACGAACCGACGTGTGCACCCACTCCTCGGACACGATCTGCCGTGTGCCGACGCGACCACAATTGAGATACATCTCACCAATGGCGAGCATGTCGCGCGGGGTCATGGACATTTCATTGCCACCGAACAGGATGCCCTGTGGATCCGCCGTCCATCGAGGCACCGAAATGCCCATCGGTTCGCCGAGATAGCGTCGCGCGAAGCGATGGGTGTCCATCCCCGACGCTTTGGTAATGATGGCCGACAGCAGATGCGAACTGCCGGTGCTGTAGATCATCTGGGTGCCTGGGACGGCCACGAGCGGACGGGTCAACACGTGTCTCACCCAGTTCCCGCTCTGGACCCACCGACCGTAGTTACGGTTGCTGGTCGTCTCAAGTCCGGCCCGCATCGTGAGCAGATCCTCGATCGTGATCTGCTCTTTCGTCGGGTCGTCCAGATACTCGGGAAAGAACTGGCTAATCTGGGTGTCGACGCTGTCGATGTGGCCCTGGTCGAGCGCGATCCCGACCAGCAGCGAGATGATGCTCTTCGATGCCGACTTCATGTTGGCGGCGCGATGGGCGGCGGCGCCGTTGAAGTACTGCTCGGCCTCAAGACGACCATCCACCGAGACCAGCAGCGACCGCATCCGGGGGAGCTGTGCGACCCGGTCGACCGCCGGCTCGAGGGCCACGGCCGTCTCGACGGCCGCTCTGGCGGTGACAACAGGGCCCCATCGCACCGACGCCAGCCCCCCGACGACGAGGACGGCCAACGCGACGATGAGCGTGCGATGGCAGAGCCTCAGAGGTCGCATGTGATGAACCAACTAGCCGCCCGCTAGAGCCTGACCGCCTTGGCGTAGTCGCCCAGAATGAGCCGCGCCTGCCGTCCCTCGGTCATGGTGCTGACGCGCCGACGCATGCCACGGGCCACCCCGAGGCCAAGGCCCACCCACAGCAGGACGATCACCCACTCCTCCGGCCAAGCCAGCGCGGACGGACTGCCCGGCAGGTACAGGAGGATGAAGAACGCCGTGGTCAAGACCGCGAGCCATCCTACCACTGCCGGCGCCGGCGTTCGATAGGGTCTGGGCAACCCCGGATGCCGCCGCCGGATGACCAGAAACGACACCGCGACCAGCAGATAGGCGACCACGGTGGCCAGCGACCCGGCGTCCACCAGCCACACAAGCGCCGGCCGCCCCACCCACGGTGCCGCCGCCGTCACCCCCGTCAGTGCCGCCACTACCGCTACCGGAGATCCATGACGCGGATGCAGGCGAGCGAACACCGGGGGCAGCATGCCACCTCGGGCCATGGCGAACAGCAGACGCGACGCGCCGATGAAGAACGCGTTCCAACACGTGACGATGCCAAGCAATCCACCCAGCACGAGCACGCGACCCGCCCAGGGGCTGCCATAGACCGCGGTCATCGCGTCGGCCGTCGGCAACGCGCGGGTGGCGAGCCCTTCGGCCGGCAATGACACGCCGACCGTCCACTGCACGAGTCCATACCAGCCCAGCGCCATCACGATCGACAGGATGATGATGCGGCCCACGGCTTTGAGCGGAATGTCGATGTCTTCGGCGATCTGGGGGATGACGTCGAACCCCACGAAGAGGAACGGGGTCATGATGACCACCCGCAGCACGCCCTCCCAACTGGTCACGTAGGGAACCAGATTGGCCGTATCGCCGCTGACAACACCGGGGACAAAGAACGCGATCCCCACCAGCAGCAGACCGCCAGCGGCCACGGTCTGGGCGAACGCCGCGAACCGGATACCGAAATAGTTGACGAGACCTGTCGCGAGCGCCCCGCCCACGCCGACCAGGACCCATGACAGGTGGACGTCCCAGCCGGCCACCGTGTAGAGATACCCGACCTCGAACCCCGGAACGAGGTAGCTGACCACCGTGGGCAGCGCCACCGCCTCGAAGGCGCAGACGGCGACGTAGGCGAGGACCAGCGTCCAGCCGCAGACGAACGCGCCGAGGGGGCCGAGGCCGACAAAGGTAAAACTGATCTCGCCGCCGGCACGCGACAACGCGGCCGTCAGCTCCGCATAGGTCAGCCCGACGAGCCACACCATGACGGCGCCCGCGGCGAAGGCCAGAATCGAGCCGAGTGTGCCGGCCCGGACGATCATCTCGCCGGCCAGTACCACCCAACTCCACCCGACCATGGCCCCGAAGGCGATGGCCAGGACGTCGCGACGACCGAGAATCTTGCGAAACTGAACCGCGGAGTCTGACATCCGGTCGGCCTGCGGCACCCCGTTACCGCTCGTAGACGACGGCGCCACCGAGAATCGTCATCTCGATCTCGGTGTCCAGGGTCCGATCCGGATCGATGGTCAACAGGTCCTGCGACAACACCACCATATCGGCCAGCTTGCCCGTCTCGAGGCTGCCTTTTTCGTCCTCTTCGAAGGTGAGATGTGCGGCCAACCTGGTGTAGCCCACGATCGCCTCCGGCATGGTCAGCGCTTCGCCGGGGCCCACCACGGCGCCGCTCATCCCCTTCCGGGTGACGGCGCCATACAGCCCGACCATCGGCCCGATCGGCAGGATGTCGCTGCCCAGCGCGACAAACACGCCATGGCTCATCGGCGACCGGAGGGGATTGTTGGTCTGATACCGCTCGCCATCGAGATGCTCGGCGTAGCGGCCTTCGAGCGTGTAGGTGAAGTTCGGCTGCTGGGCAATGTGGATGTTGTGGGTCGCCATCTTCTGCATGGTCTCGGCCGGCGGCCGCACCGTGAAGTGATTCAGATAGTGACGATGGTCGGTGCGAGGCGACTCCTCGATGATGCGGGACCAGACGTCGACGGTCATCTTGACCGCGGCATCCCCGATGGTGTGGAAGCCCATCTGCCAGCCCCGGTCATGGGCCGCCTTCGAGATCTCGTAGAGCCCCGCCTCGTCAATCAGCGCTCCCGTGCCGAAGTATCCGGGCTGTCCTTTGTAGGACTCGAGCGTCCAGGCCGCGGCCCCGGTGTAGCCGCCGTCCACAAAGAACTTCATCGGCCCGACCCGCAGCCACTCGTTACCGTCGCCGGTCGTCCGCCCGAAGCCATCCAGCATGGCAATGGCCCGCTCGGGGTTCGGCGGCACCCGCAACTGCACCGCGGCCCGGGGCAACTCGCCCGCGAACTCCTGATAGACCGACTCCCAATCGTCGTACCCGCGCTGACCCACCCCGGCCTGGATGATGCCGGTAATACCCAGCCTCAGCAACCCGCGAAGATTCTCGACAAAACTGACACGCAGTTCTTCTGGGGTGGCGTCCGGCACCAGCCGTCTGGCCAGCCCTTGCGCGCCTTCCCGCAGGATGCCGTTCATCCGACCCTGGTCATCGACCTCGATGATGCCGCCAGGCGGTGTGTCGCTCTCCGGGGTCAAGCCGGCCGCCTCCAGCGCCAGCGAACTGGCCACCGAGCTGTGGCCGCCGGCCCGGGTCAGCACCACCGGATTCACTGGGGCCGCGTCGTCCAGGTCCCAGCGCAACGGCCGACGCTGTTCCGCGAGTTCGTCCTCCGACCAGCCATAGCCGGTGACCCACTCGCCGGACCCGAGCTGCTCCGCCTTCCGCGTCACCCGCGCCTTCAACTCCGACATCGTCTCGAGGCCGGACAGATCGACCCAGCGTTCCGGGTCGCCGCTGATGTGAATGTGGGTGTCGATGAACCCGGGCACGACCAGCTTGCCACCGAGATCGATGGTGCGCTCGGCTCGGTATTGCTGGCGAAGGGCGTCCCATCCAAGTGCCACGATCCGGCCGTCGCGCACGGCCACCGAGGAGAACGTCGACAGTCGTACGTCGGCGGTGAAGATCTTGCCGTTGTGCAGCAGCAGATCGACGGGCTCCTGGGCCCCCACCGGCCGACCAGAGGCGACGAGTACGCAGACAAAGCAGCACGCCACCGACAGGCGTCTGGAGATTGGCGTGGTCATGTCAGGCTAGCAGCTAGGCGAACGGATTCTCGTCGGCGCTGGGCCCATAGATCGACGGCACGGGCACATCCAGCAATCGCAGATAGACGGAAAGCTGTCCGCGATGGTGATACCAGTGATTGAGCATGATCGCGCGCAACCAGCCAATCCGCGGCATCGACATCAGCGTCTTGTCCCCGGCCGCAATGGACCAGGTCTCCATCATGGCCGCGTCGTCGAACCCGCTCACGATCTGCTTGGCCTTGGCGATGCTCTCGTCGAGCGCCGTCAGCACTTCGTCCGAGGATGTGGGATCCGGCTGGTCGAACGACTCGGGCGCCGGCGACGGGTTCGGCACTGCCATCCCGGCGACGTTCCCGGGAGTCTGGGCCACGTGCAAGGCCAGCCGCCCCAGTGACATCGACTTGTCATGCGGTTTCCAGGCCAGCTTGTCCGCCGGCACCCGCTCCAACACGCGACGAGTTGTGGCGGCTTCCTGTTCGAGTTCTGCAATCAACGCGTCCGCAATGGCCATGTAAGGCTCCCTTTGGGTGTATGTCATGGTCAATGGTGACGGCTCCGATCAGACCTGTATCCGCAATTGCTGTCAAGCCCTCATCCCCGAGACGGTGGTGCGTTATGATCGACCGCCTCGACTGGGAATTCTGCCCTGCGATTCCGCCGACTCATGAAGACCACCCGACTACATCTCGAAGGCGTCGTCCTCATCGAGCTCGTCCTGCATGGCGACGAGCGCGGCTTCTTCATCGAACGGTTCAATGTGGACCGCTTCCGAGCCAACGGGCTCCCCTGCGAGTTCGTGCAGGACAATCACTCACGGTCCAGCCCGGGCGTGCTTCGCGGGCTGCACTACCAGCACACGCCGGCCCAGGGCAAATTGGTGGGAGTCACGCGTGGACGGGTCTGGGATGTCGTCGTGGACATCCGGCCGCACGCGCCGACCTTCGGACAGAGCTACGGCACCGAACTGACCGACATGAACGGCAAGCTGCTGTGGGTGCCTCCCGGCTTCGCGCACGGCTTCTGCGTGCTGGGAGACACGCCGGCCGACATGCTCTACAAAGTTGACGCCGCCTACAATCCGAAGGGCGAGGCGGGCATCCTCTGGAACGATCCGGCGCTGGGCATCGAGTGGCCGATCAGCGATCCGACCGTGTCGGCCCGGGACCAGACGATGCCGACGTTCGCCGAGCATCGGGCCGCGCAGACCACGACGTCTGAACGCTCGCGATAACGGACCACCCCTATTCGTAATACAGGGGCGACTTCTCCAACCGCGCGTAGGCCGCGCTGTCATGCTCGATCCACAGCCTGGCGCCGGTCTCCGACAGGAAGTCTTCGACGAGGTCCATCGACTGGAGCGTCTGCCCCTCGTCGTAGTTGAATGTCGGCACCCGCTTGAGGAGCCGATTCTCGGGGAAGTGGTAGAGGTCGCCACTCAACACGATCGGTCCCGGGTCGGAGAGGTTGACGAACAGCACCTGGTGCCCGGGGGTGTGGCCTGGCGCCGATTTAATCACGACGCTCCCGTCGCCGAATACGTCGTGGTCCCCGTCGAGGATCACCGTCTCCGCTGACTCCAAGTCGTTGTAGAGGCTCCGGTCGAAGAACCCCTGGGCGTCACCGAACGCCGCCTCGTGCTCAGGACGCTGAACCAGCCACGTCGAGCCGGCGAACAGGTTGGCGTTGCCCGCATGGTCATAGTGCATGTGCGACAGGGCCAGATAGGTGACGTCGGACGGCGTCAGACCGAGCTCTTCCAGTTGCGCGGCCAGCGTCCTGGTGACGGTGGTCACCGTGCCGTTCTCCTGGGTGTGTGGCGACCCCTCGGCCAGCTCGTCCGAGAGCCCCGCGTCCCACAGCATCCGGCCCGCCGGATGCTCGACGAGGTAGCAGGGCACCGACAACTCGAGCGTCGACACCTCGTCCGGCATCAGCGAGAACCGGCCGGCATCGGCCACCACCAGGGTGCCGCAGTCAAAGACGTAGAGCCGCACCGATGCTGGCTCGGTGGAGGCGCTTTCGCTAGGCGACATCGCGGCTGGGGCCGGGTGGTCGCCACCGGAGCAACCGATGGCGAGAACAACGACAGACGCGACTAGGCAACGGTGGGGCCAGGTAGACATGGTCACTCCTGTGCGCGGCGAGCGCCAACGTCAGGGCGACGCCTCCCGCAATGTAGCTCTCGCCGGAAGCCCGGTGGCGGTCGACTAGGAGCCGGCAGACGTTGCCCACAGGCACTGGGACCGGTAACGGTCCACTAGCTCCCGAACGGCCACGGCGGCGCGTTCCTCGACCATGGCCATATGGTAGCCGATACGTCCGGCCATCCGAAGCCGGTCCGAAGACCAGCGGCCGCGTTCGCCGCCGCCTCCCAGAGGCCGGCCGGCCGAGGCTCTGAAGGATGCGGTAACGAGACGGATCGCTCATCGGGTCGCAGCTCTGGACTCGGGACGACGATAATACTGACGGCTTACGGACCGCGGAGCGCTGCACATCGCCCACACCCGGCGTCTTGTTGTGCGAGACGCGAGATTATAGCGTGGAGAGACCGTGACAACTGGCGACCTGCCCACCCGCCTCGCAATCTGGCTGGCGCTGAGCCTGTACGCGTCCTCACAAGTGGCCCGACCGTCGCGCACCGGACGCTGGTTGTCGGCCACCGGCTGCGCGTTGTTCGCTGTCCACGTCGTCCTGGCGTTCGCCGTGCACTACGGCTGGAGTCACGGGACAGCCCTCCGGGAGACCGCAGCACAAACCGAGGCGCTGACCGGCGTGCGCACCGGCAGCGGTCTGTACGTGAACTACCTGTTCGGACTGATCTGGCTGGCAGAGCTCTGGTGGTGGACACGTGCAGAGACGAGTTATCGGACGCGCCCGGCCTGGGTCGAGATCACGGTGCGGGTCTTTTTTCTCTTCATGATCGTCAACGGCGCCGTGGTGTTTGTGGGATGGCCCCAGCGCTGGCTCGGGCTCGCGCTTGTCGGGGCACTGCTCTACGCGTGGCGACGGTCAATCTGGAGGCCGCACAGTCCGACGACGTAGGCTGGACTCGCGGCGCTGGTCGGACACATCGTCACCGGCGCTTGCTACGAGGGCGCTCTGGCAGGCGCGGTTAGCCGGCGACTTAGCGCGTGAGGCGCTCGTACACGTCGAGCGCGGCGGTGGTCATCTCGCTGGTTGTGTAGCGCTCGCGGACCGCGGACGCGGCCCGTCGCCCCAGGTCGCAGACGCGGTCGCGATCCTCGGCGAGTTGACGCAGGGTCTCCTCGAGTTCGGCAAGATCCTCCGGGGCGACCAGCACGCCCCCGCCGGTCCGCTCGATCAGCTCGGTGTAGGAACCGCGGCGAGGCGCCACAACAGGGACCCCACAGGACATGGCCTCGATGAGCGACATCCCTTTCGGATCGTCGTAAATCGCCGGCACGACGAACAGATCGAGCGACTGCAGGAAGCGGACCTTGTGATCCAGGTCGAGCTCACCTCGATAGTGAATCTCGCTCCCGAGCCCCCATCCTTTTACCTCCCGCTCGATCGATTGCCAGTATGAGAGATGCTCGCCGCCCAGGTAGCCGGCAACCTCGATACGACAGCCTGCCAACGCGCCCCGCTCGCGCAGGTTGCGATAGGCGTCGACCAGCAGATGCAACCCTTTCTCGGGAGCGATCCGACCCAGGTAGCCCATCGTGAACGGTACCGAAGACTCTGCCACTGCGGGCACGAACGTGTCGGGGTTCACACCGAGCGGAACGACGTGCATTTTCGCCCCGGGAATGCCTAGATACTGCGTCATGCGGCCCGCGTAGTAATCGCTCACCGCGATAAACGAATCCACCTGGGAAAGGTGCGACTGGATCAGCTGCTTCGCTCTCGAGCGATACGGCTCGAGGAGCCCCTCCATGAAGATGTCCTCACCCTGCAACGTGCAATTGATCGGGCATCCCAGCGCGTGCTTGAGAGGGCCGGCGATGGCGATCAGCATGGAATTCGAAATGTCGAGCACGTCGGGGCGTGGCTGGCCTTTCAGCCAGTGCACCAGCTTGTCGAGTTCTTTCCGCTGATGGCCGTGGGCGCCCTCGAGGACCGACACGGTCAGGGACCCCAGCTGCGACGGACTGGTCCCGACGGCACGACCGGCCACAGCCCGAAGCAGCCAGGGCGACTCCCACAATCGGTCCAACAACCAGGGGGTCTTGCGAAACAGCGAGACATACTGCTCGAGATACACGCTGATGCCGCCGAAGAACACGCGAGGCTGGCTGACGTTGGTCTCGTCGGTCCGGGTTGGAGTGTAGAGCGGCAGCAGGGTGACGTCGTGACCGCGACCGCTCAATGCGGTCGCCAGCGCGTTGTCGCGGAGACAGCTGCCGCAATACATCCCCCCCGCGCCGGCTGTAATGTAGGTGATTTTCACGTCTGGCTGCGCTCCGCAGCCGCTGATTATAGCCGCGATACGCGGGTCAGTCTGCGGCGATGCAATACAGTGCCCGTGCGCCACGGAGATACAGCTCGCCATCGACGACTGCCGGTGAGGCGTCGAACTGGTCGTCGAGCGTGTTGGTGGCCAGAATCTCCAGCACCGGCCCGGTGCGCAACACCACCGTGGTCCCCTCGCGGCTGGTCACGTAGAGGCGGTCGTCAGCGACCACCGGCGACGCATACACGCTGCGGATGCCCGGGAGCCGCTCGGGACCGTAGTGGCGTGCACCAGTGTCGGCGTCGAAGCTGGTCAAGATGCCGTTGTTGCTTTTCAACAGATACAGCAGGCCGTCGTGCACCACCGGCGACGGCACGTAGGGGGTGTCACGATCCACCGACCACCGCACGGCGTCGGTGCCCGAAATATCTCCGCGCGCCTGCGCCAGGTCGATGGCGGCGAGGCGGTTCCCCCGGAAGCCGCTGGTCACGAACACCACACCGTCGGCCGACACCGGAGACGGAATGGCGTTGAGGGTCACCCCCTCGTCCTGCCACACGAGACGGCCGGTGTCGACATCGTAGGCCCGGACCGCGCCGGTGGCGCTGGTCACGACTTGCGCCCCGCCTTCGACCTCCACCACCAACGGGGTGGTCCACGAGGTCATCTCGTCGCGCGGTGTTCGCCAGTGCTCACGTCCCGTTCGCTTGTCAAAAGAAACAATGAACGAGTCACCCTCGTGGTCCCAGAGCGCGATGAGCCGATCCTGATACAGCACGGGCGACGCGCCCTCGCCAAAGCCCATGCGTATACGCATGTCGCCCAAATCCGTGTCCCACAGCGGTTTCCCGTCGAGGTCGTAGCAGTAGAGCCCGCGTGAGCCGAAGAACGCGCACAACACCTCCCCATCGGTGACCGCCGACGGCGAGGCCCACGTGCCGGTCCCATGCCGACCTTCGTGCGGCAATTCTTCGTGAGTCACTCGCTCCCACACGACGTGTCCGTCGCTTCGATCAAGCGCCAGCACTACAAACTGCTGGGCATGCGAGGCACCGGCGCCCCCAAGGATCCGTCGCCGAAGACGCGAAAACACCCCGTCGGAGGAGGACACCTCGTCGCCCACCGATACCGCCGTCAGTACGAACACCCGGTCACCCCAGATGACCGGGGTCGCCGACCCCAGGCCCGGGATTTCCGCCTTCCACCGAACGTTGGACGTCTCGCTCCACGACGTCGGCGGGTCGGCGTGTGGCGCCGCGCCGGTGCCGTGTGGTCCGCGCCATTGGGGCCAGAACCGTTCGGTATCCGGCGGGGTCTGGGCCGCCCCCGGGAGCGCGGCCCACGCCGACAGGCACAACACCAACATGCCACTCCAACGCCATTGCGAGCCCACCATTCGTTTCATGTCACCACCGGCAGCCTTCCGGGTCCGTGCCCCAATGCTCCTAGTATAAAATCTCATCCATGATGACATTGATTCGTTCGTGTGCTCCCGAACTGGTAACGGCCGCCATGTTCGTCCTCGGTTTCGCGGCAGCGGCGGCCGCGCAGGCTCCACCCGCTCCGGACGACGTGGCGGCGCCCCCCGCCGACGCGGTCACCACCGCATCCGGCCTCGCGCACAAGTTGGTCGAAGCCGGCGATGGCACCACCCATCCAGGGCCGAGAGACAACGTCGTCGTCCACTACACTGGATGGTTGTCGAACGGCAGCTCGTTCGACAGCTCCGTGGAGCGGGGTGAACCGTTGAGATTTCCACTCGACGGCGTGATTGCCGGATGGGGAGAAGGCGTCCAGCTGATGGTGGTCGGGGAAAAGCGCCGGTTCTGGATCCCGGCCAGCCTCGGCTACGGAAGCCGTTCCTTGCCCGGTATCCCGGCGGGTTCTGACCTCGTCTTCGACGTCGAGCTGCTCGCCATCCAATAGCCGCAGCGGGCCGGATCCGGCACCGCGCCGGTGCGCTCGGGCGGCGGGAGCGGGCCTCTCGATCCGCGAACCGGTCGACGAGCGTAGCCCTCCTCACCGTGGCCCTCGGGGCGCTTCGCGCGGGCTAACGGAGTGCCTACTCCCAGCACCCGGGGAAAAGCGAGCGCGTAGCTGATTCCAAACCCGGCGCTAAAACTCCGCGCCCGCGCACGGTCCTCACCAGCGGCAGCATGGCCCCCTCGGCTCGTCTCCAACGGTTCGCGGATCGAGAGGCCCGCTCCCACCGCCCGCCCAAAGTGTCCAACAAGCTACCGCGCCCGGGGGGGCCGCCTCGTCCGAAAAGCAAGGCGGTTTTCTTGACGAGGCGTCTGTCTGGCAAGGCGTGACGAAGGAGCGGCCAGGCTGGCCGTGACCGAGGAAGCAACGCAGTCCAGGCGGGCGCCTCGTCGAGAAAACCTAGTCGAGGATGGCGCTGTAGACGGCCACCTCGAATTTATCGGTCAGTTGGGACTGATTGTTGGGGTAGAGCTGGGTCATGATGATCGCCACCAGCTGCTCTTCCGGGTCGACCCAATAGACGGTATTGAAGAACCCGAGCCAGCCGAACGCGCCCTCGGACCGCGGTCCCCCGGTGACGCCCCGCTCCCCGGAAATGGAGAACCCCAGCCCGAATTGCTGTCCGCCCGGAGGGACCCCAAGCCCGACCAGATGATCGCGGGTCATCAACTGGACCGTACGACGGCCGAGGATGCGTGCCCCCTCCAGCTCTCCGCCGTTCAGCATGGCCAGCAGAAACCGCGCATAGTCTGAAATCGTCGAGGTAAGCCCGGCGCCACCCGAAAAGTACCGCTGGCCCTCGCCATACGGATATCCCGCCGAGTAGATGGTTCGCTGATCGGGACTGACGACCGCGTCCTCCG
>Ga0310121_10002498_pt1 | contig 17348 bp, 15 predicted proteins | sample CB27_Tmax_986_MG_FD_203504 | JGI IMG/M metagenome (GOLD analysis project Ga0310121, IMG submission 203504) | Marine microbial communities from Western Arctic Ocean, Canada - CB27_Tmax_986 | ecosystem: Environmental > Aquatic > Marine > Oceanic | place: Canada: Western Arctic Ocean | collected...
TGAAGAGAAATTATCTAGAACTGTTACAAATGAATTTTTCTTAATTAGTTGCTTAACTACTTCTGAACCAATAAATCCAGCTCCGCCAGTTACTAATATTCTACTATCTTTCAAATTTACCATTGTAATCATTAAATTTTATTTTGTTTCTAATCTAATCAATCGTGTAACTAGTGAAAATATTCTATATGGGAAATAAATTTGATTATCGTACTGGCAATTAAATTCACAACTATTTACTTTGAACAATTCTTTCATTTCCTATTTACCTAAATTATTTATAGTTTTTACTTTGTAATCATATTTCATAATGTGATTTAGACACGGAATCAGAGTTCAGCATTGTACGAATTTTATTTTTTACTAGTCCAGATAATATTATGTTTAGATCATCATCAGTTAATGAAGAATAAATAGTAAGGGCTGTTTATATATTGGGAAAATTTTGTCGGTTTATGTCAACCGCAGTTGTTCTTACCACGCTAAATGAAATTACTGGTATAAAAAAAATCGTTCCGCAAATTAATAGGGAGTGGGCGGAAGAAATTATTTTCGTGGATGGTGGTTCAACAGATGGAACTATAGAAGAAGCAAAAAAAATGGGCTTTAAGGTTGTTATGCAAACACAAAAAGGTGATTTTACGGGAGGTCATGGCGCTGCATTGGTAGATGGAGTGAATGCAACTATTTCTGACAACATTATTTTTTTCGGTCCAGACGGTAATGCTGAACCAGAAAAAATTCCAGAATTAATAGAAAAAATCAAGGAAGGATATGATCAAGTTCTGGTAACTCGTTTTGGAAAGGGCTCTGTAAATCTTGATGCTGGTATAATTGATAGATTTGGAAATAAAATGTTTACATTTTTGGTTAATGTATTTTTTGGTGGTAATTGGACTGATGTTTTGAATGAAAATAGAATAATTTCCAGAAAGGCATTTAACGAATTGAAATTCGATGCAATGGGGTTGTCTTCAACCCAACAAATGTGTATTAGAGGTTTGAAAAGAAAACAAAAAATTTGTGAGATTATAGGTAATGAAGGAGAAAGGATAGGAGGCACAAGAAAAATGCACCCGCTATCAACTGGCGCATCACTAAGTTGGCAAATAATAAAAGAATTTATTTTTTGGAAAATGTGAAAATTTATTGCAAAAAACTTGGATAATTTTCTACTTTATTTTAATAGCAACTGTTTCTTTAGGCTTAAAACTGTACACAGTTGATTTTACTGTTCTTCCATCAGAAGATACTTTCGGATATGTTTTGCGTGGTATAGCCCATAATAATGGAGACTTTACAGAACATACAAGAAAAACATTAGGATGGTCAATCTTCATTTCACCCTTTTTTCATACGACTGATTCAAACAATTTTCTAGACTATGTAAGCATTGCTCGTGGACTTGGTTTAGGGATTTCCATAATTACCATAATTCCTTTCTATCTTTTATCTAGAAAGTTTTTTGATGCTAAATATTCATTGTGTGCAGTAAGTCTTTTTGCATTTGAACCACACCTGAATCATGTTTCTGGACAAGGTATTCCAGAACCACTCTATATTCTTGCTATTATTCTTTCACTCTATTTTATGCTCAACAAGAATTCTAACTATTCATATTTATCATTTTTAACAATAGGATTACTCTGGTGGATAAAATGGAATGGTATAGTTATGGTATTGGTTGCTTCAATAATTTTCTTTAGGAATTTCAAAAAAACACCTAAATCATTTTTGAAATATCTTACTTGTTTAGCAATTTGCCTGATTGTTGTGTCACCCATGTTGGTAGAAAGAAATGAGCAGTATGGGAACCCATTCTATTTTTCACATAACCAACTTGTGTTTACAGGAGATGTTGTTTCCATTGCAGCAGATAACATGACAGGCGTAGAATACTCTGCTTTTGATTACATTGAGGATCATGGTTTTGGAAAATTTATTGAAAAATTTGTGCTTGTAGGAATTTATAATTTATTATTCACACTTTTCAAAATGTCGTTGCCATACCTAATATTTTTTCTACCATTTGGGATTATCTTTTCTTTTAGAGCTTTTGATCAAGAAAGAAAATTCATTCAAAGTAATTGGATTTTAATCTTAATTACTTTATCCGCGTTTGTTTTCTTTTTTGCAATTTTGCCCGATAAGAGGTTAATTTATTACGTTTATCCATTTTTGATAATTTTCGCAACAATTTCACTACAAAGATTTGGTGAGTATGGTTTATCCACATTTTCATTCAATGAAAAACAAAAAAAACTTTGTATAGTGGGCATCATGTGTTTCGTACTTATTTTATCAGGTTTGTACACGTTAGGATTCGAAGTATCTGATCCTATTCTTAACAATGAAGAAATCTTGTTTGCCGAAACCTTGGAAAATAAATTTGTTGGAAAAATATTGGATGCCGGTTATACTTTGAAAGGTATGCATTATGTACATGTGACAGATCCTTTAGGTGTTTTTAAAAATTATAAAATTAGTCAGGATTCAGGAGCATATTATTTGTTTGAATTCAATAGTGAAAATATTAACTTGATGCCAACTAAGCTTTATGCAAAATCACTTGAAGATTTTATTGAGGTTTCTTATGAATATGAATTGAATTATATTTCAATTAACAAAAATGGTGTAAATGATGTTTATTATCCATACCTAAACGAAATTTATGAAAATGAAGACAAATTTCCATATTTGATAAAAGTTTTTGATACGGAACAGGAAGAATTTGAAAAATTAAAGGTGAAGGTTTTTGAAATTGATTATGAAATCTTCTATGAATTGAATAATTAGATGGAAAAATAAAAAAAAATAGTTGTATTAAAGCTAAAGAACTTTCAAATACAACTATAATTTGCTGGTTGGTATGTTTAGCTGGTTACTTGAACTTTTAAAAATGCCAGAGACTAAGCATATAAAAAACACTGAAGATATTGATGATGTTCAGACGACAGCTTTACATAGAAATATTATTAGAAAAAAGGGTTTTCTTTACAAATTGTTTTTGGAGAATTATGGAACATTCAAAGAAAATATCAAAGATGTTCCTGATGGTTTGAAGATAGAACTTGGTTCTGGTGGTGGATTTTTAAAAGAAGTGATTAATGATGTTATAACATCAGATGTTCTTGAACTTCCCGATGTAGATAAGGTAATTTTTGCGGAAAAAATTCCTTATCCAGACGAATCGGTCGCCGCATTTTTTCTTCTAGGTACATTACATCACATAAAAGATCCAGCCAAATTTTTTTCTGAGGTTAGTAGATGCTTGAAACCTGGAGCTAAAGTAATAATGATTGAACCAACTAACACACCGTTTTCACGTTTAATTTTTAAGCATATTCATCATGAACAATTTGATGAAAAAAATGATAGTTGGCAAGTTAATGGAAAAGGTCGTATGGCGGATGCCAATCTGGCAATGCCTTGGGCAATTTTTAGTAGGGATAAAAAAAAATTTCTAGTGAAGTATCCAGATTTGGAAATTCTTCAAATTAATAAACATACTCCGTTTCGTTGGTTCCTTAGTGGCGGTATGGCTTATAGACAGTTTGTTCCATCTGCATCATTCGGATTTTTTACAAAAATTGAAAAGCTGTTATCACCATTTGATAACATTTTATGTTCATTTATGACCATAGTGATAAAAAAATCAGAATAATTTTCTATTCAATTTAGATTTACTAAATTATAATTTGAACAGTTGCCATGATGAATCTTTTTTAGAGATCATTGTAACTTTAAGCGGAAATGGTATGTTAAATGCAGGATCTGAATAATTAATTCCTTTTTCAAAATCAAGATTATAAACCTGGGAATTTAAATAAAATACCTCAGTATTGTCTTCAAGTGTTTGATATCCGTGGGCACATCCTTCAGGTACATAGTTCGCTTTGTAATTATCATAGCTTAATTCTACACCATACCACTCTTTGAAAGTCTTTGAATCAGACCTAAGATCTAAAACTACATCCCATATACGACCTCTTGTACATCTAACTAATTTTGCACCTTCATAAGGCGCAGATTGATAGTGAAGTCCCCTTATAGTGCCTTTTTTTTTGTTGAATGCTATATTTAATTCGGTGATGTCCGCATTTAGATTATTTTCCTGAAAAATTTTTTTATTCCAAACATTTGAAAAGAATCCTCTTTCATCTTCAGATTTTTCTAAATCTATTATAAACGCACCATCTAATTTTGTTTTTAATAATTTCATTTTTTTAAAGGAATTTTTCTTACTAATATGGTTTAGGAATAAATTATAATTACAGACTTAAATTTTGGTTTGTTCATCTGCAAATGTAAGACCGCCGCTTAATCTTAGTGCCACAAAACCTACTGCAACACTATACCATCGTGTAAAGAGACGAATAACTACTACTAAAGTTAATGATAATGAAACTTCAATGCCTTGTAACGAAAAAAAACTTGCCAAGCTACCTTCAACCACACCAAGTCCCATAGGAAGGAATGACAAAAATCCTAACATTAAGGAAGTTGTGTAAGTCGGTATTACTGTAAGAAATTCAACATAATTCACTCCAAATGACAATAACACAAAATAAACAGTTATTGCTTCTAGCAACCAAAAAATAGATGTTAGGACGATAGCATAGAAAACAACAGGTCCTCTCATTGACTTTTTAATTATATCATATGATGATGATAATGGTTCAGCAAATCTTGATGTAAACTTTCTTTTTTCTAATATTGCTATCATTTTAGAGAAAATTTTTTTTGATGAAATTAAAATGAAGACAAAAGCTAATGCCGCGGTAAAAAGTGCAAGTACATACGCACCTAATTCAAAAAACCAAATACCAAAAAATGATACAGCTATAAGACCAATTAATGTGTATAATTGCTCCAGAATTACTATAGGCACAGTTTTAGTTCTTGGTATTCCAAACTTTGTTTTTAATAGTTGAGACTTGATGAGCTCCCCAACTCTTCCTGGAATAATGCTTAATGCTATTCCTGACATGTAAATTATAAAACTGTCTTTTTTTGGTATTGAAATTTTAGAATTTTTTAATAATAAATGCCATCTGGCAAACATGACAAACCAACTACATGTTACAAGTGAGATGATGATTGGTAAAAATTCTATTTTAAAACTAGAAATTTTATCTAATATAGTATTGATATCAGATGCAATAATGAATGTGGCATAGAGGCCCACTACTGCTATAATTATGATTATAATTTTATTAATAATTTTCATCTACTTTCTTTTGACCTCATTAATTGAATTGTGTTATTGATTGAAATTTTTTATAATCTATTCTAAAAACCTTAAGATGATATTCATAGCTATGCTCAGAGGAATCATATATTTTGGTTAAATAAGGGAATTTTTCTTCATTTTTAAAAACATCCTTCAAGAATTCTGGTCTGTTTGAATTTTCATCCGCAATAATATGTGTCAAACCATCATTTTTACCATGATCAATAAATTCATTCAACGAGGCAAAATCGTACTGTCTACACACTGCAAGGTCCGCTGACGGTTTTTCTTTTAGACACGTGTCCATATCATATGTTCTAATTGCTTTTACTTTTAGTTCAGTTTCAGATTGTAACACAGGAAAAGTTCCTAGATTCCAAAATATTTGATCTTTATTATGGACGTATTTATCTTCCGGAGAGTACTTGTTAATTACAGATGCTCTTTTGTGAACTTCTAATCCTATGTGATAAGCATCCAATTCATGTTGATAATCAGTTTTAGTGTAGTCTAGATAAACTATCGATAATGACAAAACTGTAATTCCAATAATAAGTAAAATCAACTTAGTTTTGTCAAATTTTCTAGTAATTTCTTTTACAGTATAGATCGAAAAAAGTGAAAGTATGGGAAATAAAGTAAGGAAATATCGCGGTTCTGATATTTCTCTTACGGAGGCATAAATGATAGGTATCGACATAAAAATTAGAAATAATAAAATCACATATTTATCAAAATTCCTTTTTCTAAAAAATCCAAAAATTCCTAGTGGTAAAAAAATAAAAAATATTGGAAAAACAGCACGAGCAGTGGAATTCATTAAAATAAATACAGATTCACCACCATGTACTATTTTTGTTCCAATTGTATAAGCTTCTACATCGCCAACGGCACGGCTAAAAAATCCATCATATCCCATAGTATCCATTCTTACAAAAAGCATTGGCAGCAAAACTAGCAGAAAAATAGATATCGCTATGAAAAATCTAGGAATAATTGTTTTATCTCTTCTATTTTTAAAAAGAAACAAAAATGATAATGGCAAAATAAGAACAATACCTTCATAACGAACAAGGCATGCTAAAGCCAAAAATGCAAATGACAGATATTTTAATTTCCAATTATTTTGCAAAAAAAGAACAAGGCAAGATAATTCTAATAAAATAAAAAGTGATTCACTAAGTCCCAAAATTGAATTTTCTACAATTCGGGGTTGAAATACAAAAAATACAGTGCCAAGAATAGATAATCCATTTCCACAAAACTTTCTACATAGAATAAAAACTGGAATGATTGTAATTACTGAAATTATTATAGCAACATATCGTTGAAGATCATTGTAATCCAAATAATTATTTGAATTAAAAAAATAGAAAAAAATTGAAAGAAAGGTGGGCCAGCCATTGTTTGGCAGATTAATATTGACTGGAAAAGTGCCAGAGATGCTTAAATCATTAGCATACCAAAAAACCCCCCCTGCATCAAAAGTGAGAGGTATTCCATCCGGAAAATAAAAAAATCTAATTAAAAAACCTACTAATCCAATTATTCCAAGACAGATTAAACTGTTCCTAGAAAAAATTGGAGACTTTACTTTAATCAGATTTTCCATATTGTGTCTACTTTGATGGATTTTCTATATGCGATTTGTTTGAGTTAACGATTAAAATTTCTATTAGAATATCTTTCATCTTATTATAAAATTGCAAATATGAGTAAAAATAAGAGTTTTGACTAAATTAAACTATTAAAATAATTTATAATGATTCTATACAAGATTTTATTAATAAATAGAGACGAGTTTTATAATGAAACTTCTTGTAACAGGCGGTCTTGGATTTATAGGCAGTAATTTCATTTTGAAAATTCTAAATGAATACAAGGATTTTAGTATAATTAACGTAGATGCTGAGTTTTTTGGTTCTAATAAAAAAAATTTAGAACATGTTGAATCATCACCAAATTACCAGTATGTAAAAGGGAATATAACAAATCGTAATTTAATGCAAAATTTAATCTCACAATGTGATGCCGTAGTAAATTTTGCAGCCGAATCTTTTGTAGATAGGAGCATTTTAGATCCAAACCCTTTCCTAATATCAAATATACGAGGAACCTTTACATTATTAGAAATTATCAAGGCTACAAAAAAACGCCTTATCCAGATTTCTACTGATGAAGTTTATGGAAGTTTAAAAGATCAAAGTGCGGACGAATATTTTAGATTTAATCCTTCAAGCCCTTATGCTGCTACAAAGGCAGCTGCAGAACATTTGGTTAATTCCTATGTTTTAACATATGATTGTGATTGCATTATAACAAGGTGTACGAATAACTATGGCTTTAGACAATTTCCTGAGAAACTTATACCAAAAACTATTCTGTTGGCAAAACAAAACAAGAAAATTCCAGTTTATGGAAATGGTAAAAACATTAGAGATTGGTTGTTTGTAGATGATCATTGTGATGCCATAATTCAAGTACTCTTGAACGGCAAAACCGGAGAGTCATACAACATTTCAGGGGGTAACGAATTAGACAATCTTACAATAATTAACAAAATCCTATCCATTATGGACAAACCATCTGATTTGATAGAGTTTGTTGAAGATAGACCAGGTCATGACTTGCGATATAGTCTAGATTCATCAAAAATAAGAAAGGAACTAGGATGGTCACCTAAGACCAATTTTGAAGATGGAATTGCAAAAATTACAGCTTGGTATCTTTCAAATGATTTGTGGTTTGCTTCATTTCCAGAGAACATTACTAAGTCTACTCCTTGGAAATAATTTTAATATTTTTTATCTAGCCTTTCCTTCTCTGACAACACTAACTAGCGAATAAAGTAAAATCGCTGTAACTGCTAGTATTACTCCGATTAATAGTGTTCCCACAGCAACTAGTGAGATATTTGGATTTAGTCTACCCACTTCTGTATAATATTGAATAGATGAAAAAGTAAAAATTAATCCAATTGCAAAAAATATGAACGACGGTATACCATAGAATCTTAGAGGTCTTTCTATCGAGATATATTTCAGAGTGCTCATTAGTACTTCTGTTCCGTGAGAAACAGGATTCTGAGTAGATGTATCACCTTCATATTGTATTTCAGTTGGAACTTCAGCAATTTTAAACCCAAGTTTACTAGATTTAATAAGAATCTCAGTAGATATTCCCATTCCAGAATCTGACGGAGTTAATGATTGTAGTACTTTGTTATTGTAAGCCCTAAAACCACTTTGTGCATCAGTAACTTTCTCAGATAGGGATGAGTTCGTCACCTTTGTAATTACCTTGACTCCAAGTTTTCTATAACCTGGAGTGTTGTTGTCTTCTTTCAAAAATCTAGAACCAATTGAAATGTCAGCTCGCCCATCAGCAATAGGTTTTATTATTTTATTAATATCTTCAATTTTATGTTGTCCGTCTGCATCAATTGTTACAAGTAGATCTGCATTAATTTCTCTAGCTTTCAAAAAAATACTTCGGATTGCCATCCCATACCCTGAATTTTCTGGGTGTTTAATAACAGTCACACCCAATGATTCTGCTATTGCACATGTTGAATCAGTTGAACCATCATCACATACAAGAATTTGATCTACCATTTTTTTTAACTTTACAATTATTTTAGCTATATTTTTTTCCTCATTATAAGCTGGAATGCCTACAGTTATTTTCATACAATTTACCTCTTAATTTCCAGTAATAACATTGACGTATAAAATCTACTAACAAATATTTGATCAAATCTTGTATTTTTTAATATTGTTAATAACCAAGTCTTGCTGTTTTTTGGAAATTGATGGGTAGAGAGGTAATGATAAAATTTGTGAATAAACATGTACTGAATTTGATAAACTATCAATTATCTTGGCCATTTTTTTAAAAATTGTAAACATGTGAAGTGGTTTATAATGTACAGAAGTACGTATTCCTATTTTTAATAATTTTTGAAATAGCATATCTCTCGTAATACCATATTTCCTAGTAATCCTAATTACATACAGATGATGAACATGCTCTACACCAATTGATTTGCCTGGAACAATAACACCTTCAATATCTTCTAGTTTTTTATTGTAATAATCAGCTGCTTTTTTTCTCAATAAATTCATTTTTTTCACTCTTTTTATTTGACTGATACCTAATGACGCACGAATCTCATCTAATCTGTAGTTGTAACCAGAATTTTTTACATCATAATCCCATGGTTTTCCACTAGAGAATCTTGACGTAAGTGTTTTTGTGATCCCGTGGTTTCTTGCATAACGAACAAAATCAGCTATGTTCTTAGAATTTGTAACAACCATCCCACCCTCTATTGTTGTAAAGTTTTTGGTGGGATAGAAACTAAAACATCCTGCTTGACCAAATATTCCTACATGTTTGCTATTTACTCTAGCTCCAATCGCATGTGCGCAATCTTCTATAATTGAAATTCTATTTTTTCTAGCAATTGTTGTTATTTCGTTAATTTTACATGATTTTCCTGCAAAATGTACTGGAATGATGGCTTTAGTTCTAGACGTAATTGATTTTTTGATTGATGGGATTAAAATATTCAGATTTTCGTCTACATCAGCTAATACAGGAGTTGCTCCAGTTAATAATACTGAGCTTGCTGTTGCAACAAATGTAATGTCTGGAATAATAACTTCAGATCCTTTCCCTATACCTAGTGCTTTTAGTGATAGATGTAATGCTGCAGTTCCATTGGATACTCCTATAGCAAATTTTGCTCCAGTAAACTTAGCAAAAATCGATTCAAATTTACGTAGTTTTGGCCCATCTGTAAGCAGTCTAGAATTTAATGCATTTAATACAGCATTTTTATCATTTTTTGTAATTTCTGGAATAATAAACGGAACCTTTATTGAAGCATCACCGAACGCATCTATTTTCTTTTTCATTTAAATCGACTTTGAATTCTTTCTTTTAATTGAGATCCAATTTTTTAATTTCTTCTTCAATAAAAGATTCATGTTCTCTAATTTTTTGCATTCCTTGTAATTTGAAAAGATCCTCCATTGAAGCCAGTTTTATGTTCAAATCACTAAGGCTGCTGATCTTTGACAATTGTTTAACAACATCGGATACTGCAGCAAACGCCGCGAGTGTGGTTTGGTGTGCAAATACCACCATTCCTACTCCACGCGATTTCAGTTCATCCAAAGTTACTGTGGGAAATGCAGTTGGAATAATCATTATAGGAATTTTTCCCTTCCATCGTTTTAAAAACTCGAAGATTTCATCAGGAGATTCTTTTCGTGAATGAACGAAAATAATATCAGCACCAGCCTTCTCATAAGCACTAGCTCGATTCAGGGCTTCTACTACTCCTAAATCAGCAATTAGTGCTTCTACTCTTCCTATAATTACAAAATCATCACTTTTTTTTGCGTTTTTTGCAGCTACTATCTTTGCTACAAAATCTCTTTTAGAAATTAGGACTTGTTTTCCATCTTTGAATAAACTATTTTCTTTTGGAAATGTTTTGTCTTCAATGCATATACCTCCTATTCCGGCATTTTCAAATTTTTTTACTAGATGTGCTACGTTATTTGGACCTCCGTAGCCTGTATCACAATCTGCAATTACCGGAATATTACATGCCTCCGCCATGAATGTAACTGCATCTAAGAGTTCTGTCATAGTAATTATACCAGCATCAGGCAATGCCCTTGCTGATGATATCCCAAAACCACTTGCCCAAATAGCATCAAAACCATTCGTTTCTGCAAGTTTTGCGGACATAACATCGAATGCACCACAAACTTTTAGAAATTGATTTTCACGTAGTTTTTTCATTAGATCGTTTTTAGACATTGAGAAATATACCAATCATCTCTTTTTTTTTCATTATAAAAAATATACTACTTTTTGATTTATTTGACTATTTTTTCATATATGTTTAGTATTTGTTTCGCCATTTTCCTTGAATTACATTCTTTGTGAACATATTCATAACCTTCCATACCAAGACGCTCACATTTCATTTTATCATTTAAAAGTTCAATAATCACATCACTCAACTCTTTAAAATTCTCTGATTCAACTAAAATTGAATCTTTTCTATCATGTAATGTATATGGTATTCCATGAGCTTTTGTACTAATGGTTGGTTTTTTGAATGCAAATCCTTCTAAAGGTGTAAGTGGTGAAAGTTCCCATCTTGATGGCAACACTAAAAATTCACTTTCGCTATATGCAGAAATTACGTCTTCTCTAGGTGGGTTTTTAATTATTTTAACCACATTATCTAAATTCATTTCTTTGATCATCTTTAGCATTTTTTTTTCGAATCCAAAATCTACCCCCATAATAACTAGTTTAGTAGTAGACATTAGGGGATGATTTTTTATCAAATTCATTGCATCTAGTAACGTATCAAGTCCCTTAACTTCATGAAATCTTCCTAGGAATAAAAAATAATCATGATTTATAGCATATTTCTTTTTAAAATCAACAGTTGCTTTCATATTTTCCAAGTTTATACCGTTTCTAACCACTTCTATTTTATTTTCATCAGTTAATTTAGAAAAAATTTTCTTTTCATATTCATTTGCAGCTATAATTTTTTTTGCACGATTTATAACAAATTGAACCATAGGTGATTGTATCTTATAAAGAATTTTTGTCCATATACCCTTATTCTGTAAATCAGGGTGCGTTGTCAGACCTCCTTGATCAGAAACAATCAATGGAATTTTTTTCTTCCTTGCAACCAATGCCGCGATAAATGATTGAAAACTTCGAATTCCTATAGTGTGTATAACATCATGTTGATCATTCATCATACGAAAATACATTCCAGGATTGATAAAGAATAATTTTATTGAAAACCATACGTGTGAACGTTTAATCTTAAAATTTTGTATATTTTCTTCTTTCGGTAATTTTTTATTAAATGTTTTAGGATTATTTGCAAAATCTAAATCTGTTGTATAAATTGTCACTTGGTGTTTTTCGTTAGATAATTCTCTGGCCAAATCTACACCTAAAAATAAAATACCACCAAACTGCGTTGCAGGTAATGATGCAGGGCAGATTATTCCTATCTTCATAAAAATTCCATCAAATTATACTTTTTAGTCTATACTACTAAATCAGTTTGAAGTAGATGCAATTTTTTTCTTACTATAAATTATAGTTAATTCAGTAGAATACTTGATACATCCTTAAACCAAAATGGTTTTTTATAATGTAAACCCCAATAGATTCGGTCTTCTAATATCTCATAATCACTTCCAAAGTATGAGTTAAACACTACTCGAAAAGTGTTAACATTAGTTGGATCGTCAACTAATATTTTTCGATGTTTTTCATCAGGAAAATAGATTGCATTAAAATTGGATAATTTCTGAACAACATCATCATCTGTAGGATCGTGTAAATTGGTATCAAATCCAGAACCATGATCACTTTGAATAATTATGATGGATTGTTCGTCATTTTCAAGAATTTTATCAACTAATTCCGTAGATTTTTTATTTGCAAATTGTAACTGTTGCAGAAATTGTTGTTTAACATTCCAATCACTCTCAGTAAATTCAGGATTATTCATAACCAATAGGGACGAACCTGGTGTTATTGGTTCACCATTTGGACCAAAAATTAATGGAAAATGAGGTAACATAATATGCGACCAAACAAAGACAGGCTCTTCATAATAACTACTTATTTTTGGCAATTCTTCAAAAGCACATAATATAATTTGCCTTTGCATATCCTCAGACCATCTTTCCATTAAATATCCTATCATGCTTGTTCTTCCTACTGTATCAAACAATCTATTATCCATCAAATGGATACTCTTGTAACATAAAGATAGATCCGCTAAAGGTATTTCATGAAGATACATTGGTACAGAACCAATTTTGGCAATTTTGTATCCCATTGACTTGAAATTTTTTATCACTTGGTTGTCTGCATATAATCCAAAATCTTTTCCTAGTAATGGGTTATAGTTTCTTGAATCTTCACCAAATTCATCAGCTAAAAAGTTTATGTAATTCATATTCATCGTAGCAGGAATTGATGTAGAGCTCAAAGAATAATTTGCATGACTATTTTCTGCAACATGAAATCCACGCTGTTTAAGAAAATTAGTAAATTCACTGTTATCAAAATTCAAATATTTTTTGATAACATCATTTCTAGGGTATCCGTCTAAAATTATGTAATAAACATTGATAAGAGAGTTAGATTCAGAAATTGAAACTGAATGAGCTTCAAAATAAAATGGAGAATCTATTCTTTCATCAGAAAAAATTCCCAAGGAATAGGTTTGTTGTATTAAACATTCATCACATCCAAAGGCTTCAATTCCAACCATTGCCACAATAACAGATATGAAAACAACTGAGATAGTATTTACAATTGATGTTGCATTATCAAGTGTTCTTTTTGTTCTAATAATTAAAAAAGATCCAATTCCAAATAATATAACAAATATAGGAAGAAGTATCCTATTACTTCCTAAATCAGTATCACCAATACTGACTTGATTTAGCATATTATAGACATGACCAAATGAGAAAAATATTATGAAGGCAAGTGTTACGATAAGCGCCGCTTTTTTTGTATTCTTTAAAACGTATTTCAGACATAAAAAGAACAAAAATGCACTTCCAACAATTAGTAGAGTTGGGAATATGAATTGCTCAAGTTGAATCAGACCAATATTTACAGAATAAACTGCTATTATTGGGAAAAATGCAATTAAAAATGGATGAAAAATTTTTGAATTTTTCTTTGTTTCCATATCCATAACTGCTTTCCAAAAAAAAAACTCATTTAAGTTTCTTGTTTAACAAAGACAAGTAGATAGTAGATAATTGATCATTATTGGATACTAAAGATTATATATAAAAAAATGATTTTTCGATAATGGACTTTCAATTTAGTTTAATTTATAATATTTTACTGGCATTTTCTCTTTCAAAATATAGTGGGTATATTGATCCGGCAAGTCTTACTGTGATTGTCGCAATGATTGTTGGGGCATTTGTAGGAGCTGGAATGACTTTGAGACTTTACTGGTTAAAACTTAAGCAAAAATTATCTAGTAGGAAATAGTTATAGTCACGCATATTATTTTTTATTAGATTCATTAATGCATTTTGTAATAATTAGTTTATGAAGTAAATCATCAGCATCCCTATCTGAATTCTTTAATTTATCAAATAAAGTTTTAAGCAAAATTTTGTCAGAGTTAAAAAAAGTTCCACTTTCTTTAATTTTTGATAAAATATGTATAATTGCTTCTTTTTTGCCATTTTTACGTTGAAAATTTTTTGCTGAAAATTTTATCAAACTAATTGCTTGGTAGGTTGATATTAAACCATAATTTACATCCAAGTTTGTTTTGTCTTTTATAATTTCAATTGTCTCAGAATGTTCTTTAAACTCATCTTCGACCCTCATTTTTCCGTGAAATCTACTTTGTGTGAGATCCCAAGTTATTTGAGGACTGGGATTAAACATGATATTTTCGCGTTTGCATGCTTCCTCAAAAGAAAAGATTTCATCTGAGTTAATTGGAAATTCCTCTAAAAATTTATTTTTGTTACTCTTTATATCATCAAGACGATAAACTATTGATTGAATTGGTCCAAACGGAAGTAGTCCTCGATTAAGACAATTTGAAGCAAATTTTTTTGATTGGCATTTAATCATTTCATCAAAATATGCTTTTTTGATATATTGCCTATTTCTTTCTTTTTTCAATAAGGCTGACATACATATTGAAATAGTTTTGTCCGAATCTAAATTTTGTAATACTTTATGAATATTATTTTTTTCATTAATCAAATCATTTGCAAATAAAAAAATCAAATATTCACCATCAGCTTTTTCAATACTAACATTCCAATTCTGTATTCTGCCCAGATTTTTTTCATTTTGAATAAGACGTATGTTTGTAAATTTTTTCTTCATTTCATTCACAATATCAATCGAATTATCAGTTGATTTATTATCAACAATTAAAATTTCATAATTATTTTCTGATATCTGAATTACCTTACAAGATTCAATACACCTCTTAAGATTTTCTCCCCCGTTATAATTTGGAATTACAATTGATAATTTTGGCATAGTATTATCCACTAGGTTCATCTAACACTTCATTTAATCGTTGGATTCCAATACTGTAGAATGCTAATTGACGCTCGAAATGATCCTTGTGCAATGGTAACATTGAGATGAAAAGCAGACCTTCAATCAGTTTGATTTCATTTAAATTCCATTGGTTTTGAATTAATTCATCTAGATACCTATAAACCTCTTGATGATTTTTTGGTTTGAAAATTTTCATAACAATCTGATTGTTTTCACTTAACGATGCAGAGCACAAGCCATTGGTAATTGAATCAAAACCACCTACTACAGAATGACGCAATTTCGCCACATCATATTTCAAGTCACCACACATGTCACTGCCCCATTTACCTCTAGGATCAATTAATTTGAAATTTTTATTTTTAAAATTACAAAAAATGTTTGAGAAACATAAATCACCATGTATCAAACAATTATCCTGCTCATGATAAAGATCATGTATTTTCAATTTAATTTCTTTTTTAATTACAGGCCAATTACGATATTTTTTCCCATTAATGAACAGTACATCCTCCTCTAGTATATGCTTAAAAGATTCATTTGAACTGATTAATTCGTTTATTCTGTCTTCTGTTTTTGTTTCGTATATCAAATTATAATCATCAGGAGAAACCGATTTGGAATATTCTTTAAATTGGTTTAAAATTTTAAATAATTTTTTTAATATTTCCATCCAAAGTTTTGAAGAAAAGTCACTGTATAACCAAAGTTCAGCTAATGTTGGATGTTTTATATACTCAAGTTTTAGAAACGGTTTTTTTGATTGATTAAAATCTATGATCTTAGGTATTAATTTTAATAAATCATTAGGAATTTGTTTGTACCATTCAATTTCATCAATTAATTTTTGAATGTTTTCGCTTGTTTTGGTAACAGTTTCTGATAATTTATCAAATCTTAACGAATTAAAATATCTAGCTTTAAGAAGCATCTGTTTAGACGTGAAATAATTTTCTACGTGTCCAACATCATACCATTCCTCGCATATTTCTGTTGAAATTGCTTTTTGTTTTTTGTATTTTTTAATTAAATCGCTAATTTCTATCCGTTCTTGTTCATTAAAGTTAGCACAAACTTGTTTTAATGAATCTAGATTATCAAAGTAATATACTCCAACTAACGCGTATTGTTCATTATTTTTTTCTAAGTCTTTTTTCTTGTCAAAAATTAAGTCTAGTTTTTCATCTTTCAAAGTTGTTATACACCAATTTGCCGGTCTTTCAAAATTATTGGATATCAGAACAAAATCATTATTTTTTTGAATCAAATTAGAAAGTTCATTTTCTACAAGTGTATCGCCCAAAATTATAACAAGTTGTTGTTCCTGTATTGTCTCAATTGCGCTTAAAATCGAATTTCCAGGCGGCTTTTCAAAATCAGTAGTTATAAAATTTAATTTTATTTGATCCTTATACTGTTCTGAAATAATTTTTTCCAAAATTTCTTTTTTGAAGCCAATTGTTATTGAGACTTTTTTGAATCCCTCTTTTAATAATTTATTAAGAATTCTAAAAATAACAGGCTTTCCATGTAACGGAATTAATCCAGACGGAATACTTCCAAAAATACTTTCAAGTTCTTTTTCAATTTTACCAGCACTTAATATCAGAACATGAATATTATCGTAATTCAACATCTAACCCTCTTCAAATTTTTTAATATCATCAGGTGTTCCAAGTGGAGTAAAATTATCAGCTAAATCAATCACAAATTTTTTTCCTTGTTTGATTAAAATATTGTATAATTCAGAAACATAGTATTCATTATTAGTGCTTAAGTTATTTGATAGCATAAATTCAGCCGCTTCTACAAAATCTTTACCATTGCTGAATGTATACAAGCCAGTAGATGCAATATCAGAAACCAGTTCTTTTTCTTTTGCTCTTTTGACAAATTCATCAGAATCCAATTCGATAAAACTTAGTTTCTTATCATTTGAATTGAAAGCGCCGAGTAGTCCATCGATGTTTGTATTTTTTATTGT
>Ga0310121_10002499_pt1 | contig 17347 bp, 13 predicted proteins | sample CB27_Tmax_986_MG_FD_203504 | JGI IMG/M metagenome (GOLD analysis project Ga0310121, IMG submission 203504) | Marine microbial communities from Western Arctic Ocean, Canada - CB27_Tmax_986 | ecosystem: Environmental > Aquatic > Marine > Oceanic | place: Canada: Western Arctic Ocean | collected...
GGCGGTTTTTCATTATCTTTTGCTGCGTCTGGCGCAAATCACGAGTCGAAAACGGATGCCTCTGGTTCACCCGAGTTCAGCTCTGATCGGCTGGGCTGCTTGAGTAGGGCTTTTTCAGGATCGACTATTTAGATCGGAACCCTTAGAGTTCACGTGGAATAGAACGGGCGAAATCCTTTAGTCACCTTTTTTCAGGACGGGGCACTGATCTGTGAATGATAAACGCAATAATTGGAGAGTCCAATAAGATCGCATCGTTTTACGCGAGTGCCTGCCGGAGGCGTTCCGTTACGATCTTCGTCCGGCGGAGTGAATCGCGTCAATCCATTTCTTATTCGCCGCCGCCCGCCGACTCTTCCCCTTTACTTGGCGCGTCCCACTGACCCGTGGCCAGGGCGTTTTGGATTTCCAGGATCTGGTAGGGGGTGGAGCCGCCGCCGGGGTGCTCGATGAGGACTGAATCGCCGGCCTTGTGGCCCGTGAACTGGGTGGCCAGCGGGGCCTGCATCGAGAGAATGTTACGTTCGCCGTCGGCTTCCCAGCGGCCGAGGATCGTGAAACTTTCCTCTTGGTCGGTTTTGAAGTTGCGCGCGCGGAACTGGATGCCGAACCCGATCCGGCGGGTGTCGATGTCGCCGGCGCGGCGCACAATCGCCCGGCTGAGCAGGTCGGTCAGGCTCGCCTGCGTCTGCAGCAGCATTTTCTGCTCTTCCTTGGCGTACTGGTAACCGGCGTTCTCGCGCAGGTCGCCCTCCATCCGCGCCAACTCGATGACCTTGGAATTCTTGGGGATGCGCACGCTCTTGATGTCGCGCAGCTCGGCGGCCTTTTGGGCGTAGGCCAGCTCGGTGCAGAGATGATCGTCGACCTTGGCCAGCGCGCGCTCCTCCTCCGCGAGGTCGAGCCGCGTGATCAGGATGATGCGTTCGGCCTGGCTCTTGAAGCTCGCTTGGAGCGCCGAGTGGGTCTGGATCGAGCGGCGCAACCTGCGGACCAGGTCCTTGTTCATGCCGTCGACCGCGCGAGAAATGGCGTCGCACTTGTTGGCCCCCAGCAGCGTCCGCGTGCGCGAGAGCAGTTTCTTGGCCACCTCCTTCGTCCTTTGCGGCGCCGCCGGACTATCAAGGAGCTGATGCCACTCCTCCATTTGATCGAGGATTTCGACCACGACCCCCGAGGCCGGGAAATAATCATCCAGGTGCCCCCAGGAGCCGTCCAGGATCGCGCGGACCATCCAGACGTAGGTCTCCACGTTGCTCATTGGGGCGTCCAGCAGCTCTTGGACGGCCGCCACGGCCACGTCGATGTGGTGCTCACGGTCCAGCGCGCGCCAGATGGCCTGCGCCAACTTGACCGGTGCGCGAGCCAACAGGCCCGCGGCCTGCTCGCAACCGGCGTGACCGTCCCGCTCGAGCAGGGTCCCCAGTGCCCGGATCCCATAGTCGACGTGGTCGATCTCGACCAATGCGTCGTAATCCGAGAAGTGCTCCAAAATCGCTCCCGCCTCGCGCGAAGGGACCTGGGCATCGGGCGCGGCCTCGGCCAGGTCTTCGAGCATGTAGGCCACCTCGAGCCGGCCGATCGGATGGTCTTCGCCCAGAAGGACCCATGTCCGTTCCAGGTCCGCCGCCATCCGCCCGATCAGTTCTCGCTGGAGGTCAACCCCCTTGGGCCGGCGGGCCAGTTGGCGAATCAGCTCGGCCTTGATCGAGGCACCCGCGTCGGGGGCGAAGAACTGCTCCTCGATCTCCGCCTCGAACGAGCGCGGCTGCTCGCGCAGGTGGATCAGGGTGGACGCGCCGCCGGACGCGTTAAAATCGATATACGGGTCAATTTTAAGCTCCTCGCGCGCCTTGCCCCACCAACCGTTCCAATCCGCCGCCTCGACCACTTGCGGGACCAGCAACTCCTTGAGCGCCGCTTGCTTAAGTTGGTGCTCCTTTTGTTCCGACAGGGCCTGTTTGATCACCCCCGTGGGGTCGGTCTGGGCCAGTTTACGCAGCGAATCGGGCTCCCTGGCCCGGCGTGCGAGGAAATGGGTCGGCTCAATATAGCGCAGGTATTTGCGCACGCCCTCGATGGTCATTTCCTTGTTGGGCTGGCGAGGGAAATCAATGCGGATTCTGCCTGAATCCAGGTCGAACTGGTTGACCACCCCTTCGCCCCAGTCAAGGTGCGCAAAGACCTGTCCGGGGGTCAGGCGCACCCATTCGAGCACTTGCTTGAAGCCATCGACCAGTGAAGCGGAATTGGTCAACCCCGCCCGATCGATGAAAAGCCCGATTTGGTCAACCTCCCGGTAGAAACCGCGCAGCCCCCGGACAAAGAGGGGCCTGAGCGTCTCGGAGCGCGCGTAATACGGAATGACGGCCAACAAAACTCGGACCGAGGGCCGCCAGCGTTCTTTTTCCAGTTGGTCCTCGATCAGCAGAGCCTCCAGCTCCTCCACCCTGTCGGTGGCCCCCGTCTTGCGCATCGCCTTGACCCACTGCGTGTGGAACGCGGACTGGGTCGGGAGCTTCGCGAGATGATCGAGCCACAGTTCCTCGACCCGGTCGTAGGCCTGCTCGATCGTAAATTTCATGATCTCATCGGTTAGTTTGACGGTGGCGGTGCTGGTGGGATTCATCGTCTGGGGAGCTTCGATTCGGTATGTTATGTGATGGACAGCCGATAATAGCGCGGCCATTAGGCGGCGGGCCGCGGCTCTAGGGCCCTCGTGGTGGAAGAACCACGTGGTCAATATCCTAAACGTACGGGGTCGATTGCAACAAAAACCCGGAGGGCGGGCCCCGGACGGGTGGCGCGGGGCGGACCGGGAATTCGAGGACCGCCCCCGACAGACCAGAACCCAAGCCCTGACTGACGGTGCAGGCCATCCTTTCCTCCTCGTCGATACCGAGCCGTCCGGCGACTATAGCATTGATTTTATTGGATTTGTGCTGCCTTCCGCACGCCGGCGGGGCTGGGCCGACCCCTCCTCTGACCGAGGCGGAGGCCGGAAAAATTAAGTTGCGCATATTCCGTCGCCAAGGCTATGGTATCGGTTTGATGGTTGGCTCGGTTGTCGTCAATCAGCAGGATAGGCTGGAGTGCGTGGTACGCGGCGACAGTTTGTTGCCCCGTGGCGCGGTTCCGGGGGCCCACCATCCACTCTAATAGAACTGGAAACCAGACCGATGGCCGTTACATTTATGGATCTTCGTCGGCAAAACGAACCTTTGATGGAAGAACTGCATCAGGCCCTCGATCAGCTGGTGGAGAGTAACCAGTTCCTGCAGGGCCCAACCCTCTCACGTTTCGAAGAACACTTCTGCGAGAAAACGCGAATCAAACATACCATCGGCGTCGGTTCGGGTTCCGATGCCCTGCTGTTGACCCTGCATGCGCTGGGCATCCAGCCGGGCGACCAGGTCATCTGCCCGGTTTTTTGCCACATCGCAACTGCGGACGTGATCCCGCGGATCGGGGCCACCTCCGTCTTCGTCGATGTCAACGAGAATTACACGATCGACGTCGACGCCGTCCGCCAGGTCATCAACGAGGGAACCCGGGCGGTCATCGTGCCGCACCTGTTCGGACGGGTCGCCGAAATCGACGAGCTGGCCCAGGCCTGCATGGATTACGGCATTCACCTGATCGAAGAATGTTCACACGCATGCGGGGCGCAGCTCAACGAACGACCCGTCGGGACTTGGGGCATCGCCGGCGCCTATAGTTTTCACCCGGCCAACAGTCTGGGCGCCTTGGGCGATGGGGGGGCGATCGTCACCGACAATGACGAGTTGGCGATCCGCCTGCGCATGTATCGCAACCACGGCCTGGACGATGGCCGTTATCGTGAGATCGCCTACGACAGCCATCTCGATGGGCTTCAGGCCGCTTTTCTGGACATCAAGCTGAGCAATATAGAGGAAGATAACGCCGATCGGATGGCCAACGCGGCCTTTTACCAGTCGCATCTGAATGGCGATATGTTTCAGTCCCCTGGCGAGGTGATCGAGGGCTGCCACATCTATAACTACTACAATATCCGTTGCTCGCTGCGTGATCAGCTTAAGACGTTTCTCAAGGAACGCCAGGTTGAAACCGAGATTCTCTACGATCGCCCGCTGCACCTCGAACCGTGCTTCGAATATCTCGGTTATACGGAAGGCCAATTCCCCGTCGCCGAGCAACTCAGTCGTGAAGTCCTCTCGCTCCCGATCTCGCCCGGGCTGACGCGCCGCGAATTGGAGGAAGTCGCCCACGCCATGGACCTTTTCGCCCAGACCTATTCGGCTTCGGCGGCCGGCTGAGCTCGCACCACCCGCTCCAGAAGTCCCTGGCGAAGGACTTCTGAGGATTGGCGAAGCCCTGAGGCGAATTCTTGAGCCCCTTCAGCAAAACCGACTGCTCTTACATGCAAATGGCCTTGACGCTGGCCGAACGCGGACGCGGCAAGACCTCGCCCAACCCCATGGTCGGCGCCGTGATCGTGAAGGAAGGTCGGGTCGTGGGCCGCGGATACCATGCGCGCGTGGGTGCGGCCCATGCCGAGAACGTGGCTATCTGCGAAGCCGGCGAACTCAACCTGGGGGCCACGCTCTACGTGACCCTGGAGCCGTGCATCCACCACGGGCGCACGCCGCCTTGCACCGAAGCGGTCATCGCGGCGGGCATCGAGCGTGTCGTCGCCGCGATGGAAGACCCCAATCCCCTCGTCGCCGGCAAGGGCTTCGCGCAATTGCGCGAAGCGGGCATTCGCGTCGATGACGGTTGCCTCAGGGCCGACGCCCGGCGGCTCAACGAGTTCTACGTCGTCTTTCATGAGCAGAAGCGCCCGTTTATCACGATTAAGTGGGCGATGTCGCTGTGCGGACGCACCGCCCACGACAGCGGCGAGTCGCGTTGGATCACCAATCAACTCTCGCGCGAGCACGGCCACCGCTTGCGCGCCCAGCATGACGGCGTGCTCGTGGGGCTGGGGACGGTCCTGAACGATGACCCGATGCTCAACGTTCGACTGCCCGACTACAAGGGCCCCCAGCCCAAACGCATCGTGGTCGATGGCGATTTGTCGATTCCCTCGCGGGCCCGGCTTCTGTGCGAGCGGGCCAAGGGAGACGTCATCTTGTTCACGACCCCGTTCGCGAAGCAGGAAAAGGTTGACCACTTCGAGCGCGAGGGTTGCCGCGTGGTCCAGCTGCCCAGCCAGCGGCGCTTGCTCGATATGCGGCGCGTGATGGACGAGCTGGCCGAGATGGGCCTCATTTCGGTCCTGGTGGAGGGCGGCCGCCAGATCCACACCTCCCTGCTAAGGGAGGGTTTGGCGGATAAAGTCGTCGCTTTCATTGCCCCCAAGATCATCGGAGGATTCCATCCGCGCGCGCCGGTCGAGGACTTGGCCCTGCCCGGCCTCGATCGGGCCCTGAAGGTCACCGACGTCAGGGTCCAAACGTTCGACCAGGACATTTGCCTCGAAGGCTACCTGCACGAGATTTGAGGCATGGCTCTGGGCCAACTTCAGCGACTGCCACCGGAGTTGGCCTCCAACCCGTTCTATCCGCTCCTGGTCAAGTTCTCGCGCCTGAAAATGGGGTCGCTGGAGTGGCTGTTTACAGTCGAGGGGTTCCTTCTGCGCTACGCTTGGATCGCCCTGTTCGCTCTGTTCGCCCTGGCGCTGCCGCCGCTGGAGGAGGTCGACCTGCTCTCGACTCTCGTCCGCCTGACAACGCTCATCTACCCATGCTTCTGCATCTGGTCGCTCACGCGTCTTTCGGGGGTCGAGTTGATGCAATGCATGATCGAAGGTCATTGGCTCGCGGACTTGCTCGCGGTGCCGATCGACAATGATGATCTGATTCACGGCTTCGCCACGCCGCTGTGGATCATCACCCGACAATACGCGCTGATGTCGATCTTCTCATTGGTCCTCTATGCGCTCGAAACCCACGTGGTCGTTGTCGAGGGCCAATTCTTCGTTTGGGAATTGGCCCGCCCGTTGATCTTGTATCTCGGCGTATTTTTCAGCGCGGTGGCCTGGATCGTGTGCATCTACATGGCCCGTCTCACCATCGAGGCCCGTGTCCGCGGCGGCTTGCTCAAGGGGATCGCAACGCTATGCTTCCTGCTGACCGGAATGCTCGTTCTCGCCTGTTCTTTACCGCTCGACCGCCGGGACTCCAGCCCGTGCCTGTCATTTTATGGGTCAAACGCGACGATTCGTCGGCAGATTGGATTCGCACTGGTCTGGCTACCGGCACCCCTGAATATCTGTAACTCAAGTCAAATCAATGTGAAACGTGTCCAGGCACCCAATCGGGTGTAAAATACCACTTGACACTCTCCGCCGGGGCGTCCCATTCATAGGGCGGATATACGTTCCGGGTGGCTTGGCCATCCGGCCCTCCCCGGCTCGCCGCCGGCGGAGGATGACTAAACTATCTCCCCCATCGGTCCGATCTAGGATGGTACTTCTGTTGTATGGTGAAAGATCCATTGAGCACATCGACCAAATCCGCGAATAGCAAGACCTCGCCCGCCGCCCGCGGTGCCTCGACGCGCAAGAAGGCCGCCGCCAAAGCCCCGACCGGCGCGGGCGCGAAGACCAAGAAGGCCGCGGCGACCAAGAAGAAGCGATCGGCCCCGAAGGCCGCTTCGGCCGCGTCGCGTTCGGGGGCCAACGGCAAGAACCTGATCATCGTCGAATCGCCGGCCAAGGCCCGCACGATCGAGCGCTATCTGGGCAATGACTTCAGGGTCATGGCGACGGTCGGTCACGTGGTCGACCTACCCACGTCGCGCTTGGGCGTTGACGTTGACGCTGGCTTCAAACCCGAATACGAGGTCATGAAGGGCAAGAAATCGGTCCTCAACGACCTGAAGAAGGCCGCGCGGGAGTCCAAGGCGGTCTATCTGGCCCCCGACCCCGATCGCGAAGGGGAGGCCATCGCGCGCCACGTCGCCGATTACATTCGCGACGTCAACGGCGAGATCTATCGGGCGACGTTTAACGAGATCACGCGCAAAGCGGTGCGCGAGGCGATCGAGCACCCCACGGCGATCGACCAGAACCTGTTTAACGCCCAGCAGGCCCGCCGCGTGCTCGACCGGTTGGTGGGCTACACGCTCAGTCCGCTGCTGTGGAAGAAGGTGCGCCGGGGACTCTCGGCCGGGCGCGTGCAGTCGGTCGCGGTGCGCATGTGCTGCGAGCGCGAGCAGTCAATCCGCGATTTCAAGGTCGAAGAGTACTGGTCGATCGAGGGAATGGCCAACACGTCCGCCCCGCCCGCGTTCAAATTCCGGCTCGAGAAGATCGAGGGCAAGAAGGCCGAAATCCCGAACGAGCGGGCGGCCAACCGGATTTTTGAAGACGTGCGCGAGAAGCCTTTCGTCGTCGGCGAGGTGATCAAGAAGGAGGTGGCCAAGCATCCCTTCGCGCCATTCATCACCAGCACGCTCCAGCAGGAGGCCTCGCGCAAACTGCGCATGACCGCCCGCCAGACGATGGCCGCGGCGCAACGGCTCTACGAAGGCGTCGAATTGGGTGACCTGGGCCAGGTGGCGCTGATCACCTACATGCGGACCGATTCGACGCGGCTCTCGGGGGAGGCCATCGGCCAGATCCGGTCACACGTCGAGGGCCAGTTCGGCTCGTCCTACCTGCCGGAAAAACCCCGGGTCTATGCCTCGAAGAAAGGCGCCCAGGACGCCCACGAAGCCATCCGCCCCACCGACGTCACGATGACGCCCGACCGCTTGGCGCCGTATCTTGAGAAGCGCCTGCTCGATCTCTACACGCTTATCTGGCTGCGCTCGGTGGCCTGCCAGATGGCCAGCGCGAAGCTCGAACGCACGCGGATCGAAATCCCGGTCGAGTGCTACCTGTTTATCGCCACGGGGACGACGATGAAGTTCGATGGGTTCCTGCGGCTCTATCAGGAGGCGCGTGACGAATCCGGACGCTCCGAAAGCGACGCCGAAGGCGCCGAGCCCGTCCAGTTGCAGGAAGACGAAACGCTGCCGAAGGTGGAGCAGGGTCAGGGCCTGCAGGTGAAGGAGCTTAAGGGTCATCAGCATTTCACGCAGCCCCCGCCGCGCTTCACCGAGGCCAGCCTCATCCGCGAGCTGGAAAAACAAGGAATTGGCCGACCCTCAACCTACGCCTCGATCATCTCGGTCATTCAAGATAAGGAATACGTCCTGCGCGAAAAGGGGACGTTTCACCCGACCGAGCTGGGGTTCATCATCACCGATCTGTTGACCAAGAGCTTCCCCAAGGTCATGGATATCAAGTTCACGGCGATGATGGAAGACCAGCTCGACCGCGTCGAGGACGGTTCGGTGGATTGGGTCGAATTGCTCAACAATTTCTATGGACCTTTTTCCGAGCGGCTCGAAACGGCGGCGGTGGAGATGCGCAACGTGAAGGCCGAGGTCGTCGAAACCGAGTATAAGTGCGAGAAATGCCAAAGCCCGATGGTGGTGCGCTGGGGACGCAACGGAAAATTCATGGCTTGTTCCGCCTACCCCGAATGCCGCAACACCAAGCCGATCGAGGAGGACGTGGAGGGCAAGATCAAGATCGTCGAGGAGGAGAAAACCGATCGCGTCTGCCCCAACTGCAACAGCCCCATGGTCGTCAAGAACGGCAGGCGGGGACGGTTTTTGGCTTGTTCGGCCTATCCGGAATGCAAAACGGCGCTGCCCTACCCCATTGGGGTGAGCTGTCCGAGGGATGGATGTGAAGGCGATTTGGTCGAACGCCGATCCGGCAAGGGCAAGGTGTTCTATTCGTGCAACCAGTACCCCGAATGTCGCTACAGCCTGTTCGAACGACCTCAACTCGAGCAATGCGAGGCCTGCGGCAAGGAGCGCTTCTTTGTCGGCAAAGGGACCGCCAAGAAGGTCCTGAGCTGTGAACAGGAAGCCTGCAAGTTCGACGTCTTCGTGCCGGGGCGCAACAAGGCTTAGCCAAGCCCCGCCGCGGACCCGCCGCCCGCCCGGATATGATTCAGTTGTGAAAGTAGGCGCCGCTTCGATTATGGGTCCCCGTTGTCGAATATGATCGGCTCTCGGCTCCCGTCCCTCGGACTTTTATGTATTCGATCGGGTGTTCGCACGGTAATGGACTTGATTTTGATTGAAGAATTCGAGGACGAGGGACGGGAGCCGAGAGCCGAACCGGATGACTGCATGCGTCGTGGTGTTTGAAGTCTTTGGGGACGCATTTGCCTCTCCATCCCAATCCCGTTACTTGCCGTACTCCGATTTTTGAATCACACCCTCCCGCCCGGATATCCGACAATTCTCTTTACCATCCCGACGCCCCTCGATTAGAGTAAATGCGTCATCTCCCGGTCGCGATGCATTGTGGGGACTAGAGTTCCCCGATTCGATCCATTCACGCGAAGTGATTCATGAATCGCACGGCGCCCAACCTCTTTCACGGCACGACAATCATCGGCATCCGCAAGGACGGCCAAACGTGCATCGGCGGCGACGGGCAGGTCACGTTCAACGACATGATCCTGAAGACGGGCGCGCGCAAAGTGCGTCGGTTGCATCACGATCAGATCGTCGTGGGCTTCGCCGGGGCCACGGCCGATGCGATGACGCTGTTTGAGAAGCTGGAAGGCAAACTGCAGGAACATAGCGGCAATCTGACGCGCGCCTCCGTCGAGCTGGCCAAGGACTGGCGCACCGACCGCTACTTGCGGCGGCTCGAGGCGATGCTGGTGGCGGCCAATCGCGAGGAGATGTTGTTGCTCTCGGGCAACGGCGACGTGCTCGAGCCCGACGAGGGGGTGGTGGGGATCGGATCGGGGGGCGGCTACGCGCTTGCCGCCGCCAAGGCCATGATGGACCAGGACAACCTGACGGCCGAGCAAATCGCCCACCGGGCGCTGGAGATCACTGCCGGGATTTGCATCTACACGAACGCTCAACTGCTGATCGAGACGGTATAGGTTCGAACCATGACCGCGCCCGGATCCCGTCGCGATCGCCCGGACTTCGTTGTGAAGATCTGCGGCATCACCCGGCTCGAGGACGGCGCCGAGGCGGTCGCGGGCGGGGCCGACTGGCTCGGGTTCATCCGCTGGCCGGGATCGAAGCGATACCAGGACATCGACGAGTGCGTTGAGCTGATGCGCCGGCTCAGGGCGGTGGCGGATTCACCGTTCGAGGCCGTTGGGGTTTATGTGAACGCCGAACTGGACACGATCGAGAACGAATGCGAGCGGCTGGGGCTCGACCGGATCCAATTGCACGGGGACGAGCCGGCGGAGTTTGCCGCGCGGCTGTCGCGACCGGTCGTCAAGGCCATCCGGGTCCGCGATGCCGCCTCCCTGAGCCAGGCCGATGCATTCGCGGACTGCGATTTGCTTACCGACGCCTACGTGCCCGACCAACCCGGCGGCACGGGCCGGAGTTACGATCATCGGCTGGTGGAGGAGCTGGTTTCACGGCGCAGGGTGATCGTCTCGGGGGGATTGCGGCCCGAAAACGTCGGTGAAGTCATCCGCGCGTTGCGTCCGTGGGGGGTCGATGTCTCCAGCGGCGTCGAGCGCGCCCCCGGCGTCAAGGATCACGCTCGGCTGCGGACATTTCTCACGGAGGCCCGCCAAGCGATCCGCGAAACGGCCATGTCAGCTAGACAGGGGAAGCACTGATCACGATGAAGAAATCGTTTCTATCCGCCGCGCTGTTTCTCTTTCTGGTGCATGCCGTGCCCGCCGGAGATAAGCCAACCCCGGTCATCCCGCTGGACCTGTTGGAGAATGAACCGTCCAAATCGGCGGTCGCTCCGCGGGGCAATGCCCCTGTCGAGCAGGCAATCCCGCAGATCATCCTGGACAGAACTCAAGCCCAGCTCGAGCAGATCCGCCTCACCCGGACTCGCGCCTACAGCGAGTCGGCCGGCGATCGGTCCGTGATTCAGCGGGTGCTTCCGGTGGGCGGCGGGCCCTTGATGCCGGCGGTGCTTGACTCCGGCATGACACTCCGATTCCGACTGATTCCACCCCAGGGCTGGACCATCATCAGCGTCGAAGAAGCGAGTCTGGTGAGCGTGCTGGATCAGCGGGGCGTGCCTCTGGACTTGGCGGCCGGCGGGCGGGTGCCCAGCCGGCGCGCCGACCCCGGCTTCGCGGTGGTCAGCGCGGCCGACGACCTGGCCGAAGCCCCGACCCTTGAACTGCACGCGGCTCTGCCCCCACGCGCCGATGAGGGCCTGGCCAAGGTTGCCGCCCAGTTTAGGGTGACGACCGGCCAGCGGGTGCGGCACAGAGTCGCCAATATCCGAAACCTCGTCGGCCGCGGCCTTGCGTTGCCCGAAGGCGACCCAAAGTTCGATTTGGTGATCGAGGAAGTGGGCGAGGATGCCGTCGTGATCCGCGCCGTGGGCGACGTTGACTGGATCGGCGCGTTGCATTTTGCCAATGCCGGCGGCGAAGCGTTGGACCCATATCTCTCGGACGCCGGCGTGGACCGCCGCGACGGCCGGATCCAGAAAACCTGGCGCTTCGGTTTTTTCGAACTGCCCGGCGTCATCCGGCTGCTGATCGATCACTTCACCGCGATCCGCGAAGAGAGCGTCGTGTTCGAGCGGGAAGAAATCCAACTCCCATGACCGATTGCATCGGGTCATTGACAGTCAACGCGTGGCCGGGGATCATCCAAGGTTGCGCGGGCCAGTCCGAGCGATGGCACGCGGCGCCGCCCAAAAATTATACTGGCGGCTCCACCCGCGCTGCCTCCGCCCGCGGTGGCTTTCGAGTCCCGTTTTGCCGGTGGGGTCGTAGCCATCGGCGGCGAATAAGGAGTGAACGATGTCCGTAAACGTGAAGAAACTGCTTGATGGGATGGTCAAGGTCGATGCGTCGGACTTGCACCTCAAAGTCGGTTCGCCGCCGATGATTCGGCTTCACGGCCAGCTCCATCCGGTCGACCACCCCCAGCTGACGCTCGAAGATACCGAGGACGCCAACCGGCTCATGATGCCCGAGCGGTGCCTGGAACAGTTCAAGCGTGATGGAACCACCGATTACTCGTACGGCCTCACGATGACGCAACGGTTCCGTGTCAACTGTTACCATCAGCGCGGCGCCAAGTCGCTGGCCATTCGCAAACTCGTTTCCAAGAAGGTGACATTGGAAGACCTCAATCTGCCGGCGCAGTTGGCCAAACTGGCCGCTCTGCACCGTGGGCTGGCGCTGGTGACCGGCATCACGGGCTGCGGCAAGACCTCGACCCTCGCCGCGATCATCAATATCATCAACGAGAAGCGGCGCGAGCACATCATTACGATCGAGGACCCGATCGAGATCGTTTACGCCGATGATAAATGCATTATCGATCAGATCGAGGTCCACCAGGACGTCATCGACTTCAGGTGTGCGCTGCGACACGCGTTGCGTCAAGACCCCGACATCATTTTGCTGGGCGAGCTGCGCGACCGCGAGTCGATCGAGGTGGCCATGCACTGCGTCGAAACCGGCCACTTGGTATTCTCCACCCTGCACACGCCCGACGCGCGTCAGACCGTGACACGGCTGACCCATTACTTCACTACCGATGAACAAGAGCTGATTCTGGACCAGATCTCCAAAAACATGAAGGCCGTGATCTGTCAACGTCTGCTTCTGAGGAAGGGGGGCAAGGGACGCGTGCCCTGCTGCGAGATCCTATTCAACAATCCGATCATCGGGAAGCTGATCCGGGAAGAGCGGATTGACGACATCCAACAGGTGCTGCGCAACGGCGATGAGGGGATGATGACCTTTGATATGCACCTGGTCCAGCTGGTGAAGGGCGAGGTCGTGACCGAAGAGGAAGCCTACAAGGTGGTCGAGGACGAGGCGGCGTTCCGGCGTCTATTGAAGGGCAAGTCCGCCGGCTCCGATCGGGGCGGGTTGATCTGAGCGAGGGCCGGACGATACGATGATCGAATGCCGGCAACTCTCCAGACATTACCAAATGGGCGATCACCTCGTCCGCGCGTTGGACGGCGTTGACCTGCTGGTGGATCAGGGGGATATGGTTGCGATCCTCGGGTCTTCGGGTAGCGGTAAATCAACCCTAATGAATATCCTGGGCTGCCTGGATACCCCCACTCACGGCCAGTATCTGTTGGATGGGGAAGACGTCTCGGATTTGCATGACGATGAGCTGGCGCGGGTGCGCAACCGCAAGATCGGTTTCGTTTTCCAGCAGTTCAACCTTTTGCCGCGGGCCACGGCGTTGCAAAACGTGGGGGTGCCCCTGTTTTATCGCGGCGAGGCGCGGCCGAACGGACCGGCCCGCGAGGCCCTGGAACAGGTGGGGTTGGGCAATCGGCTGAATCATTACCCCAACCAGCTTTCGGGCGGACAGCGCCAGCGCGTGGCCATCGCGCGGGCGTTGGTGACCGCCCCGGCGATGATCCTGGCCGATGAGCCGACCGGCAACCTGGATTCGACCACCGGTGAAGAGATCATGCAGCTTTTTCACAAGCTGCACGCCCAGGGGGCGACGCTGATCATCGTCACCCATGAACCGCACATCGCCAAGTATTGCGCCCGCCAAATCCACCTCAAAGACGGCCGCATCACCGAGGACACCCGCCGGCAAGCGCCCGGAGAAGCGCTGGCTTGAATTAGACGGGCGGGAGCCGAGCGATTCGTTCGTGAATCCGACCTCCGACCCCCGCCCTCGATCCCGGCGCGCTTCCCTCTCACAGGGGCTTTTCAGCCACGGCCGGGCATCCAGCGGCGTGCGTTGTTAGGGGAGCCGTTGGACAAACTCGCGATGCAATCACCCCCGCGCCAGCCCCAAGCAGGCCGCCGTCCGAGCCGGGAGAACCTACCCGGCAGTCTAGGCTTTGCACCGTTAACTTTTCATCCCCCCAACCGTCTCGGGTTACGGTATAGATCCCGTCGCCCGAAGCGACCACCGGACACGCGATTTTTTTCATCGATCCGCTCTACAAAAACAACGGTGGCGGGTCGTCACAACGCAAACCAGTGGCTCCAACCGCACCGAAACCCCGACGGGAGCAAATACAAATTCAAAACCGGATACAAAGACATGGCGCACAAAGGGCACATCGGTTTCCAGGATCACGGGGACCCGGTTTATTATCGGGACATACGGATAAAGGTGATGGATTAGACCAGCTTCGGCGGAGGCATCATCTATTAGGGCCGACGGAAACCAGGCCAAGCTGGTCAAGTCAGTTTAAGTTCTTGGCGCCGGTGCCTCGGCCGGCCACGCCAGCCAGGATGAATAACCTGTTTGATCATACGAGTTAAACATGACAAACGACCCATAACGGGTGTCTTCGGGCAGTCCTGAGATGGTTAGCCGGTGAACCTCAATCTTGCGTCGCTTGGTCGGCATGGAAATGTCCTTTTTACTTGTCTCGGGATACTCAAATCAACCCGGCCCGCTCGGCGTAGGCGAAGACGTCGCCCGCCTCGATAATCGGCAGGATGTCGCCCAGAGGATTGAGCGGATGCTCGACGCTTCGGGTCAGGTTGTGGATCGTATTGGCTTTCAGGTCGATCAGCGCTTCGTCCCCTGTGGCGAAGGCGTCCATCAGGCTTGCGGGCGTTTCGTATGGGATCAGATAGCCGCCGTTGACGCAGTTGCGGAAAAAGATGCGGGCGTACGATTCGGCGACCACGGCCTCGATGCCTGCCTCGCGCAGGGCGAACGGGGCGTGTTCGCGCGAGGAGCCGCAGCCGAAGTTCTTCCCGCCCAGGACGATCTTGTAGTCGCTGACGAACTCGTTCTCGCGCACGAACGGGACGTTGCCTTGCGGCAGACCGGCCTCGGCGGGAGGGACCGAACTGAGCGCATGGCGGCCGAAGAACTTGCGCTCCTCGGGGTCGGTCAGGCTATAGACCAGATGCTCGGCCGGGATGATCTGGTCGGTGTCGATGTTGTCGCCGACGATGTATATCTTGCCCTTGATCTCTTTTTTCATGTTGTCATCTGGACCCCCACTTTGACCTTGGAACCGTTCTCCGTATACCGACTCCGTAATCTTAGGTTCATTCGACGCACGTGTCAACGCTCGCGACAACCCTTCATGTTGAACGCCTCCAGCGGCGCACTGCTTGACGTGCGAGCGTTCGCCGGTCGTCGCGGACCGATGCCGTGCCCGAATCATTCGTTGACCGCGCCATGTTTCAGGCCGATAATCCCCATCGGTTGGATAAAATCGAATCACCTTGATCGACCACTTGGAGAAAGGCGGGCGAGATGAACATTCGTCGACAACAACGACCAAGCCGATGGGCCGCGTGTGTGGGGTTTGCTCTCTTACTGGCGGTACAAACGGTGACGCCCCCTTCAGCCCGCGCCGATGCGCACACTGCGGTGGTCGGTGAGGAGGCCATCACCAAAGAGAGTTTCCTCGTGCCGATGCGCGATGGAGTGATGCTGGAGGTCAACCTTTATCGCAGCCCTGAAATCACCGAGCCCTCTCCCGTGCTGCTGCTTCGGACGCCCTATGACCAGGAATACTTCGAGCCCCATGCTCGACGCGTTGCGGCCGCGGGATACATCGCGGTCACTCAGGATTGTCGCGGGCGATATGGATCGGGTGGCGAGTTTGGGCTGTATTGGGCGGAAGGCCGCGATGGTTTTGATACGGTTCTGTGGATCAAGGAGCAGGATTGGTGCAACGGCAAGCTTGGGACGTGGGGAGGCTCCTACATGGGCGCGGTGCAGTGGCTGGCCGCGGCCGATTGGGCGCCGATTGACGCCGTCACGGCCTCCGGTTCGGCCATGAACTTTTACTATAACATCCACCTGGGCGGCGCGTACCTCATGGCGCACGTCCGCCAAGGCTTCAATGGTGACTTGCTGAACGCTCCACCGGAGCCGGGGAAAGCCGAGGATTGGTCGGAGTGGTACTTCTATCTGCCGCTGACGGAAATCGACAAAGTCGTCGGTCGGCCCTCCCCGTGGCGAATGAGTCTGATTAAGCACAACAAGCCCGACGGGTTCTGGAAGGGGACCGACGCTTCCCTGGACGTTGAGCACATGAACTTCCCGGCCCAGCATTTTGTTGGGTATTACGATTTTTTCCTGCGCGAATCGGTCCGGAATTTCCAGCGCATGCGCCGTAGATCGGCGACCGCGTTCTCGCGGGATAACCAGCAATTGGTTTTAGGACCTTGGGACCACAGTGGACCGAGCGTGACCAAGGTGGACGACGTGGTTTTTGGGGAGTCCGCGAAGCTGGACGAGTTGGGAGAGAATTTGGCCTGGTTTGACCGTTTCTTAAAAGGCATCGGCTCGGACAAACCATTCCCGCGCGTGCGGTATTTCATGATGGGTGAAAACGCGTGGCGCACGGCCGCGGATTGGCCCCCGCCCGAATCCAGTCCGACGCCCTTCTATCTACATTCGGGCGGCCATGCCAACACGCGAAAGGGCGACGGCCGACTCGAGAGCTTTCCGTCCACCGCCCTCCAACCATCCGACACCTTCGTCTCCGATCCCGACGACCCGGTTTTGGCGGCGCCGGCGCATGGCAAGGAGTACGTCAACCGCTTCGGTCCGTTCGATCAGCAACTCGCTCAGGACCGCGAGAACGTGTTGGTTTACTCGACGCCGCCGCTCGACGAACCCGTTACCTTTGCCGGCGAACTCAGCGCACAGCTTTATGTCTCGGCCGATACGCCGGATGCAGATTGGGTGGTCAAGGTGATCGACCTCCACCCGGATGGTTTCGCGCACCCGTTGGCGACCGGCATCCTGCGCGGAAGCGCGCGCGAGTCCGAACTACACCGTTCCCCCCTCGAACCGGAAAAGGTTTACCTGATCAACGTCGACCTCGGCCACGCGGCGGCGCGCATTGATCCTGGACATCGACTATGCGTTCAGATCGCCGGGAGCAATTTTCCCATCTACGATCGCAATCTCAACACCGGCGAGGGACCCACGGGCACCCGCGCGCTGGTTTCCACCGAGCAAGTTCATCATACCCCACTGCGGCCCTCCCTGGTGTGGCTGCCTCTTGTGGAGAGCGATGTGGCCCGCTGATCGGGCAAACCCGTACCGATAAGATTGAATTCGGCTCGCGGCTTCAGTCAGTTATTGAAGATAGGCGAGATGAATCCCTGGTTCGAGTAACTAAGCATGCCATTGCTGATCGTTCCATTACTGGGATCGTAAACATAGCCTGCCCAGCGATCTTCCTGCGGGACGTTCACAAGCGTCCACCAGTTTACGTCCGGGCCGGCGCTTTCGATGATCCACCTCAAGTCATGAGAAGACAGTCCCTGGACCGCCCAATTGAAAAACCCCCAACGATCGTCGTTATTGAGCCTCACCGTGTAGACAAATGACTTCGGGACCCCGGCGTCCTCCT
>Ga0310121_10002500_pt1 | contig 17344 bp, 15 predicted proteins | sample CB27_Tmax_986_MG_FD_203504 | JGI IMG/M metagenome (GOLD analysis project Ga0310121, IMG submission 203504) | Marine microbial communities from Western Arctic Ocean, Canada - CB27_Tmax_986 | ecosystem: Environmental > Aquatic > Marine > Oceanic | place: Canada: Western Arctic Ocean | collected...
CAATCCTGATCGGATAGCTCAAGTGTGATCATCGGAGAAGAATACGGCACTACTCAGACACGTATATCTCACAGGAAATGATATTCCGAAAATATAGCGCAGAGAAGTATATGATGCGGCGAGCGCGGGCACCTGTGTCGGGGCTCGCTGTGAGCACACTCATTGTGAAGGATCGGCGGGATTGGGGACGTTTTAGAGGAAAGGCTTGTGCTGTGACGAGAGCGAAGACGATCTGGATGTTGGTGATTTCGGTTTGCGTGATCGTGTCCGTTCCTGCGGCGGTTGTTCAGAGTGCGAAGGGCGGATTGTGGAGCGACTCCCGGACGTGGACGGGTCGGGCGGTGCCCGGGGTGGGGGATGAGGTGGTGATCGGGAGCGGACACCGGGTGGTCTATGACCTGGAGAACGCGGCGGTGATTCGCTCGCTGCGGATTGCGGGACGGTTGGAATTTACGACGGTGCGCAACACGGAGTTGAACGTGGGGAATATCCGCGTGCAGCCGGGTGCCGATGCAGGCGCGACCGCGGGTGTGGAGGACGTGTCGCACGATCACGCCGTGGCGCCGAAGGTGACGGAGGCGGCCCTGGTGGTGGGGGCGCCGGAGGCGCCGGTGCGCAAGGGGGTGACGGCGCGGATCCGGCTGCACTATCTGGAGGGCATGAGCCGGGAGGAGAGTCCCGCCATCGTGGCGCGGCCCGGGGGACGGATGGAATTTCACGGTGCGCCCATGAACCGGACCTGGGTGAAGCTGGGTGCCGACGCTGGAGCGGGGGCAAAGACGGTGACCCTGGCAGAGGAGGTTACGGGGTGGAGCGTGGGTGACGAGGTGATCGTGACGGGGGGGTTCGAGAGAGAGCGAGGAGAGCCCTCGACGGAAGAGCGCCGGGTGGTCCGGATCGAGGGGACGACGGTGGAACTCGATGAGCCGTTGAATGGCGCGCACCCGGGGAGCGGGGAGTTTCGCAGCGAGGTGGCGAACCTGTCGCGCAACGTGATCGTGGAGAGCGCCAATCCGGACGGGGTGCGCGGGCACACCATGTACCACCGCTTCAGCAAGGGGTCGATCAGCTACGCGCGGTTTGCGGACCTCGGCAAGGCGGGAGTGCTGGGACGCTACCCGATCCACTTCCACCTGGTGCGCGATACGATGCGGGGCAGCAGCGTGGTCGGGGCGTCCATCGTGAACTCGGGTAACCGCTGGGTGACGGTGCACGGGAGCTACTACCTTGTGGTGCGCGATTGCGTCGGCTACCGGAGCGAGGGGCACGGGTTCTTCCTGGAGGATGCCACGGAAGTCTACAACCTTCTGGATCGGAACCTGGCGGTGGGTGCGAGGGCCGGGGAGCGCATGAAGGACCAGGCGCTGCCCTTCGATCCGAACGACGGTGCGGGGTTCTGGTGGGCGAACGGGAAAAACTCGTTCACGAGGAATGTGGCCTGCGAAAACGAGGAGTACGGGTACCGGTTCGACATCCAGAAACGGAGCAACTTCGATCCGGTCCTTGCAGTTCGCCAGCCGGACGGGAGCATGAATGAGGTGGACGTGCGGACCGTGCCGGTTTGGCGCTTCGACGCCAACGAGACCCACACGGAGGGACTTTACGGCCTGGTGATTGCGGCCAATGGAAACGACCAACCGGACAACCTGGTGAGGGATGAGCAGGGGCTGGACCGGATCAAGCGGATCGACTGGACCGGGCCGGACGCGAAGCACCCGCACCGCGTCTCGAACTTGAAGATCTGGGCGGCGCACTACGGGTTTCGCCCCCACAGCCCCAACATGCTGATCGAGGATTGCCGCATACACGCCACGGCCTACGGGATCTATCGACCCGCCTTCGACAACCAGGTTTACCGCAACCTGCACCTCTCGAAGCTGGGGCCGGAGCCCTTCAACCGGGGCATGGACGACACCAGCGCGCAGTGGGGGAGGATCACGGTGGACGGATTGATCCTGGAAGAGATGGGGCGAGGCGATCACAACCACCCCGTGGTGCACATGACGGACAACAACCTGAGCGGTGAAGCGGAGTGTCATTTCCGCAACGTGACGGTGCGGGGCGGCGACCCGAGGCGGCCGATTTTCAATCGCGGCGGATCGTCGCGGTCGGATCGTGTCACGAAGTCCGGGGTGCCCTATTTCCTGCACGATCACTTCGGGCCGGGCCGGGACGCGAAGTTGGTGGGTCTGGCGAAGGAGCTGGATAACCGGAAGCGGCCGGAGCGCAACGCCAAGGAGCCGCCCATGGCCGGGGAGGACGTCATTGTCTCGGAGGCGGGCGAGGTGGAGTTTCCGGAATTGTTGGAGCCGGTGGACGACGAGCCTCCGGCCACGGCGGTTTTGTCGGTGAGGAGGAAGGGTGAGGGATGGGTCTTGCGAGGAGTCGCCCATGACAATGGTGAGATTGTGAAGGTGATGGTGAATGGGAAGGAGGCGAAGCTGGTGCAGACCACGGCAGGAGTGGTGGATTGGGAGGTTGAACTGGAGGACGCGAAGGAGATCGTGGCGGGAGCGGTGGACCGGGCCGGGAACGAGGAGCGGACGCCGCACCGGGTGGCAGTGGCGGATTAGGCGCAAGGCCTGAAAGGCCGGGAGAGCAAAGCCCAGGCGACAGCCCTTGGTGATTGGAGCGACAATTCGAGGAAGGGAGGCGGATCCCGACGTGGCGCTCCCGGCTGCACCACGTTTCTCGATGACGGGTGAAAAGCGCCGCCGGGTGGGACGTATGGATCGCGCATGGAATTCGTTCGAAGCGCGCTCAGGGCGGGGCTGATGGCAGGGGTGCTCTCCGGAGCGGCATGGTCGGTTTCGGCGGAGGAAACGTGGCCGGGGTGGCGGGGGCCGCGCGGGGACGGGTCGAGCCCAGACCGCGAGGTGCCGTTGAAGTGGGATGTGGAGAAGGACGTGGTGTGGAAGACGGCCATTCCGGGGAAGGGGCATGCCTCGCCGATCGTGTGGACCAAGGACGTCTTCGTGGTGACGGCGGTGGACGAGGAACGGCAGTTGATGTGCCTGGATCGCAAGAGTGGAAAGGTGAAGTGGACCAGGACCGTCCTGAAGGCGAACCCGGAGCGTGTTCACCGCAAGAACATCCTGGCGTCCAGCACGCCGGCCACGGACGGGGAGCGGGTCAATGTGAGCTTCCTGGACGTGGACAAGATGTACGTGGCGGCCTATGACATCCTGGGTGAGAAACTGTGGGAGGCGAGGCCGGGGGTATTCTCGAGCATCCACGGCTACTGCGCGAGCCCGGTGCTGTGGAACGAGAAGGTGATCGTGAACGGCGATCACGACGGGGAATCGTACCTGGTGGCGCTCGATCGGAAGAACGGGAAGACGCTCTGGAAGACGATGCGACCGAACCGGACGCGATCGGCGACTACTTCCTGGTGGTTTCGGACAGCGGGAAGGCGAGCTGCCTGGAAGCCAGGAGCGGAAAATTGATGTGGAATGAGCGGATCGGGCGCGAGCACGACGCTTCGTCGATCACGGTGCGGGGGCACGTGTGCTTCACGTCGAGCAAGGGGGACATGACGGTCGTCAAGCCGGGGAAGGAACTGGTGGTGGTGGCGACGAACAAACTGGGAGAAGAGGTGCGGGCCTCACCGCTGATCACGCACGGACAGTGGCTGATCCGGGGGCAGGAGCATTTGTATTGTATTGGGAAGTAGGGTTCGCGATTTGCGATGGGGGATGAGGGGGATGTTGGATGATTGATGCCTGGCGCGGGACATGTCCTTCTTAGACCCGAGAGGGAAGAAGGATGCGCCGCGGGCCGGCAGCGGAGGATGACTCGGCCGGCTTGGCGCTTGGAAAGCGCCGCCACGGTGCTACAGGATGCCGCGGGCCTTGAGGTTGTTGAGGCGGCGGGTGGTGTCGGCGAGGCCGTCGGCGACGCACTGGTTGTAGGTGCGGCCGTCGGTGGTATCGATGCCGTGGCCGGGGTCGAGGTCGCGGAGCGCCTGGAGGGCGGGGTCGTGGTGGGGGAAGAGTTCGACGAAGACCTGCTTGAGGGTTCCGGTTTTGGCGACGGCGGTGAGGAGGGCGCCGATCCATCCGTCATCGGTGGAGAGGCAGCCGCGGGTGGTCCTGGCGGAGGCGTGGAAACACCCGAGTTCGTCGCTGGCGCCCATCCGGGCGATGAGGTCCTCGTTCTCGGGAATGGTGAGATCGGAGTCACCGCAGTGGGCGGCATCGGTGAGGGAGCGGAAGAAGACGCTGCCGTGCACCTGGTTGGCAGCCTGCAGGAACTTCCAGAGGCGGCCGAGGTCGGTGAAGGTCTGGAACTCGCCGGGGCGGAGGAATTCGATGTGCCAGGACTCGACGGAGGAGTCCGCCAGCCCGGCCTCCTGGCAGGCGCGGTTGTGGAGCTTGGCGTTCTGCTCGAGGGCAGCTTCGAAATCGGGGCCGTCCTTGCGGGTGGCGCCCTCCATCATCCAGCACTCGATGGAGGTGGAAGAGACGACGGTGACGCCGTGCCGCTTGGAGGCTTCGAGGCCGAAGAGGAGCTGGTCGATCACGGCGGACTCGTCGTCGGGGTTCATGGGATCGGCGCCGCCGACCATGAGAACGGAGTAGAGCTTCAGGCCGAGGTCCTTGAGGCCGGTCGCCAGTTCGTCAACGTCGGCCTCCCTGGTGCCGGGAATGATGGGAAGCTGGAGGGAGTCGAGCTTGACGCGGCTCAGATCGCACAGCTTGGCGACTTCGGCGAGGACCACGATCTGGCCGTCATCGGTTCGGGCCAGGTTTCCATCATCGTCCGGAAGGACGCCGCCGACCCAGCCGGCGTGGGTGGGGACGATTCCGAGTTCTATGCCGCTTTTGTTGGTGATGTCGTGGGCCATTTTGGGAGTGGTTGCGTGCGGGCCGAGTTTCCAGAGTAGAGGGGATTGGTCAAGTGGGGATGAGGGTTCAGGGGATAGTGTTCAGTATTCAGAACTGGGAGAGATTGTTGTTGAGGGAGGGAAGGCGGAACTGGTGTAATGGCGGCTGATGAAAAGGAGCCGGAGTGCCTTGATAGTTAGTGGATCGTTGTTGTTAGGGGGAATCGCTTTGGCGGAGAACTGGCCGGGGTGGCGCGGTCCCGGTGGGAACGGAGTGGCGCCGGAGGCGAAGGGCCCGGCGGAGTTTTCGAAGGAACGGACCTGGAAGGCGAAGCTGGAGGGCCGGGGGTGCTCGACGCCGGTGGTGTGGAACGGCCGGGTCTTGGTGACGGGGCTGATCGGGAAAGAGGACTCGGTGCAGGCCTTTGACCTGAAAAGCGGGAAGGAGATCTGGCGCAAGACGCTGGGGGCCGCGAAGCTGGGGCGGACGCAGAAGATCGGGAGCAGCGCCAACTCGTCGCCGATCACGGACGGGGATCGCCTCTACGTCTACTTCAAGTCCTAACCTCCGAAGAAATAGACCTTGAGGCCGGAGTAGATGGACCAGCCACCGGCGAAGGTGATGGCGAGGGCGCTGAGCAAAAGCGCGGTATCGTAGAGGAAGTGGGGCCGGAGTTTGCGCGGGCTCCAGGACACCCGCATGACGACGGCGGCGAAGATGACGAGGAGCAGGATGACGGCCGTGATTAATCCGCCGACGAGAATCATGATTTTCGGTTTGGCGAAGACGAAGAAGAGGACGCCCCAGATGGTGGGAATCACGAAGGACCCGATGGCGATGGCCTTGTTGCGACGCCGCGGATCGCGGAAATCACCGATGCCGATGTGACTGAAGGCGTCCGCAAAAAGGCGGGTCCAGGCCCCGAGGGCGGCGAGGAGGGTCGAAAAGAGGACGATGAATGCGCCTGCCATGAAGACCCACTTGGCCCACGGGCCGAGGGACTCGGTGTACATCGAAGAGAGCGCGCCGAGGAGCTTGCCGCCGTCGGGAAGCTTCCCGTGCATTTCGTGAACGACGGCGGCGCCGAGGAGGTAGAAGAGGGCCGTGACGAAGGTGTAGCAGAGGAGGGAGAAGAGGGCGTCGAGTGTCATGACGCGAATCCAACCCCGCGCCCGGATGAGCCACTCGTCGTGGGCCTTGCGATCGGATTCAGGCGGTTGGGGCCCGGTGTGCGCAGCGTAGCCTTTCTCGACCAGCCAGTAGTTGTAGGCCATGATCTCGTCGCCGCCGACGCCAGTGATTCCAAAGGCGGCGATCGCTGCGAGCAGGACGGGGTAAGGGATGTGGAAGAAGGCGGGGACGTCGAAGCCGGAGGCCACCTCCCGGACGGTGATATCGTAGGGAGTCCACTGCAGGGCCACGACGCTGATGAAGGTAAAGATCGTGAAGAGGCCGATCATGATGATCGACCAGCGTTCGATCAGGGCGTAGCGGCCCCGCGAGATGAGCAAGGCGACGGCGAGCCCGGGGACCACGGTCCAGACGACGAGTCCGAGCTTGGTGTGGCCGGAGGGGATGGGCATGAGATCCTGGAGGACGAGGGCAACGAGTCCGATGATGCCGCCGACCTGCAGAAACTTGAGGGTCATGGCGAGGAGCCAGGCCCAGATGGACCAGCTCGCCTTCCCGATCTTCGGGCCGGGGAGATCGTTGAAGGCCTGCATGGTGGTCTTGCCGGTGTAGATCGCGTGTTTTCCGAACTCGAGTTGGAGGGTGACCTTGACGATGCAGGAGAAGATGATGAGCCAGAGGCAGATGAAGCCGGCTTCCGCTCCGAAATTGGTGGTGGCGATGAGCTCTCCGGAGCCCACGATGGAGGCGGAGAGGATGAACCCGGGGCCGAGGTGGCGCAGTTTTTCCGTGAAGCCTCGCGGCGGGGCGACCACGCGATCGGGCGAAAGTTGGTAGAGGTCTTCGGCCATGTGGGGGGGGAGGTTGAGCGGATTGGGCCGAATGCAGAAGCTCCAAATGAAGCCCTTCAATAAATCGAAATAGAGTTGCTGCAGAGCGGCGGATGGGATTTGGTCCGGAAATGGAGAAATTTTTCGCGAGCGCGGTTGTTTTAGGGTTTGTGTCGCTGTCGGTGGCCGGGCAGGAACTCGGAGAGATCGAGTTTTTCAAGAAGTCAGTCGGGCTGTGGCAGGGAAGGGGCAACTCCGAGGTGGGGCCGGGGAAGACGCCCTTGAAAGTAATCGATGTCTGGAGGGGCAGCCTGGTGAAAGGGGGCACGGTGTTTGTGCAGGACGGGAACATCAAGCTGAGCAACGGCGGAAATTTCAGTTACCGCTGGGTGTATCGATACGAGGAGAAGCGGCTCATCGCGCGCTACGCGGATTCGAATCAGACGAGAAGTCTCAGCGAAGTGGCACTGAGCGAGGACAAGACCTCGATCACCGTGACTCCGCTATCCGGCGGCTTGATGCCTGTGAAGCACGGGCTCTTCACGACGGTCACGCTGAAGGACGGAGCCTACCTCTATGACGCCGAATTGAGGGACAAGGAGGGGAAAGTCACCGTCAAGTCGGTGGTGAAATGCGTGCCGCAGGTCGGAGCGCCGGCTAAGAAGAAGGAGCAGCCGGGCAAGGGCGATCCGGCGAAGAAGGAGTAGACAGTCGTCAGCGCGACCCGGGCCTGACGCGTCGGGCAAGAGCTCCGCGAGCCCAAACATCCAGTCCTCGAAGCGCTGACATACTCAGTCTAACAAAAAACCATCGAGTAACGAACTTGGCGCGGGGGAAACGAGGGCAGGCGGCCGATTCAAAGCGAAGGGGCTTCGAGCTCCGCCACGAAATCGCGGCCGGCGATATCGGAGAGGGCGCCCAGTTCGGGGTGGAGCCCCTGGCGCGCGGGGGAGCCTTGCGGATCGGGGCGGCCGCAGTGGGTACAGGAGGCGAATTTTGCTTTGTCACCCGCCGGGCTCAAGACAGTGAGGAGAGGGCGGTCCGGCGGTTCGCTGCCGGGACGAAGCAGAACAGGATGCATCCAGCAGGAGAGCGGCTTGTAAAACCAGGGATGTTGACCGAGCGAAAGGGAGAGGAGCTGGAGGGTGCACTTGTGGCCGGAATCGAGGAAGACGCATCGAGTGCGCGGAAAGTGGGCTGGGAAGTCGTCGGCGCACTCGGTCGCGGCGGCGCGGCGGACGGCGGTCTTGAGCGAACCACCGCGTTCGACGATGGGGCGCCCGGTCTGAGAAGCGGCGGCGTCGGCGAAGGAGGCGGGGTGCCGGGAGAGGAGATCGTGGATCGTTTTTGCTTCTTCCCCGGACAGGACCGCGCCGTCATGGCAGCAGGTGGCACGGCATTGAGCCAGCTCGCAGGCCCGCAGGGGGGCCTCGAAGGCGTCGTGGTCGAGCACCGCCTCGCGCAGTTGGCGCCGGAGCGATTCGGCGGTCGCTCGGTAAGCGGTGGACATTGCAGCCATGAGGCAGGGTAGGAGCATTCTCGAAACCCCTGCAAGCCCCGGTCCGAGAATCAGGGATAACGGAGATGCGACCGGGTTGGAGGCGATTCGGGTCCCGCGGAGAAAATAGGGTGAATAGAGCGGACCGGCGAGGGCGTCGAACGACTGGACCCTCATTTGTCGCCATGATCCGCTCTTGCCCGCTTGTTTCTCTCGTCGTGGCCCTGCTGGCCGTAAGTTGTGACCGTAGGGATCCTGCGGCCGAGGCCAGGAACGAGGAGTTGCGGGGAAAACTCGTGCAGCTTCAGGAGGAACGACGCAAAGCGGTCGATCGGCGTGACGGAGCCCTTGCGGCTGAACCGAAAGCGGCGAGCGAGCAGTTGCAGGGCGCCCTCGCGGCGTTGGAGGAGCAGGCCCCGGGAGCGGAGGAGGAAGGACAGATCGCCGTGGAAGGCAAGATCGGCGAGGAAGCGGTAGAAGTGGAAGGAGCACCGCGCGCGGTGATGGTGGCAGAGGACCCGGCGGCCCAAGTGGCTGCGAACGTCGCCGAGGCCGCCCCGGCCGAGCCCGTGGCAGCCCTCCTCGATGCGAAGGATCACCAGGTCTTCTTCGCGGAACTCGGAAGATTCGGAGAGTGGTTCGAGACGGAGGAGTTCGGATTTGTCTGGCAGCCCCGCGAGCTTGAAAAGAATCCGGAGTGGAGGCCCTACACGCGGGGGCGGTGGATGCACTCGGACCAGGGCTGGACCTGGGTTTCGGAGGAACCCTTCGGCTGGGCAGTCTACCACTACGGGCGGTGGGCCTTGTTGGAGAGGCATGGATGGGTGTGGATCCCGGGTGACGACTGGGCACCAGCGTGGGTGGCATGGCGCAAGAACGACGATTACATCGGCTGGGCCCCGCTTCCTCCCGAGACCCTTTATGACGACGACTTTAGCTACGATCCGGGCGTCGACCTCGCCTACGACATCGGGCCGGACTCCTACGATTTTGTGCCGGTCGAGTTCTTCTCCGAACCGGTGCAGCCCCACTGTGTTGCGCGGCCGACCGTGATCGACCTCCTGATCAGCACCGTAAACGTCACGCACATCGCGACGCGGAACCGCCGGGGGCACTGTGGCGGACCCGACCTCGCATGGGTGAACCACCGGGTGCGGCGCGAAATCCCGCGCTGCACACTGGACCTGGGAGGCGGGCGCGACCGCTTCGCCCAGCGCAACCGGCCACGCCTGCACGAGGATCGGCTCGAGGTGTTTGCGCCGCGGGTCGATGCCCCTTGGAATCCGGCGGTTGGTCCCAGCGGAGTGGCGCGTCACCTCGGAGCCGTGAAGGTGGTGGGGAGGACGGGGCGGTTGGAGCGAGGGGTGGTGCATCGCTTCCAGCAGGCCGTGGTGCGACGCCACGAAGCAGCACGCCAGGCGATGCAGACGCGGGAAGGCCGGAACGCCTTGCATCGTGTCGTGGAGCGCCGGAAGGGCGTCGCGCGGGATGGACAGGAATTGCAGGGGCGCCAGAGCGGGAGGGGTCCCCGCGGTGCGGAGGAGGATGCCAGGATGCAGCGGGAGCGCGCCACCGCCGAGCGGGCAGCCCGGCAGGGAAGTGGTCGCCGGGAGGCACGGGGATCGGTCGAAGAAAACCGCGGTCGGACGGAGGCGCAAGGCCGGGCGCAGGCCCGGGCGGAGGCCGAGGAGGCGCAGAAAGAAGAGGAAGCCCGCACGGACCCGCTTCGGAAGAAAGAGGAACTGGAGGCAAGTCGGGAGGTGGCAAGATTGGCGGCAGAAAAGCAACGCGCCGAGGCGGAGGAACAGAAGCAGCGCGAGCGAGCCGAGTCGGAAGCCCGTGCGGGGCGCCAAGCCAGGCAGGAACGGCTCGCGGCGCAACAAGCCGCCGTCGAAGAACGCCGCCGTCGCGAAATTACGGAAAGAGAAAAGCAGGGAGGCGCGGGACGGGAGCAGGCGCAACGGCCGACCGAAGAGGAGAGGCAAGCCACTGCTGAGAGGGGCAGGGTCTCGCAGCAGCGCCGGGAGGCCGCGGCCGCGGCCAAATCCCAGGAGGCCGAACGGCACGCGAAGGAAGCGCAACGCCGGGCCGTCGCGGAGGACTCGCAAAAAGCCGAACGTCAAGGCGCTGAAGTCCAACGCCGGGCGCAGGAGTCGCGCCGCCAGGCCGAACTGGCCGTCAAGGAACGTGCCGCCGAGGAAGCGCAACGCCGGGCCGTCGCGGAGGACTCGCAAAAAGCGAAACGTCAACGCGCTGAAGTCCAACGCCGGACGCGGGAGTCGCGCCGCCAGGCCGAACTGGCCGTCAAGCAACGCGCCGCTCAGGAGGCGCAACGCCGCACTGCGGGGCAACGAGCGGCGCAGGACGGCCAAAGACGGAATGCCGCGCGCCAAGCTGCTGCCGAGCAACGGGCTGCGATGGTGGCGCAACAACGGGCCGCGGAACAGCGGGCGGCGCGGGAGGCCCAGGGGCGGGCGGCAAGGGACGCTGCGCGGCGAGCTGCGGGAGCGCGCCAACAGGCGGAAGCGGCGAAGCGGCAACGAGCAGAGCCGGCACGGCAAAAGCAGGCCGGGAGGCAGCAGCGATCCGAGGACGGCCGCAAGGGGAGACGAAAATAGATCCTGGTCGGGTGTCGCTCGTGCTCGGTGGCAACGGCGACGGGCGGGGCGAGGCGGGCGCGCAAGGGAAGGAGAAACGTAATGATTTTGACCTTGGGCTTGTCTGTCGTCCAGAGTGGCGGGGATGGCTTCGATTTCGTTTGCGCCGAGCCTGCAGAGGCACGTGGGGGTGGAGTCTTGCGAGGCGGCGGGTGCGACGGTGCGAGACGCCCTGGAAGCGGTGTTCGCGCAAAACGCGCGGCTGAGAAGTTACCTGCTCGATGACACCGGGGCGGTGCGGAAGCACGTGGTGATCTTTCTGGACGGTGAATCGATCCGCGATCGCGAAGCGCTCTCCGATCCCGTCTCGGCGGACGGCGAGATCTTCGTGATGCAGGCCTTGTCGGGGGGGTGAACCTGAATCAGGATCCGATGTGATGAGCGATCGATTTTTCGTCGGGACCCGCAAAGGGTTGTTCAGCTTCGAGCGGCGAAGCGGCGGCTGGAAGCAGGCCGGCGTGTCCTTTCTGGGCATCCAGGTGCCGATGCTGTTGCCCGATTCACGGGATGGGAGGCTGCACGCGGCGGTTGAGCACGGTCACTTCGGGATCAAAGTGCATCGGTCCGGGGATGGAGGAGGGAGTTGGGATGAATTGGATGCGCCGGTTTACCCGGAGAAGCCGGAGGATGCGCCGGAGGTGCTCGATCCGGGGAGGCAGGTGCCCGTGCCTTGGTCGCTGGAGAAGGTGTGGTCGCTGGAGCCGGGCGGGCCGGATCAGCCGGGGCGGCTGTGGTGCGGAACGATTCCGGGCGGGCTCTTTCGTTCCGACGATGGCGGCGACAGCTGGGAATTGGTGCGAAGGCTGTGGGATCGACCCGAGCGCGGCAAGTGGGCGGGGGGCGGTTACGATTATCCGGGAATTCATTCCATCTGCGTCGATCCGCGGGACTCGAACTGCGTGGCGGTTGGCGTCTCGTGTGGCGGGGTGTGGCGCACGGAGGACGGCGGAGAGACCTGGGAGCAGGGCGCGCACGGAATGGCTTACGATTTCATGCCCGCCGACCAGGGTGGGGCCGACCCGGACGCGCAGGATCCGCATCGCATGGTGCAATGCCGAAGCGCGCCGGACCACTTCTGGGTGCAGCACCACTGTGCGATCTACCGTTCGTCGGATGGGGCGCGCAGCTGGCGCGAGATCGAGAACGTGCAGCCGTCCGGGTTCGGATTTGCGGTAGCGGTGCATCCGGAAGACCCCGATACGGCCTGGGTGGTCCCGGCGAAGAAAGACGAGTTCCGCTATCCGGTCGACGGCCGCTTTCTCGTGAACCGGACGCGGGATGGCGGCAAGACGTGGGAAGCCTTGACGGTGGGGTTGCCGGATCCGCCCGCCTACGACCTCGTCTTCCGGCATGCCCTCGATCTATCCCCGGATGGAACAAGGCTGGTGATGGGATCTACGACGGGATCGCTGTGGGTGAGTGAGAACCAGGGTGATTCGTGGGAGCTTGTGACGACCCACCTACCCCCGGTTTATTGTATACGCATCGGTTGATTGGGGCGCGACTGTCGTCGCGGTCCCGAACCGGAACCTTCCGCCCGTCTTCCAGATACGGATCCTTCGACTCAAGCCGAGGGATGTCCCGTGAGTGGTGCCGGGAAGCGCGCTCCTATGGCGCGAGGAGTCCCGCCGCCTCCTCGGCAATTTCGAAGCTGGTGGAGTCGACCTTACTGAACTCGACGGTGGTGGTGCGGTTCATGTCGCGTTCCTGGTCGTTGAAGGTCACTTTTCCGCGGACGTTCAGTTCGTACTTGGTGAGGACCCCGTCCTTGATGAAAATTTTCACGCTGCCGGAAGCGCCGTTGATGGCAGGGGGCTCGCGCTGCTCACCGCCCTGGCCGCGCCCGCGCCGACGGAATGTCAGAAGCTTCTTGGCGGCATCTTCGGTCAGGGTCCCGTGATAGGCGCCCTCTTCGACTTTGAGATCGGCGATTCCCGCGATCAACTCCGCAACCCGTTTGGTGGGCGCTTCATAACCGGTCGCCATCCTGGCGAGAAAGCGAAGGCGGCGGTTCTCGTCGCCTTTCGCTTCGGATGAAGCGAGCTGCCAGCCGGCATCGGTCTTGATAGCAGCCTTTTCGTTTCGGATGAGCACCTCGATGGAGCTGTCGCGCATCGGAATCTTGAGGAGCGTATGTCCGCCGCTCCCCATCTGGCCGGTGGTGGTTCGGGGCTCCCGATCTCCGAAAGCCCTGGAAGACGACCAGGTGTAATTCTTGGCGCTGGAGAGTTTCTTGGCAGCGTTGGCGAGGTCTTCGGTGGGTTCGGCTTGCGAGGCTCCGGCCAAACCGGCGAGGATGGTAAAAACGAGTAGTTCTTTTTTCATGGCATCAGCTTTTTGTCGGAATTGATGCAACCCCGGGGTGGCAGCGGGGTTGTGAAGAGATTTCAGGGGTCGGAATTACTATTTTCAGGGGGTCGGGAATCGAAATCGGGCACTATCGTTTCAGCTTGCGGTCGTGATAGGGATCGCCGGCGGGGGGACGGAGGGGCATGGTGAGACCGCCGGATTCGGCAAGTTCGGTGAAGAGCTGTGTCTTGAGCGCTTCCGCCTTTTCCCGGAAGGCGGGGACCTGGACGAGGTTGTGGCGTTCGTGGGGGTCGGTTTCCAGGTCGTAGAGGCCGTTGATGTCCCACAGGCCGTGGTAGTAGATGTACTTCCAGCGGTCGGTCCGGATGGCGAGGGTGGTGGGGGTAGCGGGGAAGTTCCATTCCCAGTGGTATTCGTAAAGGATGTGATCGCGCCAGGAAGTGGGAAGTTTCTTTCCGTGGAGAAGCGGGAGAAAAGAGCGGCCGTCGAACTGCGGTGCACCATCGGGAAGTTTCGCGCCGGCAGCTTCGAGGAGGGTGGGCGCGAGGTCGATATTTTGCACCATTTCGGTGATGACGCGGCCCGCCTTGATTCCCGGACCGCGGGCCAGGAGGGGAACGCGGATGGACTCCTCGAAGGCATCGCGCTTGTCGTAGAAACCGTGCTCGCCGAGCGCGAACCCGTTGTCGCCCATGTAGACCACCAGGGTGTTCTTGGCGAGGCCGGCCTCGTCGAGATGTCCAAGGACACGGCCGATATTCTCGTCGAGGCCGTGGATCGTCTCGCAGAAGTTGTAGTAGAGCTGGTCAAAGTCCGGAACGGGATCGTGGTCGAGGGGACCGGTCTGCATGTGGTCGATGCCGTGAATACCGTAGCGGCGCTCGCGGACCCAGCGCGGCTGGGTGGCATAGTTTTCCTCGGTATTGGCCATGGTGGCCGGGTAGGGGATCTTTTTGCCCTCGTAGCGTCTGGCGTGGCGGGGCGCGGGCGTGAAGGGGTAGTGGACCGCCTTGTAGGAGAGGTAGAGGAGGAAAGGATCGTCGCTGCCGCGATTCTTGAGCCAGTCGATGACCTGGTCGGTGAGGATGTCGGCGTTGTAGCCCTTGAAGGTTTGTCGTTTGCCGTTGATGTTGAGTTCGGGATCGAAGTAGGTGCCCTGGCCCTTGAAGCTGACCCAGTGGTGGAAGCCGGGACGGGGAGCATCGTGCTCGTGGCCCATGTGCCACTTTCCGACGAAGGCGGTGCGGTAGCCGCTCTTCTGGAGGTGCTGGGGGAAGAAGACGGTGCCTTTCGGAACCGGCCGCTGGTTGTCGACGACGCGGTGGTGATGCATGTACTGGCCGGTGAGAATCGAAGCCCGGCTGGGAGAGCAGAGAGAGGTCGTGACGAAAGCATTGAGAAGGTGGGCGCCCTCCCGCGCGAGGCGATCCATGGCGGGGGTCTCGAGCCACTCCGGGGCGTCTTCGTGAAAGCCCATCAAGTCGAAGCGGTGATCGTCGCTGAGGATGAAGAGGAGATTGGGTTTGGTCTGGGCGGAGAGTAGAACCGCCGAGAGCGCAGAGACGCAGAGGATTGCAGGGATGAGTTTCGGGGCGAGCATGACCGGATGAAAGGCCGGGGTTGGTCGGGGGGCAAGGAATCAGTGTGCAGAGGGCGCAGGGCGCAGTCAGGGCCGGCCGGGCCGAGTGGGTTCCGGAGAGCGCAGGAGCAGCTCCGGCGAGGGCGGAGGGTCTGCGACTGGGGCAGGCAGGGGCAGGGACGGACTGCTGCGAGCCGCAGCAGGGGCAGCCTTCAGGAACGGGTCGGCTTCACGCCCGGGGGGAGCCAGTCCTTCTTGAGGGGCGTGATCGATCCTCCCGGTGCGGCCGGTGGCGCGCCGGGCTGGGTGGCAGGCCGGGTGGCGGGAGCGGCGGCGGGCTTGGGAAGGCGCGAGGCGTGCTTGAGGACGAGCGACTCGTAGTAATCGTACGGGCGTCCTCCAATGATGCGCTCGAGCTGCTGACCAGAGTGGAGGAGACGCACGTCCGGGATGGAGCGGATGCCGGCCGCGGCTGCCAGGGCTTTTTCGTGATCCACATTCACCTTCAGGACGACGACCTTGTCGCCATGGGTGGCTGCCAGGCGCGAGAGGCTAGGCGATATCTTGCGGCAGGGACCGCACCAGTCGGCGTAGTAGTCCACCATCACGAGAACGTCCTGACGGGCGGTCCAGGTGCGATAGTTGCTCTGGTTGGCAGGAATGGGCGCGGAGGCCTTGAGAGAGCGGGGGGCCGGAGCGGCGCCGGCGGACAGGTGGGGCGCAGCGCCTTGCTGCGCTGCCTGCTGGGCTTGCACCTCAGCGCGCTGGGCTTCCGCCACGGCGGCGAGATTGCCGACGGACGGCACGCCGAACTTGTCCCGATTGAGATAGATCACAACGCCGCCAGCCCCGACGACCGCGGTGAAGATGGCCCCCATCATCAGGAGCATGACCAATGCTTTGCCGGAGGGACTGCGGGGTGATTGTTTGGGCATGTTGAAATTATAGCACGCCAAATAGCGGGATCCAGTTTTTCGTGCCGCCAGGCCCGGCCGCTGCCGGCGGATCGCGATTGGTGCGGGATGGTGGGACGGTTCGCGGGACTGTAAAGATTACCATCGGGTCTTGAATCTGGTTGGCTCGCCGGGGGGGGGACCGATTCAGAGTGGGAAGGTGATGATGGGTGGAGTTCGGCTTTTCTTGCTCCTGCTCGTGTTTGTCGCCCGGGTTGATGGTGGCACGATCACGGTGACGAAGGCCATGGACTGGGGAGAGGGCTCGCTGCGTCAGGCGATTTTGGATGCGGAGGATGGAGACACGATTGGTTTTGATCCGGGCTCCTTGGAGCTGACGGGGAGTTTCGCGGCGGTCGATCAACCCTTCGAGAGTTTGGGAACCTTCGTGGTGGAGGTCGATGAAGTGAACGACCGCGTCACGCTGAGTTTCGACGTCACGGGAACAGCAAGCTTCGCGGATTTCCAGCGGCTGTGGTTCACGGATGAGCAGATTGCAAACGGCGATGCCGAACCGGAGGCGGACTTTGACCGCGACGGGACTGGGACGTTTCTGGAGTGGATTTACGGCAGAAACCCGATAGAGGCCGATGCGCAACCGGGCGGCGTGGTGGTGGAGTTGACTCCGGGCGGCGACCTCGAGTTGACCTTCCCCCGCGCGAGGGATCTTCCAGCCGCCGTGCAGGTGGCGGTGCAGAGCAGCGTGAACGGGGGAAACTGGCCGGTGGTTCCCGGGACGGATTATGCGGAACTGGCGGGTGTGCCGATTGCGGGGCGCCCGGAAGTTGAATTGGTGACGATTCGGATTACAAACGCGGCGTTGCTGGCGGATGCGGAGCGCTTGTTCCGGTTGGAGTTTCGGGTGCCATAACTGCGGGCGCCCCCGCCTAATCCACCGTTGCCTTGCTGCCCCACCAGGTGGGGTTCGGTTTGAAGTCGGGGTTCAGGAAGTTGGCGTGCTGTTTTTCGAGGCTCGGGAGGCGTCTGGTGCGGATGGCGGCATCCTGCTGCCGGCGCTTGTCGGGGTCGAAGCGGGCGTCGGGTTTGGGGATGTGGGCGCCGGTCTCCTTCAGCCAGGCGTCCAGTTCGGCGCGGAGGGCTTTTGTTTTTTCGGGCTGCCGGGCGGCGAGATCGGTCTTCTCACCGAGGTCCTTGACGATGTTATAGAGTTCGTCGCGGCCGTCCTCGTAGTAGTGGATGAGTTTCCAGTCGCCGCGGCGGATGATGGCGCTCGGTTCACCGCCCTGGTTTCCGTAGTGCGGGTAGTGCCAGAACAGCGGGCGCTCGGGGAGGGTGCCGCCCTTCAGGACCGGAACGAGGCTGACCCCGTCGAGGTGCTGCTTCGGCATGAGATCGAGGCCGGCCAGTTCGAGGAGGGTCGGATAGAAGTCGGCACCGGTGACCGGGACGGGGGAGGTCGATCCCGGCTTCGCGACGCCGGGCGCCACGATGTAAAAGGGTTCACAGCCATCCCATAGGGTCTGTCGGAGCTTCTGGAAGTCCTGATTTTGCGTTGATTTAGAGTGGTTCTGGGGGTTTGGAATTTTCGAATTTCCGCGG
>Ga0310121_10002503_pt1 | contig 17323 bp, 14 predicted proteins | sample CB27_Tmax_986_MG_FD_203504 | JGI IMG/M metagenome (GOLD analysis project Ga0310121, IMG submission 203504) | Marine microbial communities from Western Arctic Ocean, Canada - CB27_Tmax_986 | ecosystem: Environmental > Aquatic > Marine > Oceanic | place: Canada: Western Arctic Ocean | collected...
ACGTTTCATCTTGGTGACCCACGACACCTTCTCCAGGTCATGGCGTGACACGAGCGAGATACGCGTCACCGGCACGACGTCGCGGCTGAAGATCGGCACGGGCTTGGTCGCAACGGACTCCCTGGGCCGCCAGCACTCGAGTTGCGCACCGCTGATCGCAATCGACAGTCCTTTGTAGACGCCCACCACTGAGTGCTCGTGCTCTTCCAAGAGCACCGGGTGCGTGAAATACGGGCGAAAGGTCTTCGAACTCTCCAGATAGCGTGCCAGATTGACGTAGTGCTCGTGGTGCTTGTACCGCACCGGCCGACTGGCAAATTCCGTGGAGAGTCGTGAACCGGGAAGCTCGTCGAGGAATCCTTCTCGGCGAATCTGATGGGCCGAGCGCAGGCTCATCCCACGGTATTTCTTGGAAGGCGTCCGGAACGCCCGAAAACGAGTGATCGTCTGTCTCAGCCAGTCGCCAAGGGGAGTGCCCGTGACACGTGCCTTGTCGATCTTGACCTCGAAACGTGAAAATTCCTCGGTGCCGACCGGCACCCCGGCAAATCCTTCATCGTCCTCGTCAAACGCGTAGTGAGTCACGCGGGTATCGAGGGTCGCCCGAAACAGATCACGGTATTCGTCGGTGCGACCCACGAAGTGCGTGCGCTCGTATTCGGTGCCGATGACGGGCAGCCAGCAAAAATCTTCGAACGCGCCGACCGTTTCGAGCAGATAGACGTAGAGGGAGTGGTCGATGGTCCGCTGTTCGGCTTTGGGGTTGCCGATGATCCGGGTGATGTCCTCCAGCAACAGTCGCGGCCGGCGTTGCTTCGACTTGTGCGTGTCTCGACCAAGAATGGCGTCAGACAGCCGCAGAATTTCCACCATTGTGTCTCGCGTGTCCGGTTTGGTCCGGCGGCGGCGGGGCCTCTTCCGCTTCGGCGAGGTCTGGCTCGGGTCTGAGTCTACGGTTCTCTTGATTTCCAGCAGTTCGAATTCGGTGTCACGAGTCAGGTCCCATCGACCGGGCAGACGCTCACGCTCGTAGCCCCGTGCCTTGACCGAGAGCCCGGGCGGGAGCCCGCGCGCGACATCGCCAAAATAGACGGTGCGGGTCACCGGCGTGTCTGGAAACGCGAGCTGTTTCGTGTGCTGCGCGAGCTCCTCGATGAGCTCGCGCGTGTCACGAATGTAGACGACGAAGCGGTCTTCTCGCCGCTCGAGGTCCACGCGGCGGGGTGCGGGAGCGTCCGGGGTGATCTTGGGAGAGCCGTCTGGCAACATATTCATGGCGTCCGGTCATCGACCCGCAAGGAATGAGATGCGCGTGTCAGCACGTCGGTTACGTCGGCGCGACTCATTCACTGAGGCAGGCGCTCGAACGGCTGGGGTTCGGCGCTAGTGTGTGTGGCGTCGTGCATCTGCCTCGCCGACAGTGCCGCATCCGCCAGGTCCGGCGGCACGTCACGCGGAATCGGTAGCTCGGGTGTCTCGCAGAGCGTCTGGCCGAGGGCAACCGACCGCCGGTAACCGGCGAGGTAGCGCTGACAATCGGCGCATCGCCGAAGATGTATTTCGAACGCCGCCCGCGGTCGATCGTCCAGCTCCCCATCGAGGTAGCTCGCGATGAGCGCTTCGAACTCGCCACAGGTGAGCGCGGTGGGCAGGGTACGATTGAAAAACCCACGGAGGCGTCGGCCCACGCCGCGGTCGGGCGAATCCGCGGGCTGACTCAGGACCGGTGCGAGCAACGTCTTGAGTGCCGCCCGAGCCCGATGGAGCCGCGTCTTGACCGCTCCGGTGCTGACGTTGAGCATCGCCGCCGTCTCTGCGGTGTCGAGTTCTTCGATGTCCCGCAACAAGATGACCAGCCGGTACATCGGAGACAACTGATTGATCGCCTCCCGGACCAGGGTCTCCAACTCGGCGCCACGAGGCCCGCTCTCGGGCGACCGCAATTGAGGTTCCACCCGCAGCCCAAACGCGTCGTATGGGGACACCACGTCCTCCACGGGCTCGCTGGCGAGCGGTCGTCGAGACCGAATCCGCTGCAGCGCCTCGTTGATGGCGATGCCGACGGAACCACGTCCAGAGGGACGAACGTCCCTCGAATGTCTGGATGTTCGCGAGGAGTCGCACGAGCGTGTTCTGCACGTTGTCCAGCGCTTCTTGCTCATCCTGAAGCATGCGGCGAGACACGGCGAGCAGCCGCCGCCCGTAGGTGCGCACGACCGCCTCGTAGGCACCCTCGTCCTGTGACTTCAGTGCCTTGACAAGCCCCGTGTCCGAACCGGTGCCCACGCCCTGAACGGCGGGTCGCGCTGAAAACGAGTCTTCGGTTGGTTCGCTCAGTTTCATCATCACGTGTGAGAGAAGGGATGTGCCGTCCATCTTATCCCGCGCCGTGCGGGCCGGCGACGATGCCCCAACCGACCCGCGCGCGACCGACGGAGGCGGCGGGAACAGTCCGAGCAGGGCGCCAACGGGTTAGAATTCCAGCACACACCCTCGAGCCAGAAAGGCGACGACATGGACATTCGACGAGGACTGGTCATCAGTGCGGCGGTCGCGGCATGCACGTTCGGGCTCGCATGCGCGACGCCAGACGAGGCCGACGCCCCCACCGCGGCGTCGGAGGCGATGCCCGACCCGATGCCGACCGCTCCCGCGCTGCCACCAACCGAGGCCACCGCGCCGGATCGCCTGAACAGCTCACCGCGCCACGGCGAGTGGGTCGACGTCACGCTACCGGGCAGCGACGTACCGGTCAGCACGTGGGTGGTCTATCCGGAGCGGGCCGGCTCCGCGCCCATCATACTGGTCATTCACGAAATCTTCGGGCTGACCGATTGGGTCCGGGGCGTAGCCGACCAGTTCGCGGCCGAAGGATTCATCGCCGTGGCGCCGGACCTGCTCTCAGGCATGGGGCCGGACGGTGGAGGCACCGCGTCGCTGGGGGAGCGGGACACGGTGGTCGCCACCATCCGGACGCTGGAACCGGACGAACGTGCTCGCCGCCTGGACGCCGTCCGACTCTATGCGCTCGACATCCCCGCCGGGAACGGTCGCCTCGGGTCGGTTGGTTTTTGCTGGGGCGGCACGTCCAGCTTCGCCTACGCCGCCTCCCAACCGGCACTTGATGCGGCCGTCGTCTACTACGGAACCTCGCCGGAGTCGGCAGACGAGTTTGCCCAGATCGCCGCGCCGGTGCTGGGCCACTACGGCGGAGACGACGAGCGAGTCAATGCGACCATCCCGCGCGCGGAGGAGGCGATGGCCGATAGCCAATCCTTCGAACCGAACATCTACGCCGGCGCCGGACACGGCTTCCTCCGCGCGCAGGACGACCGTGAGGGCGCGAATCTTCGGGCCGCAGAAGAGGCGTGGCCGCGCACCCTGGAATTCTTCCGCGAGCATCTGGAAGGGTGACCGCGTAGCGCGGCCCGCCCCAGGGCCGCGGCAACCGGAAGACGCCGTGCGGATTCTCCTGAGGAAACGTCTCAGTCACGGCAGTGTTCTGCCCAGGACGGTGCGCTCGTGCGGCGGGACGGGCATCTCGATCCGAGAACCGGTCGACGAGCCTAGCTCTCCTCACCTTGGCCCTCAGATCGCTTCGCGCGGGCTAGCGGAGTGCCTGATCCCTGCACCCGGGGAAAAGCGGGCTCATAGCTGATCCCGGACCCGGCGGTAAAACTCCGCGCCCGCGCACGGTCCGCGCCGGCGGCGGCACGGCTTCCCGGCTCGTCTCCGACGGTTCGCGGATCGAAATGCCCGCTCCCACCGCCCGCTCGGATGTGATGGGCTGGCAAGGGGCGAGGCGCGCGACGATGCGCGCCCCGCGGCCGCGGAGTGGGGCTCTCGGAGTCCCCGCGGAGCGGCCGCGTGGGGTTCGTGGCGCAGCCCCGTCTGAAAAGGTCGAGGGAGCATGCAGGCGGCATGTGACTGACGAAGCAACGCCGCCACACGGACGTCTCGCCAGGAAACCTAACCGGAACGGAGCGCGCCGACCGCGAGGGCAGCCCAGCCGGCGATGAAGCAGAGGCCGCCGATCGGCGTGATCGCGCCGAGCCATCGGATCCCGGTCAGGGCCAGGAGGTAGAGGCTGCCGGAAAAAATAAGAATCCCGGCCACAAAGAACCAGCCGGCCGAGCCGGTCCAGGCGTTCGGCCATCGGGACGCGGCCCAGGCCACGGCCAGCAGCCCGAGGGCGTGGCTCAGGTGATATCGGATCCCGGTCTCGTAGACCGCCAGCATGTCGGCCGTCAGTCTGTCGCGAAGGCCGTGCGCGCCGAACGCCCCCAGCAAGACCCCGAGCCCACACAACGCCGCCCCTGTCGCGAACCATCCTGCCACCATGATTCGGTATCATACCTGCCCCAAACCGGAGACAGTCACGTCGGGCAACAAACATAGGGGGAAACCGCCACCACCGGTTGCCCCCATTCGTGCGTCAAGTGCAAACAATGTGCAAACTCCGGCGGAATTGGTGCCGGAGGTGGGGGTCGAACCACACGGAGCTAAGTTCCACGGGATTTTGAGTCGGTTCAGGTAGGAGGACTCAAGCGGAAAACACCGGACAAATCGAAAAGCTGAAGGGAACCGGGAGGACCCCAATAGACCCTTTGGGACGCCTCCCGGTCATCCAGATAGCCGCCGGTGGGTCAGCATGTTGAGGCAGACCCCGCCCTCGGCACCAATTTTTAATGAGGCCACGACGGCCTCGCCCACAACACGTCCTAGCCGGTCTGTGCCAGCCGATCGCCCTTCCGACTGATCGCGAACACGCGCTCGCGTCCAAGCGCCGCCTCGACCCGCGATTGGGCAGCCTCCCACAACGGAAAGGCTTGGGTCAGAAGCTGCTCGCCGGCTCGCGTGATTCCCAGCGTCTGGGGACGTCCACCGAGCACCGTCACCCACCCGGCCGCCACCATCCGATCCAAGTTTCGACTCAGGGTCGATTTGTCGAGACGCAGCCCTTTGGCGACTTCGCCTGGGCTGGCGGGTTCGCGGCAGGCCACGGCGGTCAAGATGCTCACCTGGCTAATCGTCAACCCCACCGGACGAAGTGCCTCGTTGTAAATCCCGCTGACCGCGCGACCGAGCTGTCGGACGCGGCGACCAAGACACGCATCCCGAATCGTCGCGGCCACGCGTTGGGTCTTGGGATTCATTAGTTGTATATACATCTTTATGAGACGCGGTGTCAACACGACGGTCACGTGTATCTGGGCACGAGGGATCTGCTCCCGGGGCTCTCTAATACGTCCTGGATACGTCCGCGGTACCCGCGGAGCGTCCGTGCGGGGGCTCGCGGCGCCGCCCCGAGTCAGTACTGATCCAGGCCTTCGGTCAGTTCGATCCGGGTGCCGGCCGGGTCGGTGAGGAACGCGACTTTCAGCTCCTCCTCGGGCAGTTCGCTATAACCGCGGTCGAACTCGATCCCCTTCGCCTCGAGCCGCGCGATGAACGCCTTGAGATCATCCACCTCGAAGCCAACGTGATCGATCGCGCGGCCCGCGCTGGGCACGTGGCCGCCCTGGGTGCCCCCGAAGCTCATGTTCATACCGGGGACGTTCGTGGTGGTCTCGATGCGGCCGCGGGGTAGCTTCTCGAGACCGAACACGTCCACATACCAGTCGAGCAGTGACTCGAACTCCGGCGTGAAGTAGTGGACGTGATAGCCCACCACTTCCACCGGCAGCATCTGGTCTTCCTGTAGCTCGACCCGCACGCCGTCTGGCAATGTCACATACCCGTTGTGCTGTCCCTCGGCTCCGGTGAACTCGGAATCAACGGTGTAGCCGGCCGCCTTCCACTTCTCAAGCCACTTGCCGGTGTCACGCACCTTGACCCCGAAGTGATCCATGACCGACCCCTGCGACCCTCCGGTGGGCGTTCGCTCGGTGAACGCGACCAGGGTGCCCGGGAGCCAGACCCCGCGCACGCGCCCCTTCTGGAACGCGACCCCTCCGAAGTGCTCGACCCAGATGCGCTCGTGTTCGTCGATGTCGGAGACGTTCAGGTGCACGTGCCCGTAGACCAGTCCGGCCTCGTCGGGCACCGCGAGCTGAGCGGAGGCCGGCGCAACGAGCGAGACCAGGGCGACGACGGTCAGGAACAGCCTCATTTCAAGTTCTCCTGGTGAGCGAGGCGCGTAACTGTGCGGCGTCCCGCGTTCGATCGTTTTCGTAGCTATGGAATTATAGTGTATCGTGCCGCCATGGCGACGCGACCAGCGCACCTCCGCTTCTTGGTTGGCCTCCTTCTCCCACTGTTCGTTGTGTCCTGCGCCGACGACCCACAACCGGAGGCAGCCGAGGAGACCACCGCCAGCGCCACGACCACCGCGGTCTCGCCGGGCGCGTCTGACGTCCCGCGGTTTCGGGTGGACCCGTTCTGGGCCCGCGAGCTGCCGAACAACTGGATGCTGGGCCAGGTGTCTGGGGTCGCGGTCGACGAAGGGGATCATGTCTGGGTCCTGCACCGACCAGCGACCCTCGACGCCAGACAACGCGGCGAAGAAGGCATGTGCTGCGTGCCCGCGCCGCCGGTGATCGAGCTCGACGTCGACGGCACGGTCCTACGCTCCTGGGGTGGTCCGGGCGACGGGTACGAGTGGCCGTCCAGTGAACACGGTATCCATGTCGACCACGAGGGGCACGTCTGGATCGGTGGGAACGCCGCCGAGGACGCCCATGTCCTGAAGTTCACCGCGGACGGCGAGTTCCTCCTGCAGATCGGACGGGCCGGCGAGAGCGACGGCAGCAACGACACCGAGGACCTGGGGCGCCCCGCTGGGATCCGGGTCGACCCGGAGGCCAACGAGGTCTATATCGCCGACGGGTACGGGAACCGGCGAGTCATCGTGTTTGATTCCGAGACGGGCGAGTACCGTCGGCACTGGGGCGCATATGGCGACACGCCGGACGACGCGCCGCTCCCGCCGTACGACCCGGACGGGGCTCCGATTCGTGACTACCGGAGCCCCGTGCACGACGTCGCGATCGCCGACGACGGCCTGGTCTATGTCGCCGACCGCACCAACAACCGGGTGCAGGTGTTTCAGAAGGACGGGACGTTCGTCACCGAAGCTCTCATCCGCCCAGAGACCCTGGGAAGCGGCTCGGCATCAGGGGTCACCCTCTCCGAAGACCCGGAGCAGCGATGGTTGTTCGTTCCGGACGGCACCAACAACGTCGTGTGGATTCTCGACCGCGCCTCACTCGAAGTGCGCGACTATTTCGGCCGCCTCGGGAAGAACGCCGGACAGTTCTACCGGCTACACAATCTGGCCATCGACTCCAGGGGCAACCTCTACACGACCGAGGTCAACGTGGGTCAACGATTGCAAAAATTCGACCGGGTGGAGTGACCGCGCGCCACTCGCCAGCCGTGGGCGCAAGAGGCAGAAAAGACACATCATGCGACCGAACTACCGACTGATACCAGGGACGCTGGCCGTGCTGTGCCTCTCGGCCGTACCGGCCGCCGCGCAGTATGGCGCGTTCGGCGACTGGCGGAGCCACTCGGGCGACAACGGGGCCACCAAGTACGCGCCAATCGCACAGATCACGGCGGACAATTTCGCCACCCTTGAGATCGCCTGGCGGTGGGACACGGCAGACACCCATCTGCCGTGGTCGACCGAGACGGGTCAGTCACTGGTGTCCGCGGAGACGGTCTTTGACCTGCTGGCGGAGGAAAATCCGGCGCGCTGGGCGGACTGGGACGGCAAGCAACGGTCCTTCTCGCGCCCGTCGATCCGAGCCCTGGTGGGCACGCCGCTGATGGTCGACGAGGTGCTCTATCTGACCACCGCCCTGTATCGAGCCGCCGCGGTCGATGCGCACACCGGCGAGACACTCTGGGTTCACGACCCGAAGGCCTACGAGTCCGGTTCTCCCCCGCCGCTCCCCTGGCGTCACCGGGGACTGGCGTACTGGGAGAGTGGCGACGCGGCGCGCGTGTTCTGGGGCACCGGCGACGGCTTCCTCATAGGCCTGGACGCCAGGACTGGTCTGCCGGCGGAGGGATTCGGGGCCGAGGGGCGGGTCGATCTGATGGACGGACTACCCCGGGCGACGCGGGGCGAGCTCGACGTGTTGAACCTGCTGCCGATCAGCTCGCAATCTCCTCCGATCGTGGTCGGCGACACCGTCGTGATCGGCTCGAGCATCAACGACCGCGCGTTGACCAAGGAGGCGCCGCCGGGCTGGGTGCGTGCCTACGACGCCCGCACCGGGCGGCACAAATGGGATTTTCACACCGTGCCCCAGAGCCCTGATCAGTTCGGGGCCGACACGTGGCTCAACGACTCGTGGCGGTACTCGGGGAACACGAACGTCTGGTCGCTGATGAGCGCCGACGACGAGCTTGGCCTCGTCTACCTCCCGATCGGCACCGCGACCAATGACTACTATGGCGGCGCCCGGCTCGGCGACAACCTGTTCGCGGAGAGCCTGGTGGCGGTCGACGCCGAGACCGGCCGTCGCGAGTGGCACTTCCAGATGGTCCACCATGGTCTGTGGGACTACGACCTGCCGGCCGCACCCAATCTGCTCGACGTCACGGTGAACGGCCGACAAGTCAAGGCGGTGGCCCAGGTCAGTAAACAGGGGTTTGTCTACGCCTTCGATCGTGTGACGGGAGAACCGATCTGGCCGATCGAAGAACGTGAGGTGCCGACCGATACCGATCTGGAGGGCGAGCAGCCCGCACCGACCCAGCCATTCCCCACCCGACCGTTACCGTTCGAATATCAGGGAACCTCCGTCGACGACCTCGTGGACTTCACACCAGAGATCCGACAGCTCGCGGTCGCCGCCGTCGACGGCTTCCGTCTGGGGCCGCTGTTCACCCCCCAGATGACCAACGGCACCATCATGCGACCGTCGGTCGGCGGCGGCGCCAATTGGTCGGGAGCCGCGGTCGACCCAGACACCGGATATCTCTATGTGCCATCGGTCAATGCACATTCCACCATCGGACTCAGCCCTCCAGGACCGGGCGAAGAACAGTCAACGCTCGGCTATCTCCGCCGATCCCTGTCCGCCGGCCCGGTGATGCCGCGCGGACTCCCACTGTGGAAACCGCCCTATTCGCGTATGACGGCCATCGACATGAACACCGGTGACCACGCCTGGATGACCCCGATGGGGACCGGCGAGCGGATCCGTAATCACCCGATGCTGCGCGACCTCGACCTGCCACCGCTTGGGGGCGACTGGGGGCGAACCGGGCCGCTGCTCACCAAGACCCTGTTGATTCAGGCCCTGGTCGCCGGCGGCACGAACGGAGCCCCCCGGCTGGTCGCCTATGACAAGACGACGGGCGAGGAAGTAGCCTCGCTCGATCTCCCGAGCGGCGCGCTTGGTGCACCCATGACCTACATGCTGGGCCGGCAGCAATACATCGCCCTGACGGTCGGCGGTGAGGTCCCCGGATTGATCGCGCTCAGGCTCCCCCTGAACGAGTCGTAGCACCGTGCTCACCCAACCTGAAGCGTGGCTCCTCGGCCACATTGACGGCCATTCGGACGCACTCATGCCGGTCGCGTTTGCGCTCATGCAAGCCCGGAACGAGTTGACCGCTCTGGCCCGCGACACGTCGGCGGAGGAGATTCGTGTCGCTCCGGGCGGGGCGGCGTCGGTCGGGTTCCACCTCGCACATATCGCCGGCAGCCTGGATCGCCTGTTCACCTACGCCCGACATGAGTCGCTCGACCCGACCCAGCTTGAGTATCTTCGGCGCGAGGCGGAATTCGCAGTGCAGCACGCCAAGGACGACCTCTTCGAGGCGACGATGGCGCGCATCGACGTCTGCCTGACTACGCTGAGGGAGATACCGGACGACGTGCTTCCAGAGCCCCGTCCGGTCGGTCGCCGCGAGCTGCCGTCCACCGTCCGTGGGTTGTTGTTTCACGCGGCTGAACACACCACCATGCACGTCGGACAGATCCGCACGACACTGAGAGTCATTCGAGGCCTGGGCCTATCCTCGGATGACGCGCGGTAGCAGCATGTGGTGGCGCGGACAGATGGAGGTCGGGTTCTGATAGACGGCGCCGGTGAACGCCTGTAGGTAGCGTCGGAGTTCGGTGAGCTTGACGACTTCGTCTACGAACCCCTGCTGAGCGCAATACGCCGGTCGCGAGGTCTCGTGATAGCGCTCGACGAGTTCGTTCATCTTCTCGATGACCGGATCCAGCGAGCGACCGGCCGCCTGCTCCTTGGCCGCGCGTCGGGCATAGGTCGCCACGGCCGCCGTTTCGCCGTGCATGACCTCGATCTCGGTGGTCGGAGTGCCGAGACTGAAGGCGTTGTGGCGATTGGCCGTGGGACCACCCATGACGTAGTGGGCGGCGGCGGTGCCCTTTCGCAGCACGACGAGCATCATCGGGACATCGGTCTGCTGAATCGAGTAGATCAGGCCCTGCCCCAACCCCAGCACTTCGGCTTTCTCGGCAAGCTCGCCGACGTCGATGCCTGAGGTGTCCTGAAACCAGATGATCGGGAGCCGGTCGCGCCCGCACAGGGTCACGAACTCGTTCATCTTGATGAGACCCTGGCGATAGAGCTTGCCCCCCATGCCGGGATAGTCGGCGTATTCGGGATAGCCCTTCCCCAGGTACCCCTGACGATTCCCGATACACCCGACCAGCCGTCCGTCGATCTTGCATACGCCGGTGAACACTTCGGGGCCGTAGTCGGGCCGAAATTCGAGTCGCTCGCTGCCGTCCACCAGTCGGGCCAGGATCTCGTCGAAGTCGTAGACCTCCTTCGGATTCGCCGGCAGCAGGTGATATAGGTCGTCGATTGGAAACGCGGGGACCTTCGGGTCAGCCGCCTGAAAGAACGTCGACCCGTAGGCAGGCATGGCCCGCATGTAGTCCTTGAGCCCGTCGAGGACACCAGTCTCCTCGTCGTAGACCCGCGTGAAGAACCCAGTGGCGTCATGGTGGGTGGCCACATCACCGGGAGGACGCCCAGTGAACTCGTTCGCCTTCGCGATCAACTCTTCGACCATGGCCGTGTCGAATCCACCCTTCGGCGCCATCCCGGACACGATGCCGACCCCGCCGACCGCCATGTTGGCATCCTTGTGGGCCAGGAGGATGGTCGGGCTGATTGACTGGTATCCCCCGCCGGCCGGATTCGTCCCATAAATCCCGGCCAGCACCGGAATACCCGCTTGCTCCAACTCGGCGTGGCGGTAGAACGGGGTGCCGGCTCCGCGGCGATTGGCGTAGAACTTTTCCTGCTCGGGCAACTTGGCGCCGCTGCAGTTGACCAACCAGACCAGTGGAATATGCAACCGTGCGGCCAGATCGGTCGCTCGCAGGATGTTCTCCGACTGTCCGGGCAGCCAGGCGCCCGCCATCACCTTGTTGTCGAACCCGATGACCACCGCCCAGCGGCCGTCGATCTGTCCCACTCCATCGACCACGTTGGTGGTGCCCTCTTCGTTCTCCAGGGGGTTGTAGAGCGTATGCAAGGGACACCAGGTACCCGCGTCCACCAGATACTCGAGTCGCTGGTACACGGTCATCCACCCGCGTTTGTTGATCTTCTCGGTGGGAAACCCGACCTCGTGGGCGGCCGTGACGGCATCGCCAATACCAGCCTCAATCTCGCGAAGCGCGTCGGCGCTCGCCGTTGCGCGCTTGATCCGTCCTGGTTTCAGCGCCTTGCCGAACGGGTCCATCGTGTCGAAATAGTGTTTCACAGTCTCGATCCTTGGTTGCCCTCAGCGATTGGTGACGTGACCGCTCGCGATACCCGCGATGATCAGTTTCTGCACGTTGGAGGTGCCCTCGACCACTTGCAGAGACTTGGCGTCGCGATACAACCGCTCGGCCGGATACTCCGTGGAATATCCGTATGACCCGAATATTTTCATGCACTCGTTGGCGGCGTGCACCGCGGCCTCGGACGCCTGCAACTTCGCCATGGAGGTTTCGTACTGGTTCGGCTTGCCGTGGTCCTTGAGCCAGGCGGCGCGATAGACGAGCAACTGCGCGGCATGGTGCTCCACCGCCATGTCGGCGATCTGCGCCTGCACCATCTGGTGCTGCGAAATCGGCTTCCCGAACTGGGTGCGTTCATTGGCGTACTCGACGGCCGCGTCGAGCGCCGCCCCCGCGACCCCCACCGCCCCGGCCGCGCAGCCGATCCGGGTGTTGTTCAGCTGCCACATGCAGATCTTGAAGCCGTCGCCAGCCTGACCCAGCAAGGCGTCCTTGGGCAGCTTCGTCCCGTGAAACGCCATCTCACCGGTGGGCGCGCAGTGCAACCCGAGCTTGGTCTCGATGTCGGTGGCCACAAAATCGTCGACGGTCTTCGGCTGCAGGATGAACGCGCTCATACCGCGGTGCTTCTTCTCCGGATCGGTCATCACGTACAGCAGGCCGGCGTCACCCTGGGTCGCGTTCGAGACCCAGATCTTGCTGCCGGTCAGCTCCCAGTGGTCGCCCCTGTCGCGAGCCACGGTCTTCATGCTGGCCACGTCAGAGCCACTGTCGGGCTCCGTCATGCCGAAGAAGCCGATCTGGCTGCCGTCTACCCACCCGGGGATGAACTGCTGCTTCTGGTCGTCGGTGCCGAATTTCGCCACCGTCAAGGCAGGGCCCAGGTTCTGCATGTTGAACGGCAAGCGCCACGAGGCCGACACTTTGGCCACCTGTTCGGCCATCAGCACCGACTCCATGAATCCGAAGCCGGTGCCACCGTACTCCTCTGGGACGCCGCACGAGAAGAAGCCCAATGCGCCCATCCGGGCCACCCGGTCCAGCCGGAATTCGTGGTGCTTTTCTTCCTCCGACAGGGTCGGCGCAATATCGTTCAGCGCGAACTCCCGCGCGGTCTCCTGCACCAGCTTCTGTTCGTCGGTCAGCTCGAAATTCATGGCGTGGCTACTCCAGCGTCATCAGGGGATCGTCTTCCTCTACCTGTTGACCCACCTGGACCGTGATGGTGCCGACGATACCGTCCGCCGGGGCGTAGACCACGGTCTCCATCTTCATCGCTTCGAGGACCAGCAGTTCGTCGTCCTCTTCGACGACGTCGCCGACGCCCACGGCCACCGACAGCACTTTGCCGGCCAGCGGCGCCAATACGTCTTCTGCCATGTTCATTCCCTCACTGTGGGCACACCGGATGCGGCCCGTGTCGCCGTGCCGCGCTACCCCAACATCGTCAAGAAAATACCCGCCGCCACCACCGTGCCGATGACGCCGGACACGTTGGGACCCATCGCAAACATCAGCAGATAGTTCTTCTTGTCCGCCTCGGCTCCCACCTTGTGGGCGACCCGTGCCGCCATCGGAACGGCAGAGACCCCGGCGGCACCGACCAGCGGGTTGATCTTGTCGTTCGTGAACAGGTTCATCAGTTTGGCGAGCAGCAGCCCGCACGCGGTACTGACGCAAAACGCCGCCAACCCGAGCCCGAAGATGAAGATGACGTCGCCCCGCAGGAAGGCGTCGGCGCTCATCGTGGCCCCCACGGCCACCCCCAGAAAAATGGTAGTGATATTCATCAGCGCGTTCTGCACCGTGTCGGTCAACCGCTCCACCACCTTCGACTCGCGAAACAGATTCCCCAGCATGAACATCGCCATCAGCGGCGCCGACGCCGGGACCAGGAGCAGAATGACGATGGTGGCAGTAACCGGAAACCAGAGCTTCTCTCGCGCCGTGACCTTGCGCGCCTTCTTCATGCGAATCTTGCGTTCCTGCTCGGTGGTCAGCAGTCGCATGATCGGCGGTTGGATGATCGGCACCAGCGCCATGTAGGAATACGCCGCGACCGCGCAGGCGCCCAATAGATGCGGCGCGAGTTGTGCCGCCAGGAAAATGGTCGTGGGCCCGTCGGCGCCGCCGATGATGCCGATCGTCGCCGACTCCTGCAGCGTAAAGCCGAATGCCTGCGCCGCGAAGAACGTTGCGTACACACCGCCCTGGGCGGCCGCGCCGAGAAAGATCAGCCGTGGCTGTGACAGCAGCGGGCCGAAGTCGGTGTGGGCCCCAAGCCCGAGAAAGATGAGCGGCGGAATCACTTCCCACTCCACCCCGTAGTGGTAGAACCGCCAGATCAGCCCCTCACCCGGGGTCATCAACCCGGTGAGTGGCAGATTCGCGACCAGGACGCCGAACCCGATCGGCAGCAGTAGGAGCGGCTCGTATTCCCGGCCGATCGCCAGATAGATCAACGTCAAGGCGACCACCCACATCACCACCATGCCCGGGGTGACGGCGAGAATGCCGAGTTGATCGAAGAAGGCCACGTCTCACTAGCGGGTCGATGGCTTGGGCGCGGACGAGGCCGAGTCGGTGGTCGAGCGCCCAGCGACGATCGCAAGCAGTTTCATCATCACGTAGAGCACCGCAATACCGGTGAACACTCCGCTGATGCCGTTGATGAAGACGCTGAATGCGGTGACCACGGGAATTACACGTGCCGGGGGGTCCTGTTCGCGCCGGACGTGCCAGCATTATACGCCGCTCCGGCGCGCCCGACTGGAGCGGCGGCTTGCGCCAAGCCGACCGGTGCGGTACAAGCAGGCCGATGTCAGCACGACGACGGCGCCCCAAGACGGGACGCCAGCACGACCCCCGCGAGGCACGGCCCCGCGCGGCGACCACGCGTGCGGTCTCGCTCCGTCCGCTCTGGATCCCCGCCATCTTGGCATCGTCTCTGCTGGCGGTGTCGCTCGTGCCCCGCGTGTCCGGCAACCTCACCCTCGTCAGCTCGGTCTGGGCCGCGGGCGCCGGCCTGTTGGGGTGGCTTAGTCTGCTTCTGGTCAGACTCCGTCGCGACGCGACCGGTCGCACCGTGCACCTGGTGCTACGTCCCCAGCACTACCTCCAGGCGGGTGTACAAATCGCGGTGTTCATCTATTGGGGCTATTTCTGGCGGCCGGTCTATGACCATGCCTGGCTGCTGGTGGCCCAACTGCTCTTCGCCTACGCGTTCGACACGCTCCTGGCCTGGTCGCGCCGCGAACGCTATACCTTGGGCTTCGGGCCGTTTCCCATCATCTTCAGCACCAATCTGTTTCTCTGGTTCCGCGACGACTGGTTCTACCTCCAGTTCCTGATGATCGCGGCCGGCTTCCTGGGGAAAGAGCTGGTCCAGTGGCGACGCGACGGACGGAAGGCACACATCTTCAATCCCTCCGCCTTCTCGCTCGGGCTCTTCTCCCTGATTCTGATTGCCACCGGCACCACCGACCTGACCTGGGGCCAGGACATCGCGTCGACACTCACGCTGGCGCCGCGCATCTACCTGTTCCTGTTCGTGATCGGGTTGGTCGTCATGTACTGTTTCTCGATCACCTTGGTCGCCGGGTCCGCGGCGATCGTGTTGTTCGGCTCGAGCGCGTTGTACTCCGCCGTCACCGGTGTGCCGTACTTCATCGACTCTGAAATTCCGAGCGCGGTGTTCCTCGGGCTGCATCTGCTCGTCACCGATCCCTCCACGTCGCCTCGGACGCCACTGGGGAAAGCGCTGTTCGGGATGCTGTATGGCGTGGGTGTGTTCGTGCTCTACGCGTTGCTCGGGGCGCTGGGCATCCCGACCTTCTATGACAAATTGCTGTGCGTACCATTGCTCAATCTCAGCGTGCAGTGGATCGACCGCCTGGCGGCGTCTCTTGGCACGAGCGGGGCTGCCCACCGAGTGAAGTGGGGCGCGAATTGGAGCCCGGCGCGAGCCAACCTGGTGCACATCACGGTGTGGGTCCTGTTTTTTGGCGCCATGACGTCCCTCGGCGCCACCGATGGCCAGCACCGGGGTGACACCGTTCCCTTCTGGCAGCAAGCCTGCGCCGAGGAGCGGCCCCTGGCATGCCAACGGCTCCTCCAGATCGAAACCAACTATTGCGGCGACAATGCGGGCTGGGCCTGCAACGAGTTGGGACGACATTTCACGGACGGTGCGATCGTGGCCCCCGACACCGACCAGGCTCTTCGGTACTTCGGACAGGCATGCGAGCTCCGTTTCCAGGCCGGGTGTGTGAACCTCCGGGATGGGGACACGCTCTCGGCCGATCCTCGCGCGCTGGATCTCCGTCTGCTGCTACGAGAGGCTGGGCCCAACCTCCTCGACATGTCAGAGCCGGCGCTCTTCGCACGAGCGTGCGACCACGGATGGAGCTTCGCATGTTGACTCAGGGTCTGCGTGATCGGGGCGATGCCAGCGCTGGCGGGTCTGAAGAGCCGCGCCTACGTACAGGGGCTTGTGCGGTGCTAGGTGCCTCGGGGGTGTGGCGATGACGGAGGCATCGAACGCCGAGGCCCCGGCGATCCCGGTCGCGGGGCTTTCCGTGTTGGCGTTGCTTGTCGTGGGGGTGGCGGGGTGGTTGTGGGCAGAGCGGCCGGACCAGGTCCGGACGGGCGTCACCCAGTCCTCGGCCGTCGCTCTGCCGGCTGAACTGGCGGGGTTCCGTGCCGACGCCTGGTTTCTTCCGGACGACGTGCGCCTCGGGTTCAGGGAGGTCCCCGCCGGCACGTTCCTGATGGGGAACGACGCGGGCACCGACGCGATGGCGTTCGACAACGAGCGCTGGTCTGCGAGCGAGGCTCAGGGTCGACTGGACCTGGCGGCGTTCTATATCGCTCGCTACGAGGTGACGGTGGCCCAGTTCGGTGCGTTCGTCAGAGACGCCGGCGTTGAGTTTAATGTCGACGTCGAGATGCTGAAGGGTCCGCCCGACCACCCCGTGTCGTCGGTCTCCTGGCCCGACGCACTAGCCTACTGCCGGTGGCTCGACCGAATCCTCCGCCAGTCGTCCGAGACCCCGTCAGAGCTCGCCCGGCTCTTCGACGCGGGCTGGCGAGTCACCCTCCCGACCGAAGCGCAGTGGGAGAAGGCAGCCCGGGGGACGGACGGCCGCGTGTTTCCCTGGAACGGACCCCCAAGCCGCGACTACGCCAACTACGGCGGCACGGCAACCGCCCCGGTCGGCACGTTTCCATGCCCCGAATGCCCGTTCGGGTTGTTCGACATGAGCGGCAACGTCTGGGAGTGGACCCGGAGCCCCTATCAGCCGTATCCGTTTACGGCGGCTGACGATCGCGATCGACTGGCAGACGACGCGCTCTGGGTCATCCGCGGCGGCTCGTTCTCGGACACCGAACGGAACGTGCGCGCCGCGGTCAGGGGCGGCGCCGACCCCGGGGCCAGACGACCGTTCATGGGATTTCGGGTGGTTATCTCGGTCGACTGAGGACACTGGTCAGAACAGCTCGCCATCTTTGGGCGTCGCGGCGGCGACCACGCACGCCGCCATTGCGCAGACCTACGATGTCGACGAACAGGACGGGACGGTCTGCATCGCA